>Ga0194121_10006508_pt1 | contig 15616 bp, 16 predicted proteins | sample TA2MahCa50mmetaG_FD_148609 | JGI IMG/M metagenome (GOLD analysis project Ga0194121, IMG submission 148609) | Freshwater microbial communities from Lake Tanganyika, Tanzania - TA2015020 Mahale Deep Cast 50m | ecosystem: Environmental > Aquatic > Freshwater > Lake | place: Tanzania: Lake... | reverse complement strand
CGCGGGCATGAATCCTCCCCCGCTGGCGGCGGGGGACGGGGCGCTACGATTTCTGGCGGAGCTCGAGGCGGCCGGAGCCACCGTCCTTCCGCGGGAGGAGATTGCGCACAGGGTCGCCGCGCGCCACGTCTGTGCGCTCGGCGAGGCGACGGCGGCGGTGGCCCCCGACACGATCGAGCCTGTGTATCTGAGAGAGCCGGATGCGAAGCGATGGATTCAGGAAGATGAGCCAAGCGAGACAGCCTGAGGCCTCCGAGGCCGGGCGGGGCGAGCCCGGCTCGCTCACCGTCCGCCGCCTCGCCTACGGTGACCTGCCGTCGGTGATCGCGATCGAGCGGCGCTCGTTCCCGACCCCGTGGTCGCTGGCGATGTTCGTGCTGGAGTTCTCGAAGCCGACGGGCATCTGCCTCGCCGCCGAGGACGAGAAAGGCCTCGTCGGTTACCTGGTCTGCGCCCGCTACGAGCAGGTCTGGCACCTGATGAACGTCGCGGTGGTCAGCGAGCATCGCCGTCGCGGGATCGCATCCGAGCTGATCGACCGCCTCTTCGAGGAGGCCGGCTCGGAATCGCGCTTCACGCTCGAGGTCCGCGTCTCGAACCTGCCGGCGATCGCGATGTACGAGCGGCTCGGCTTCCGCTCCGCCGGCCGGCGCCGCAGCTACTACCACGACAACGGCGAGGACGCCCTGATCATGTGGCTGGTTCGGGAGCGTGCCGGCGCGGGCCTGGCCTGAGCCGTCGCTTGACCGACCCCCGCCTGATCCTGGCGATCGAGACGAGCTGCGACGACACCTGCGCGGCGCTGGTCGAGGGCCCACGCGTGCTCTCCAACGTGATCTCCTCGCAGGCGAGCTTTCACGAGGAGTTCGGCGGCGTCGTGCCCGAGGTCGCCTCCCGCCACCACCTGGAGCTGATCAACGCCGTCGTCGCGAGCGCGCTGGAGCGGGGCGGGGCAGGCCTCGTGGACCTCGACGCGCTCGCGGTCACCCAGGGCCCCGGCCTGATCGGCGCCCTGCTGGTCGGGCTCAGCACCGCCAAGGCGCTGGCCTCCGCCAACCGCACGCCGCTGATCCCGGTCGATCACCTGCAGGGCCACGTCGCGGCCAACTTCCTCGAGCCCGACCCGCTCGAGCCCTCCTTCCTCTGCCTGATCGCGAGCGGGGGCCACACGCTGCTCGCCGGGGTCACCGGGACAGCGGGGTACGAGCCGCTCGGGCAGACGCTCGACGACGCCGCCGGCGAGGCCTTCGACAAGGGCGCCCGGCTGCTCGGCCTCGGCTACCCGGGCGGGCCGGCGATCCAGCGCGCTGCGGAGTCCGGCGATCCGGACGCCTTCGAGTTCCCCGTGGCGATGACCCGCGAGCCCGGCCTCGAGATGTCCTTCAGCGGCCTGAAGACGGCGCTGGTCTACCGCGTGCGGGAACTGGGCCCGGAGGCCACGGCCGCCGCCGCCCCCGACCTCGCGGCCTCCTACCAGCGGGCGATCGTCGATCAGCTCGTCGCCAAGCTGGGGCGCGCACTCGACGCCGGCGAGTGGCGGGCCGTCGCGCTGGGCGGCGGCGTCGCCGCCAACGCCGAGCTGCGGCGCCGCACCGGCGAGCTCTGTGAGCAGCGAGGGCTGGCGCTGAAGCTGGTCCCGATCGAGCTCTGCACCGACAACGCCGCGATGATCGCCTCGGCCGCGCGCTACGCGGACCCGATCCCCTACCCCGACTACCTGGAGTTCGATGCCTTCGCGAGCGCGAGCGCCGCAACCGCGGGATGACCTCGTGCGGCGCGCGAAGCGCGAACCCGGGCTTGACGGTTCGGCTCTACGAGCGGCCTGACTGCCACCTCTGCGACGAGGCCTTCGACGAGCTCGAGGCGCTGCGCGCGGAGGGGCTCGGGTTCGAGGTCGAGCGGATCGACATCGAGTCCGACGAAGGCCTGCTGCGTCGGTACCTGGAGCGGATCCCGGTGGTCGAGCTGGGCGGCGAGGTCGTGAGCGAGCTGGGGCTCGACGAGGGCGCCCTGCGGCGCCGGCTCGCTACCTTGTCCACATGATCGACGACGGCGCGGGAGCCGCCGCCCCGGAGGGGGCGGAGAGCGAGATCGGGGACGGCGACCGCCTCTCGTTGGGGGTCGCGGCGCGGCTCTCGCGCTATCTGCAGGTGCTGACCCAGGCGCGCAAGATGGGCAAGGCGACGATCTCCTCCCAGGAGCTATCGGAGTACACCCACATCAACTCGACCCAGATCCGGCGCGACCTCTCCGGCTTCGGCAAGTTCGGCAAGCGCGGGGTGGGCTACAACGTCGACTCGCTGGTGCGCGAGGTCCGCAAGATCCTGCGGACGGCCGGCCAGCACAACATCGCCCTGTTCGGCGCCGGCAACCTGGGCCAGGCGATCGCGAGCTCGGACATCTTCGCCGACCACGGCTTCCGCATCGTCGCCATGTTCGACGTCGACCAGGCCGTGATCGGCCGCCGGGTGGGGGGGCTCGAGGTCCGCGCCTTCGACGACCTCGAGCGGATCGTGGGCGAGGAGAACGTGGTCGTCGGCGTGCTCGCGGTTCCCGCCGACAACGCCCAGGAGGTCGCCGACCGCCTGGTCGAGGCCGGGGTCAGGATCATCTTCAACTACTCCGAGCAGCTGCTGCAGGTCCCGCCCGAGGTCACGGTTCACACTTCAAGCCCTGCGGTCGACCTGCTCAACGCCCTCTACTTCTATTTGACCTGATGCCACCGGACACGGACCCCGAGGCGCCGGGCTCGGGCCTCGACCTGGATCGCGTACGCGCGACCTTCGAGGACTCGACCGACTTCACGATCGGGCTCGAGGAGGAGTTCGCGCTGCTGGACCCCGAGACGCTCGAGCTGGAGCACCGCTTCCCGGAGTTGTTCGAGGCCGCCCAGTCCGACGAGGTGCTGGCGCCGGCGGTTCGGGGCGAGCTGATCGACACCGAGATCGAGATCCGCTCGGGGCGGGGCGAGACCTTCGCCGAGGCGGTGGAGCGCCAGCGCGAGCGCCGGGACGCGCTGTTCGCGCTGGCGGAGTCGAAGGGGCTGGCGCTGGCGGCGATGGGGACCCATCCCTGGGCGAACTACCTGGACCAGCGCATCATCGACACCGAGCACTACCGGCGCCTTCAGCACGACCTGGGCTGGGTCGCGCAGCGGAACAACAGCTGGAGCCTGCACGTGCACGTCGGCATCCGCGGCGCCGACCGCGCGATCGCCGTCACCGACCGGCTGCGGGAGCTGCTGCCGCCGCTGCTGGCGGCCTCGGCCAACTCCCCGTTCCTCGACCGCCGCGACACCGGCCTGCACAGCGTTCGCACCGAGATCTTCACCCGGACCTTCCCGCGCTGCGGCGTGCACGAGCCCTTCGGGGACTGGGAGCGCTACGCGGATCTGGTCGGGTTCCTGACCGAGACCGGCACAGTGGTCGAGGCGACGCAGCTGTGGTGGTCGGTGCGGCCCCACCACGCCTTCGGCACGGTCGAGCTGCGCATCTGCGACGCGCAGACCCAGGGCGAGGAGTCGTTCCAGCTCGCCGGCCTGATCGCGGCCTGCATCGTGCAGGCGGCGCTGGAGCACGACGAGCGCGGCGAGGGCGAATACACCCCGCTGGGCGGCAACGAGATCGAGGAGAACCTCTGGCGCGCGATCCGCCACGGCATGGACGGATCGATGCTGGACTTCCGCGGGCGCAAGGAGGTCCCGACCGGGGCGGTGCTGGAGGGGCTGCTGGAGTGGACGGCCCCGGCGCGCGAGCGCCTCGGCGTCGATGTCGCGCTCCCGGAGCGCAACGGCGCCCAGCGCGCGCGCGCGGCGCTCGCCGACGGCGCTTCGATCGAGGAGATCTACCGTGACGCCGTCGCCGAGACGGCGCGCACCTACGCCCCGCAGCGGGTCTCCCGCTAGGACCCTCGAGCGCCCTCGCGATGCGCCGGCTACGCGAGCTCGCCAGGCGCTCCCGCGCTCTGGTCATCGCGACGCTGATGGCCCGCAACCTCAGGCTTGGCATCGCGCTCAGGCTGCGGCCGGCGAAGCCGGTGCTGCTCGGCGCCCGCAACCGAGGCTTCAGCCTCGAGCAGAGCCTGGCCTGCGTCGACTGGGTCTTCGCCGACTATGAGCGCCGGGGCCTCGATGCGGAGCGGATTCACGGCGCCCGGATTCTGGAGCTGGGGCCGGGGGACACCCTCGGCGTCGCGCTGCGCCTGATCGGCGCCGGCGCTCGCCAGGTCGTCTGCCTGGACCGCTTCGCGACCGTCCGCGACCCCGAGCAGCAGCGCCGCATCCACCGTGCGCTCTCGGAGAGCCGGCCCCGATCTGAGCGGGAGCGGCTGGGTCGCGCGCTGAGCCCCGACGGCGCGCTGGCCGAAGGGCAGGACGCGCTCGTGCTGATCGAGGGCACCGGCGTCGAGCGTGCGCAGGAGGCAGTCGCCGGCCGCTTCGACGCGATCATCTCGCGAGCCGTTCTCGGCCACCTCTGGGACCTCGCGCCCGCCTTCGAGCAGATGGACCGCCTGCTCGAGCCGGGCGGGGCGATGCTGCACAAGATCGACCTCAGCGACCACGGGCTGTTCGAGCGCAGCGGCCGCGGCCCGCTCGAGCTCCTGACCGTGTCGGATCGTGTCTGGGACGCGATGCGGCGCCACACGGGCCTCACCAACCGCTGCCTCAGCGACAGCTACCGCGAGCACGCCTCGGCGCTCGGCTACAGCGCCGAGCTGCATCCGACCCGGTTGATCGGCGACGCCGGCGACCTCGAGGGGGGGGGCTCTCCGCCGAGCAGGTCGCGCGGGTGGTCGCCGCCGCCGCGCCCGAGATCGAGCGCATGCGTCCGCGGCTGCTGTCGCGGTTTCGCGGGCTCTCCGACGCCGACCTGGCGGTCGCTGGGGTCTTCATGGTCGCCTCCAAGCCCGGATCGCCGGCGGCCCCCGGCGGGCGCCGGGCGGGCTCCAGGTGATTCACTTAGCCGATGGCTGAGCCCGGCGAGGAGAGCAACGGCGCCGAGAGCGAGGAGCAGCTGCGCGAGCAGCTCGAGCAGCAGGTGCGCGAGCTGCGGATCGACGACCTGGTCCTGCAGTCGGCGATCAGCATCCTCAACCTCTCGGCGCGCCGGATCGCGAAGGAGGACGAGCGCGACCTCGACCAGGCGAGGATCGGGATCGAGGCGGCCGGGGCGCTGGTCGAGCACGTGCCCGAGCAGGCGCAGGCGCAGCTGCGCCAGGCCGTCTCCGAGCTGCAGCTGCTCTGGGCCAAGCACGCGCGGGGCGATGGGGGCGACGACGCGGCCGAGGGCGGGGGAGACTCCCCCGCCGAGCCGGGCGAGGAAGCTTCCGAGCAGGACAAAAAGGGCCCGGGCGGCGGCGCCTCGGGCCTCTGGACCCCGGGGGACGACTGACGCCGCCGGGACCGTTGGGCCGGGTACACTCCCGCGCCGCCCCTCACCGTTTCATCCCCTAACGAAGAGCGACAGAGAACCAGGAGCTGAACGAACTTGACTGACTTTCTGACCGACTACGGAGTGGTGTTCGCGCTCGGTTGCGCCGCCGCCGCCGTCGTCTATGGACTTCTGATCACCCAGCGCCTGCTGGCCAAGCCCGCGGGCAACGACAGGATGGTGGAGATCTCCAGCGCGATCCAGGAGGGCGCCAGCGCCTACCTGAAGCGCCAGTACACGATCATCGCCGGCGTCGGCGTGGTCGTGGCGCTGCTGCTGATCCCGCTGCAGAACGTCGAGACCGCGATCGGCTTCGTGATCGGCGGCGTCCTCTCGGGCGCCGCGGGCTTCATCGGCATGAACCTGTCGGTGCGCGCCAACTCCCGGGTGGCGGAGGCCGCCCGCGGCGGCATCCCGCCCGCGCTCGACGTCGCCTTCAAGGGGGGCTCGGTCACGGGCATGCTCGTCGTCGGGCTCGCGCTGCTGGGAGTCGCCGGCTACTACGGCGCGCTGATCCTGCTGGACTTCAGCGACAAGGAGGCCGTGGACGCCCTCATCGGCCTCGGCTTCGGTGGCTCGCTGATCTCGGTCTTCGCTCGTCTGGGCGGCGGAATCTTCACCAAGGCCGCCGACGTCGGCGCCGACCTCGTCGGCAAGGTCGAGGCGGGCATCCCCGAGGATGACCCCCGCAACCCCGCGGTGATCGCCGACAACGTCGGCGACAACGTCGGCGACTGCGCCGGCATGGCCGCCGACCTGTTCGAGACCTACGCCGTCACCGCGGTCGCGGTGATGCTGCTCGGCGTGCTCACCTTCACGCCCGAGTACGGGCGCGAGGTCGCGGTCTACCCGCTCGCGCTGGGCGGCGTCGCCATCCTCGCCTCGATCATCGGCGCGCTGGCGGTCCGCACCCGCAGCGGCAACGTCGAGCGCGCGCTCTACGTCGGCCTGGCGGTCTCGGCCGTGCTCTCGGCCATCGCCTTCTACCCGATCACCGACTGGCTGATGAGCGACCCGCTCCGCCTCGGCTTCTCCGAGGCCGGCGCCGCCGCGGTCAGCGTCACCGACCTCTGGCTCTGCGGCCTGATCGGGGTCGGCGTCACGGCGCTGCTGTTCGTGATCACCGATCACTACACCTCGACCCGCTTCCGGCCGGTGCGCACGATCGCCGACGCCTCCGAGACGGGCCACGCGACCAACATCATCCAGGGCCTGGCGCAGGGCTTCCAGTCCACCGCCGCGCCCGTGCTGGTGATCGTGCTCGCGATCTTCGGCGCCAACGAGCTGGCCGGCATCTACGGCATCGGCATCGCCGTTATGGCGCAGCTCTCGCTGACCGGGCTGATCGTCGCGCTCGACGCCTTCGGCCCCATCACCGACAACGCCGGCGGCGTCGCCGAGATGGCGGAGCTGCCGCAGGAGGTGCGCGACATCACCGATCCCCTGGACGCGGTGGGCAACACGACCAAGGCCGTGACCAAGGGATACGCGATCGGCTCGGCCGCGCTGGCCGCGCTGGTGCTGTTCAACGCGTTCATCTTCGAGCTGCAGGAGGAGGACCCGGACAAGGCACTGAACTTCGACGTGGCCTCGCCCGACGTCCTCATCGGCCTGCTGATCGGCGGGATCATGGTCTACCTGTTCTCGGCGCTCTCGATCGAGGCCGTCGGCCGCGCCGGCGGCCAGGTGGTCGAGGAGGTCCGCCGCCAGTTCCGCGAGAGGCCGGGGATCATGAAGGGCAAGGAGAAGCCCGACTACGCCGGCTCGGTCGCGATCGTGACCGCCTCGGCGCAGCGCGAGATGATCCTGCCCTCGCTGATCCCGATCGTCGTCCCGGTGGTCGTCGGCCTGCTCAGCTACCAGGCACTCGGCGGCCTGCTGATCGGCGTCATCGTCGTCGGCATCTTCGCCGCGATCTCGATGACCGCCGGCGGCGGCGCCTGGGACAACGCCAAGAAGCTGATCGAGGACGGCGCCCACGGGGGCAAGGGCTCGGACGCCCACGCCGCCTCGGTCACCGGCGACACCGTCGGCGATCCCTACAAGGACACCGCCGGCCCGGCGATCAACCCGATGATCAAGGTCGCCAACATCGTCGCGATCCTGATCATCCCGATCGTCGCTCTCTGAGACGGAACGCCACGGCTGACGGCTTCGCCACGAACCCGCATCTCCTCGGGCTTCGCCCTGCGGGGATGCGGGGTGGCGGGGCCGTCGCCCTGGCAACGCTGAGCCGCCTGGCGCGACCCGTACCTTTGGGGCGACTTGGCTAGGCGAATCCCGCGGGACGAGTCGCTGGCGCGCGTGCACGGCACGGGCGCGCTGTTCTCGACCGCCTACGGCAACGTCGGCTCCTCCATCTACTACGCGCTCGGGGTCGTCGCCGCCTTCGCCCTCGGGCTGACGCCGATCGCCTTCCTGGTCGCGGGGCTGATCTTCATGCTCACGGCCGCGACCTACGCCGAGGCCACCGTCATGTACCCCGAGGCGGGGGGCTCCTCGAGCTTCGCGCGCCACGCCTTCAACGAGCTGGTCAGCTTCCTGGCGGCCTGGGGGCAGATGCTGAACTACGTGATCACGGTCGCGATCTCGGCCTTCTTCGTCCCCGACTACCTCGCGGTGCTCTGGGAGCCGCTCGGGGACAGCCCGACCGACATCTTCTTCTCGGCGGCGCTCGTGGCGGGGCTCGTCGGCATCAACATCCTCGGCGGTCAGGAGTCTGCCCGGCTCAACATCGTGCTCGCGATCGGGGACCTGCTGACGCAGGTCCTGCTGGTGGCGCTCGGCCTCTTCCTCGTCCTCAACGCGGACACGCTGGTGAACAACGTCGATTTCGGGGTGGCGCCGACCTGGGGCGACTTCGCGCTGGGAATCGCGCTCTGCATGATCGCCTACACCGGGATCGAGACGCTCTCGAACATGTCCGAGGAGGCGCGCGACGCCCCGCGGACGATCCCGCGCGCCGTCGGGCTCGTGGTCGCGGCCGTGCTGGTCCTCTATCTGCTGATCCCGCTGGTGGCGCTGTCGGCGATGCCGGTGTCGGAGTCCGGCGGCGAGTTCACGACCGAGCTCGGCACGACCTACGCCGAGAACCCGATGCTCGGCATCGTCGACAACATGGGCCTCAGCGCCTCCCTCACCGAGGTGCTGCGGGTCTACGTCGGCGTCCTGGCCGGGGTGATCCTGATCATCGCGACCAACGCCGGCCTGATCGGGCTCTCGCGGCTGACCTTCTCGATGGGCACCTATCGGCAGTTGCCCCAGCGCCTGCGGGCGATCCACCCGAAGTTCCGCACGCCCTATCTGGCCCTGATCCTCTTCGGCGCCGTCTCGGTCGTCGCGCTGCTCCCGGGCGAGACCGAGCTGCTGGCGACGATGTACTCGTTCGGGGCGATGCTCTCGTTCACGATCGCGCACCTGTCCCTGGTGCGCCTGCGCCAGCGCTACCCCGACCGGGAGCGCCCCTGGCGGGCGCCGCTCAACGTCCGGTTCAGGGGTTGGGACCTGCCGCTGGCGTCCGTGATCGGCGGCCTCGGCACCGGAGCGGCCTGGATCGTGGTGATGGCGTTGAACACGCGCACGCTGGTCCTCGGGTCCATCTGGATGCTGATCGGCATCGCCACCTACGTCGGATACCGGCGGGTGCAGGGCCTGCCGCTGACCGAGACGCACAGGGTGGTGCTGCCCGAGCCCGTCGGGGTCGAGGAGGTCGAGTACAAGAGCGTGCTCGTCGCCTTCGAGGACGACGCGCCGTTCTCCGAGGAGACGGTGGCGACCGCCGTCAAGCTCGCGGCCAAGCGCCGCCGCGGGATCCACGTCGTCTCCCTGCTCACGGTCCCGAGGAGCCTGCCGGTCGAGGCCCCGATGAGGGAGCAGGAGTCGGCGGCGCAGTCGAAGATCGAGCAGGCGAAGCTGATCGGCGGCATGCGCGTCAGCGGCCACGTGCACCGGGCGCGACCGGACGAGGCGGGGTCCTCGATCGCGAAGGAGGCGAAGGAGATGGAGGCGAGCGCGCTGGTGATGGGCCTGCGCTACCGCGATGGGCGGCCGCTCTACGGCAAGACCCTGCAGACGGTGCTGGCGAAGCGGCCCTGCCGGGTGATCGTCGTCGGCGAGCCGGTCCGGGCGCGCGAGGAGGCCGGCGTCGCCGAGGGAATCGGGGCGTCGGCATGAGCGAGCGCGAGCGCCCACCTGTGCTGGGGGCCGCCTACCAGGTCGCGACCAGGGTCTTCGCCGTCACCATCATCGGCTTCGGGCTGGCGATGGTGGTCGTGACGCTGGCGCGCGGGGGCGGGCCGCTGGCGACGGGCATGCTCTTCGGGCTGCTGTTCGTCGGCATCGGCGCCGGGCGGCTCTACATCTCGTTGCGCCCGCCGGGCGGCGGCCGATGAGGGGAGGCGGGAGGTGAGGGCGAGGCAGCTGCTCGGGGTGCCGTTCCTGTACGCGATCGCGGCGTCCACCGTCGGCTTCTCGATCTACTTCTCGATCGGGGTCGTCGCCGATCGCGGGTTGGGGCTGACGCCGGTGATCTTCCTCGGCGCCGGCCTGCTGTTCGCGATCACGACGCTCACCTACGTCGAGGGCGGCGCCATGTACCGCGAGCGGGGCGGGTCCTCGACCTTCTCCCGCCACGCCTTCAACGAGCTGATCAGCTTCATCGCCGGCTGGGCGATCCTGATCGACTACGTGATCGTGATCGCCGCCGCGGCGATCTCGGTGCCCCACTATCTGACACCGGCCTGGGGCGGGTTCGCCGATGGCTGGGAGGCCGTCGCCGTGGCGGCGGCCGTGATCGGACTGGCGGCTTTCCTGAACGCGACCTCGGTCACCGGCGGGAGCCGCCAGAACCGGCTGGTGATGCTGGCGCTGGCCGACCTGGTGCTGCAGCTGCTGGTGATCGCGGTCGGCGCGGTGGTCGTCTTCGAGCCCTCGCTGCTGACCGCCGAGCTGGAGCTGTTCTCGAGCCCGAGCCTCGAGGACATCGTCTACGCCGCGGTCGTGGCGACGATCGCCTATGCGGGGATCGAGGCGGCTAGCGACCTGGCGCCCGACCTGGACTTCGAGCAGGGGGAGCTGAAGCGCGTGGCCTCGGCCGGGGCCGTGATCGTGCCGCTGATGTACGCCGGGATCGCCGCGGTGGCGCTGATGGCGGTACCGGTAGAGCAGGGCCCGGATGGGCCGGAGACGGCGCTGGCGGGCGAGTACGTGGACGCGCCGGTGCTGGGGGTGGTGCAGCAGTTCGATCCCGGCTGGCTCGCGGACGTGATGCAGTGGGCGGTCGTGCTGGTCGCGGTGCCGGTGCTGATCTGGGCGGCCAACACCTCGATGCTCGGCCTCTCCCGCCACGTCTACGTGCTCGGGCGCAACCGCCAGATCCCGAGCTGGGCGGGACGGCTGCAGCGCACCTACGCGACGCCCGTGGTCGCGATCGCGATCGCGGCGGTGCTGGCGCTGGCGCTGGCGATCCCCGGCGACATCGAGTTCCTCGCCGGCGTCTATGCGTTCGGGGCGCTGCTGGCAGCGACCCTCGCGCACCTCGCGATCATCCGCCTGCGGGTCAGCGACCCCGACCGCGAGCGTCCCTACAGGGTTCCCTTCAACCTCCGGGTCCGCGAGCGGGAGATTCCCCTGCCGGCGCTGTTCGCGGCGGTGATCAGCGGGCTGGCCTGGCTGTCGGTGATCGCCTTCCACCAGGGGGCGCTGGCCGTGGGCGGCGGCTGGATGCTGTTCGGGCTCGTCATGTACCTCGTCTACCGCCGCTTCGTCGAGGGCGTCTCGCTGACCGAGCGGGTGACGGTGCCCGAGTCCTCGCTGAAGAAGGAGGCGACCGACGTCGAGTTCAAGTCGATCCTGGTGCCGGTGTTCGGGTCGAAGCTGGACGACGACATCATCGCCACCGCCGGCAGGCTCGCGGACGCCGAGGTGCGCGAGGGCGAGGCGCCGCCGCGCGTGGACGTGATCTACGTGGCGGAGCTGCCGCTGACGGTGCCGATCGACGCGCCGCTCCCGGTCGCGATCAGGGAGCAGGCCGACCGAGCGCTCGCACGCGCCGACGAGGTCGCCGACGAGTACGAGAACGTCGAGGTGGGGACCGCCTTCGTCCGCGCGCGGTCGGTCGGCGCCGGGATCGTGGCCGAGGCGCGCCAGCGCGGGGCCGAGGTGATCGTGATGGGCGGCGAGCCGCCCAGCAGGATCCGGGGCGGGGCGATCCTCGGTGGGATCGGCGCCGCGCGGCCGGAGGAGATCGGGAGGGTGACCGAGTACGTGCTGCAGAAGGCGCCGTGCAGGGTGTTGCTCACCGCCCCGCCCGGGGATGAGCCGGGGCACACCGAGCCGTAGTATCCGCAGCGTGTTCGTGGTCATCGTCGGATGCGGGCGGGTCGGGTCCACTGTGGCGCGCAGCATGCTGCGCGAGGGCCATGACGTCTCCTGCCTGGATGAGGACCCCGAGGTGCACGCGCGGCTGGAGGTCGGGCTGGAGACCTCGTGGGAGGACGCGGGCGGGCAGTTCACGGTCGGGACCGCGCTCGAGACGGACGCTCTCGACGCGGCCGGGGTCGAGAAGGCCGACGCCTTCGTCGCCTCGACCAACGGCGACAACACCAACATCATCATCGCCCAGATCGCGAAGCGGCGATACAACGTGCCGACGGTGGTGGCTCGGATCCTCGACCCGCTGCGGGCCGAGTGGTACGAGAAGCAGGGCGTGAAGACGATCTGCCCGACGAACTTCGCGATCCGGATGCTCGAGGAGGAGCTGATGGGGACGGCCGGAGATGGCTGATCGCAAGTACATGATCGTCATCGGCGCCGGCAAGGTCGGCTGGAACCTGGCGCGCGAGCTGATCGAGAAGGGGAACGAGGTGACCCTGATCGAGAACAACCGCGACAGCTACCTGACGGTCGAGCAGGAGCTCGAGCACGGCGTCCAGTACGGGGACGCCTCGGAGCTGTGGGTGCTGGAGCGGGCGGGGATCTCGCGCGCCGACATGGTGATCGCGGTCACCGGCGACGACGAGGACAACATGCTGATCTGCCAGGTGGCGAAGGAGAAGTACCTCGTGGACCGCATCATCGCCCGGGTCAACAACCCGCGCAACCGGCCCCACTTCGAGCTGCTCGGGGTGAGGCCGTACGTGTCGGCGACGGACCTGATCCTGCGGGTGATCGAGCACGAGGTGCCCGACTACGGGTTGGTGCACCTGCTCGACCTGCCCGAGGAGCGGCTCGAGATCATCGAGATGCTGCTGACCGACGACTCGCGAGTGCACGGGCAGCGCGTCGGCGACCTCAACATGCCGGCGGGCTCGCTGCTGATCTCGGTGCTGCGCGAGGGCGAGGGCGGGTTCGTGCCCGGCCCCGACACCGTGCTCGAAGCGGGCGACGAGGTGCTGGCGGTGCTCGACCCGAGCGTCGAGGAGGACCTGAAGGCGTTCTTCGGGCCGGACGGCAACGGTTCTTGAAGGTCGACTACCTGCTGATCGGCGGCGGCATGGCCTCGGCCAACTGCGCAGCCGAGCTGCGCAAGCGCGGGGCGGAGGGCTCGATCATGCTGGTCGGGCGCGAGCCCGAGGTGCCCTACGAGCGCCCGCCGCTCTCGAAGGAGTATCTGCGAGGCGAGGCCGAGCGCGCGGACGCCTACGTCAACCCGCCCGACTGGTACGAGCAGAACGGCGTCGAGCTGCGCACGCGCACGAACGTGATGTCGCTGGACCCCGATAGCAGCATCGCGAAGCTGCAGGGCGGCGACGAGGTGGAGTTCGGGCAGGCGCTGATCGCCACCGGCGCCAACGTCAACATCCTCCGCGTCGAGGGGGCCGAGCTGGAGGGGATCCACTACCTGCGGGCGTTCGGCAACTCGGACGCGATCCGCGCCGACGCGGAGAAGGCAAAGCGGGTGGTGATGATCGGGGGCAGCTACATCGGCTGCGAGGTGGCTGCGTCGCTGACGGCGCAGGGGACGCAGTGCGCGGTCGTGATGATGGAGGACGTCGCCCTCTCGAGGGTGTTCGGGGACGAGGCGGGGGGCTGGTTCCAGGAGCTGATGGAGTCGAAGGGGGTCGAGTTCCACGCCGGCGAGACGCTGGAGGCGTTCGAGGGGGATGGGAAGGTCTCCGCGGTCGTGACCCAGAGCGGCAAGACCGTGGAGGGTGACTTCGTCGTCGTCGGCGCGGGCGTGAGGCCGGACGTGATGCTGGCGCAGAGGGCGGGGCTCGAGGTGGACGACGGGATCGTCTGCGACTCGATGCTGCAGACCTCCTCGGAGGGGATCTACGCGGCTGGTGACGTCTGCAGCTACGACAGCGTCGTGCACGGGCGGCGGCTGCGGGTCGAGCACTGGGACGTGGCGATGCAGCAGGGGATGCACGTGGGGCGTTGCATGGCGGGCGACTCCGCTGCTTATGAGGTTGTGCCCTACTTCTTCAGCGACCTCGCCGACTGGGCCTCGCTCGAGTACGTCGGGCCCGCTTCGGAGTGGGACGAGGAGGTCTGGCGGGGCGACCGCGGCGCCGGCGAGTTCTGCGTCTTCTACCTCAAGGACGGCAGGGTCGCCGGGGCCCTCTCCGTCGAGCGCTCCGAGGACCTCGGCGTGGCGCGCGAGCTGCTCGCTAAGGGCGTTGACGTGTCCGACGAGAAGGAAGCGCTTGCCGACCCGGCGAGCGACATCGGAGGGCTCGGTTCCAGCTAGGCTTTGCGGCAAGTGGACGGCCGCATGCCGTCCACCAAGGTCGATGGGGATTGGGGTAGCGGAAGCCCGCCTGGTTCTGGTCCAGGAAGCCCAGGTTCGATCCCTGGATCCCCAGTAGCCCCGCCCGGACTGCAGGGTTCAAGTAGTTGACCCGTCCCGCAAGCCCGTCGCTTGCAGGGATTCCGTCCGACTCCGATGCGAACATATGTTCGCTATGGAGCGCAGGAACCCAGGGACCGAAGCTGCCGCCAGGGGAGATGCGGGAGCAGGTGCGCGCGCTCCTCGATCAGGGCCTGGAATACCAGGAGGTCGCAAGCCGGCTCGGGGTGGTCAAGTCGACGGTCGCGTTCCACGCCAGGCGATTGCACCTGCCCGCCGATCCAAGATTCGCCAAGCGCTATGACTGGCAGGCCGTTCAGATCGCCTATGACGGCGGCCTCTCCCGCACGGAATGCATGGAGCGGTTCGGGTTCTCAGCCTACGCCTGGACCGATGCCGTGAAGCGCGGCGCGATCGTGCCGAGGCCCGTGGCCATGCCCATCGCCGATCTGCTTGTTGTGGGCAGGCGGACCAGCCGGGGCCATCTCAAGCATCGACTGGTCAAGGAGGGCCTGAAGGAGAATCGCTGCGAGGAGTGTGGGATCACGGAGTGGCGCGGGAAGCCGTTCAACATGCAGCTTCACCACATCAACGGGGTCGGGGACGACAACCGGCTGGAGAACCTGGCCCTGCTCTGCGCCAACTGCCACGCCCAAACAGACACCTGGGGCGGGCGCAACGGCAGCCGGCGGCGCGAGGCGGAGCTGAGGCTGGTCGAGGAGGAGGACGAAGACGCCGCCTGAGCGCGGGCGGGGCATTGTGAGCTGTGGGGACTTCCCTGCTACCTTGCGGCCGCGATGGAGGGCACCCGACTCACCACCAGGGGGATCGTCGTCCTCTGCGCGCTGGGCGGTCTGATCCTGTTCATGGTCATCGCCATCGGCATCGGCAGCTGCGGCGGCGACGATTCGCCCGAGGTCCCGATCACGATCCCGACCGAGGTCTCGACCACCGGCAGCCTCGAGAAGGACGAGTTCATCGCCGAGGCCGACGCCATCTGCGCCGAGGCGAACGCCGCGATCGACCAGTACGCCGAGGCAGGCGAGGGGCTGACGGCGGCGGGTGAGATCGCCGACCTGCGCCAGGGCGTGGTCACCGACATCGAGGCCCTCGGCCCGCCCGCAGACGACCGCGCCACCCTCGACGAGTTCCTGGTCGCGATGGAGACCCAGGTCGAGGCCGGAGAGAAGATCGCGCTCGCGCTCGACCGGGGCAGCGACACGGCGGAGTTCGAGACTGAGCTCGCCACCGCCAAGACCGACGCCGCGACGGCCGCATCGACCTACGGCTTCGAGGAGTGCGGCGCCGAGGTCGCGGCCTCGAGCTCCGCCACCGGCAGCAGCGCCAGCTCCGGTGGCACCGTCGCGCCCGCCCCCGTCACCCCGGCGCCGGCGCCCAC
>Ga0194121_10006507_pt1 | contig 15617 bp, 17 predicted proteins | sample TA2MahCa50mmetaG_FD_148609 | JGI IMG/M metagenome (GOLD analysis project Ga0194121, IMG submission 148609) | Freshwater microbial communities from Lake Tanganyika, Tanzania - TA2015020 Mahale Deep Cast 50m | ecosystem: Environmental > Aquatic > Freshwater > Lake | place: Tanzania: Lake... | reverse complement strand
GCATTATTAACCTGCTTCTTGAAAAATATCAGGTAATTCATATTGCAGGTCCAAAGAAATATAGACTAGTGAAAATAGAAACAGATGCATTGTTAAAAGATAATTCCTCAAGCTCAAATTATCATTTGTATGAATTTTTAAATCAAGTACAATTAAAAAATGCTCTTTTATCTTGCGATTTGGTAATATCAAGAGCTGGAGCTGGTAGTATTTTTGAGATTGCATCTTTAGGAAAACCCTCTATTTTAATTCCCCTTAGCACTTCAGCAAACAATCATCAATCAAAAAACGCATATTCATATGCCAAATCCGGAGCCTGTATTGTAATTGAGCAAGAAGATTTAACAATACCTTACTTTATGGGTCAAATTGAAAATATTATGGCAAATTCTCAAAAAATGAGTCTTTCAGCTCTAGGATTTGCAAAACCAAATTCAGCTGAAATTATTGCAGAAGAAATTATTAAAGAGTTGAATAGTAAAACGGTATAAAAAATAAAAAATGTTAAAGAAGAAACAAGAGACGAAAAAAATAAGGTTAAGATTTCCGCCATCTCCAACTGGACCTTTGCACATAGGAAATGCAAGAACTATTCTTTTTAATTACTTATTTGCCAAACAAAATAATGGCGAGACAGTTTTGCGAATTGAGGACACAGACAAAGAAAGATCTAAGTTAGAATGGGTGCAAAATATTATTGATGAGCTAAAATGGTTGGGGATTGATTGGAGTGAGGGTCCAGATATTGATGGAAAATTTGGACCATACAAGCAATCTCAAAGAACAGATATTTATAAAAAATATTTAGAAAAACTTTTATCAGAAAAAAAAGCGTATTATTGTAATTGCACAAGTGAGGAACTAGAAGCCAAGCGACAAGATCAGCAGAGTAGGGGATTGGCTCCAAAGTATGATGGTAAATGCCGTGATAAAAATAATATCTCTGGAGTTATTCGTTTTAAAATTGAATCAAAAAAAGTAAAGTTTAATGATTTAATAAGAGGTAATGTTGAATTTGATTCAGGACTGTTGGGCGACATAGTGATTGCAAAAAATATTGAGACCCCGCTTTATCATTTTGTTGTTGTGGTTGATGATCATGAAATGCAAATTTCTCATGTAATTAGAGGAGAAGATCATTTATCTAATACACCAAAACATATTTTACTTCAGGAGTCACTAGGTTTTAACCAACCAGAATACGCTCATTTACCATTACTATTAAATGCCGATAAATCTAAAATGTCAAAGAGAGCCGGAGATGTAGCGGTATCTGATTACCATAAGGCAGGTTATTTATCTGAGGCCCTAATAAACTTTATGGCGCTTCTTGGCTGGAATCCTGGGACAGAAAAAGAAATATTCTCAATGAAAGAATTAATTAATGAATTTTCATTAGAAAAAGTTCAGAAGGCTGGGGCAGTGTTTAACACGCAAAAATTAGATCACATTAACGGACTATATATTAGAGAAATGCCAGCCCCTATTTTAACAAAGCTATGCCTTGAATACTTGCCAGAAGACCATAAAAACTTTTCACAAAAAACATTAGAAAAAATTGTTGAAGTTTCAAAAACAAGAATGAAGAAGCTTTCAGATATTACTGAATTAACAAATTTATTTTTTGAAGATAATCTAATATATGAAAAAGATTTATTAAAGTGGAAAGAAATGAAAGATGCAGATATTAAAGAAGCGCTTTTGCTGTGCGACAAAGAATTATCGTCAGCAAAGAAGTGGGATGCAAAAAATTTAGAGAAAATTTTATTTGAAGCTTCAGAAAAATTTAATAGAGAAAAAGGTTATCCAGTAGAAAATAAGGGATATACTCTTTGGCCACTGAGGGTAGCATTGTCGGGTAAGAAGGCGAGTCCCGGACCGTTTGAGATAGCTGAAATTTTAGGAAAAGAAAAAACTCTAGAGAGAATTAAACAAGCCTTATAATAAAGGCTTGTTTAATTCAAAAAAAATGATAGAATTCTGGTCAGTACATTCAAAAGGAGAAACAAATGAGTCTGGATAATATTGCCAACGTTAAGATGAATATTCAGAATGCCTACAAATTTATTGTGGCGGAAGTTTCTGAAGGATCAGATAAAAAAATCATCGTTAGGGTTGGAACTAATATGATGGAAAGACATTATGAAATCGACGACGCTCTCACCGAGGAGCTAACAGAAAGTAATACGCCTGTGCTATACAAAGTCCTTGGCGGTGGATTTGTACAATCCAACTGGTGGAAAAAAGAGATTATTCTTTTTGGTGAAAGCAAAGATTACGGCCAAGAGCCAGACCGATCAAAAACAGTAAAATTGATTCAAAACGAGTTTACTAATTATGAAATAAAAGCAGAAGTTTAGTATATAAGCCCTTTTGGGCTTTTTTGTTGCAAATTTTATTGGTAAAATAAACAAATATTACAAAAATGCAAAACGAAAAAACGGGAATTATTATTTTTAATACTTTTATGATAGGTTGTGTTTTAAGTTTGGCTTTTTTTAGTCAAAACTTTTCTGAAGGAAAAGTTTCAGACAGCATTAAAAGTATTAACCCAGTCCCAATAAGAAAAGGGGGCGGATTTTCGTCGTTATCTGACAGTGGCATAAATATAGATTCTGCAAAAGAAAATGCATACGAAAAAATTTCTCAACTACAAGAAGGCGCATTAGAGGTTGGAGAAAGTTTAAAAAGCAACACTATAAATCAAGTTAATAATGCAAAAGAAAGCACGGTTGATTCAACAAAAAAATTTATAGCCCAAAAAGTATTGCAGGTTTTAGGAGTTTCACCAAGTGATATTATTGAAGGTGAAAACTTTCAGTGCCAATAAAATGGAAAATAATAGGGGAGTCATCAAATATTTTATTATCATAGCTGTTATATTATCAGTATTATTTTTAAGTCAACAAGAATTTGTAAAACCGTTTGGAAAATCTTTTTATTCTTGGAGTAAAAATGAGACTAATAAATACTGGTCAAAATCAACAAATTGGTTGGGGGCCAGTTTTTACCCAAAACTATCCAAGGAGGTTGAAAGTAGGGGAGAGCCACTCAAAAATGAGGTAATCACACAAAAAGATAATGCAGTAAAAAATATTTGGGAAAAAGTAAAAAATTATTTTGCAGAAAATTTTTCAAACCTAACCGGAACAAAAGTAGAGTAGTATTTGACAGGGGCCTCTATAGCCCTTACTATGAATATAGACTACGTCGCAAAATGTAGGTAAACCGACCTTTATATAGGATAAACTTACAAAACATGAACGAATCCAATAAACCAATCCCGCAACACATTCCCGACTTTTTAGATTACTGCGAAGTTGAAAAAGGTTTGAGAGAAAATACCCAGAGAAATTACAAAAAATATTTAGATAAATTTGTTTTGTGGTTAAGGTCCAAGCGTTTAGAGGGCTTACTTCCCCACCAATTAACCCCAGAACACATTTGGGACTACCGTCTCTACCTCTCTAGGTACCAAGACCCTATAAGGGGTAAAATCCTTCAAAAAAGCACCCAAAACTACTATTTAATCGCTTTAAGGGCCTTTTTAGGGTACTTTGTAGCAAAAGACGTCCAAAGCCTCCCCCCAGACAAAATAGCCCTTTCTAAGGCCAATAAAGGCGAAAAAACAGTGAAATTCCTTACCCTAGAGCAGATCGAGCGCCTTTTAACCTCAGCTCAACCAAAAGATGCCACAGGTATTAGAAATAGGGCCATTTTGGAAACCTTTTTCTCAACTGGACTTAGAATTGCTGAGTTATGCTCTCTTAATATAGAACAGTTTGCAAATCTAAAAGACAAGCAGGATTTAGAGCTTGGAATCATTGGCAAAGGCGGTCATCCACGAACAATTTATTTTTCTGACCGCTCATTGGAATGGATTAAAAAATATATTTCCATAAGAAATTCCAAAGATAAATCATTATTTATAAACTTCCGTGATAAAGATGGTACTGGCACACGACTTACCCCAAGATCGGTTGAACGAATTGTAAAACAGCACGCAATCTTGGCGGGAATCCCCACCTTCACTACTCCACACACTTTAAGGCATTCATATGCAACTGATTTAATGAATCAAGGTGTTGACCTCCGCACCGTCCAAGAATTCCTCGGCCATAAAAATATTGCCACCACCCAAATTTATACTCACGTCACCAACAAACGCCTCCGCGACATTCATCGCCAATTTCACGGCGGAAAAGATTTGAAAAAATAGCCATTCAAAAAGAGGGTTCACTTCCCTCTTTTTTACTTAATCCATTTGTCGCATAATAAAATTAAACATTACTTCCGGCTACAAACCCTGTGGTCCAGCAGAGTTGAAGACTATAGCCTCCAGAAGGGCGGTCTATATTTAAAACATCGCCAACTAAGTAGAGATTTTTGATAAGACGAGATTCCATGGTTTTAAAATTAACCTCAGGTAGCGCCACACCACCAGATGAAATAACAGCTTTGTCTGCGCCAAGTATATGGGAAACGTTAAGAGGGATGGCTTTCATTAGGGATACCAGTTTTTTGCGGGACTCAGTACTCACCATATTATTTTTTGTTTCTCCATCAATATTAACAATACTCAAAAGAGTAGCAGCTAGTGCAGTAGGAATTAAATCACTCAGCACATTTTTAAGCTTTTTATTATTGTTGATGACCAACAGTTTTTGCAACTGTTTCTTTAGCGCCCCAAGGTCTGTCTTGGGAAACAAATCAAGCTCTATAACAACCTTACCATACTTTAGAAGCTCACCAATTTCTTTGCTCATATTCAGCACAGTGGGACCAGTAACACCAAAATGGGTAAACAAAAGACTCCCTTTTCCAACCGACTGCTTTTTGCCATTTTGAAATGTGGTTAGCTTAATATTGTCCAAAGTTAAGCCTCCTAATTTCTTTGCCCATCCGTCAGCCAATGCAACAGGAACCAATGCAAAATCGTTTTCTACAATTGTGTGCCCCAGCTTCTTTAACCATTTAAATCCCTCTCCCGTTGAACCGGTTTCAGGACGAGAAATACCTCCTGTAGCGAGCACACAAGCTTTGGCTAATATTTCTTTTTTATCCTTAGTGGTAATTTTAATATTTCCCGTAGACGTATCAACTAAAATTCCTACAACATCGGCATTCGTCTGCACTTTTACCTTTCCTTCTTTCATGTATTTTACCAGTACATCAAAAACGGATTTGGCACTATCGGAAACAGGAAAAATCCTCCCCTCGTTTTCTTCTTTGGTTGCCATTCCCCGCGAGTTAAAAAAATGAATTGCGTCTTTTACGCTAAATTGTGCAAAGGCCGAAAAAAGAAACTGGTCGTTTCCCTTGTATTTTGAAAGCATAGTGCGGACTTCGGTTTTATTGTTGGTTACATTGCACCGTCCGCCGCCCGTAATCAGCAGCTTCTTGCCCAAGACCGGATTTTTTTCCATCAGCAAAACAGAACGGCCCCGCTCTGCCGCCCTGCCGGCAGCCATCATGCCCGCCGGCCCCCCACCAATAACTACCACATCATACATATCTTTAATAAGTTAAACTTTTATTCCTTGAATATTTTTTTCTTCAATAAGAGTATTGAGTATTTTTTTGACACTATCCATACTTTTGTCATCAAGAGTTGAAATAGAAGTAATTTCCTTTTTATTTTTCTTGAAGGATTTTTTGACTTCTAATATTTTTTCTTCAGACACTTCATCACTTTTACTCAAAAAAATATATTCTGGTTTTTCTAAAAGCAAAGGATTATATAATTCCAATTCTTTTCTCACCGCATCATAATCCTCAACAGGATTTTCAGACTCAGCTGAAACTAGGTGAAACAATACTTTAGTACGCTCAATATGCTGAAGAAATTTAACCCCCAATCCCCTACCCTCAGCTGCTCCCTCAATAATTCCTGGAATATCTCCCAAAATTAACTCGTAATATACACCTAGATTAGGCTCTAAAGTAGTAAAAGGATAATTTGCCACTTTGCTATTTGCTTGAGTAAGCATATTTAGTAAGCTGGATTTCCCTACATTGGGTAATCCAATAAATCCAATATCTGCAATCATTTTTAGCTCAAGCCTTACATTAAAAGATTCTCCTTTACTTCCCTGACCGGCTTCTCTTGGAGTTGTATTGGTTGCTGATCTAAAAAGAAAATTTCCCTTGCCTCCCTTACCACCTCTTGCCATTAATTCGGTTTGCCCTATTTTTATAATTTCAACTGTTTTACCATTATCTAAATTATGCATCACAGTTCCCACGGGAACCAACAAGATTAAATTTTCACCGCTTTTGCCATCATTAAGTTGAAATTTACCATCTTGGCCTTTTTCAGCTTTGAGATTTTTTTTAAAACGAAACTGCCTTAAAGCTGATAAATCAGAAACACCTTTAAGAAAAACATCTCCTCCCTTTCCTCCACTACCACCCGTAGGCCCCAAAGACATTTTAGTTTTATTAAACCTCACCATCCCTTTTCCTCCATCTCCTCCGGTAATTGTAATTTTTACATCATCGATAATCATTTTATTTTTACAAAAATTTACCTAAGTCTAATGTTTGATCAATTTTTATTTTCTCGACAAAATCTGACATGTGGCTTACCAAAATAATAGCTCCCTCAAATTCATTTATGGCTTTAGCAATAACTGGGATATGGCGGAAGTTAATGTGATTAGTTGGCTCATCAAGAATAATTAATCCAGGTTTTTGTAGTGAAATCTTAGCAAACGCCACCAATCCTTTTTGCCCTTCAGATAGTAATCCTATTTTTGTTTTTAATATTTCAGAATCAATCAAAAACCCTGCTGCGTGAGAGCGAAGATTCTGCTCTGAAGCACTAGTCACTTTAGAAATAGTTTGATAAACCGTTTCATTAAAATCCAAATTTGAGAAATCTTGACGATAATAGCTAATCTGCAAACCCTCTTTTATATGTTCACTCTTTGCATGTCCTGAAGCTAGTTTTTCCAAAAGCGTGGTTTTACCAATTCCATTGGGTCCGATTAACAATAATCTGTCTCTCTTCCCTAAACGCACCTCTACTTTTTTATCTACGAATTTATGATTTTTTACAATTGTGACACTATTTAATTCTAAAAGAACTCCGCCAATATCCTCTTGAGCTTGGATAGTAAAATCTCTAATTGTCTTGTCTTCTCTCCTTACATCAACTTTTTCCTCTTCTAGTTTTTCTATAGTCTTCCACATTTTGCTAGACACATCTCTAAGGTGACCTCCTTTTTGCGCAAAGAAATTAGCTTGTTCCTTTCTATGGGAAATATCTTTTTCTAATCTGGAATTTTTCATCCGCTCTTTTTCTAATCTTACTCTTATTTCTTCAACAACGGAAAAATAATCTCCTGTATATTGCTCAACTTTTTTTGAAAAAATATCTAAATACAATACTCCCTCAGTAAAGGAATTTAAAAAATCAGCATCGTGGGAAATTACCACACAAGTTTTTGGATATTTGATAATAAATTGAGTTAGATGCTCAATGCCAGCTTTATCTAAATTATTCGTTGGCTCGTCCAGCAGTAAGACATCTGGGTTTTGTATTAGCGCTGAAGCCAAGAGAAGTCTGGCCTGTTGTCCACCCGAAAGACTTTTAACAATTCTGTCCTGCTTTAAATGTAAATTTACTATTTTCAAAACCTCGTCAATCTTTACCTCAATATTATAAACCTTTTTAACAAAACATTTTTCAAAAAACTCCCTAATAGTCAATGATAAATCTTCTCGTAAAATAATTTGTTTAGCCGTTGCTATGGTGACATTGTGTGAAATGTTAACTGACCCTGAATCAGGCTCTGAATCCCCCATTATCAAACTAAAAATAGTACTTTTGCCAGCTCCATTTTGCCCCATTAAGGTAATTTTAGACCCTCTACGTATACTAAAATTGGCCTCATCTAAAATGGGCCTTTTGGCTTCCCAAGCAAAGGAAACATCACTAAATTTTATGATTGTTTCGTTAGACATTAGGAAAATATTTAATCAGTATACTATTGCCTGACATCCTAGCCATAATACCCTATTTTTTATAGAATTAAAACCCCTACGAATCTTGTTTAATAAAATAGGTATTGTCGCATAATTATATATCTGGTAGAATTGCTCAATGGCTAAAGAAAATAATGTAAACATTGCTGAATTAGTAAATAATGGTGGTTGCTTTGATTTACAGTTTAGAAAAGACACTAGACACGAGAGAACCAATTCCCCCACTTACTATCGATGGAAAGTTCAATTTATAATTACTGCATCAAAAGATTCTGTAAAAAAATTATCAGCAGTTAAAAATATTTTAAATTGCGGGAATGTTAATGTCTTGAAAAACCAGGCAAGATTTTCAGTGCAAAACATAGATTACATAAAAGATTTGGTCATACCATTTTTTGAGAAAAATACACTTGAAGGAAACAAGAAAAAAGATTTTCAACTTTGGAAAAAAGCCGTAAATATAGTTCACAGTAATAAGGGAATAAATATTAATAAATGGGAGAAGAACGATTTATTTTCTCTCATTGAAATTCAAAAATCTGCTTCAAAGTACAAAAATAACCCTCGCGAGCCAAGATGGATAAAAATGGCTCAAACAATATCAAAGTCTTTGTAAAATAAAAACGCTTGGAATTCCGAGCGTTTTTGATTGCCTATTCCAGTGCTATTTGCCTATCGTCGCTTATAACCCTAAAGCCAAAACCTATTCCTTTGAGTCCCAAAACTCTTGGGAGTCTCATTTTGTCTATAAATTTCCAGTTCAATTTTTCAGATAAAAAGCTTTGTGCAAGTTGTAGATTAGCTTGCTCTTCTTCAAATAAGAGATCTTCGGGTATTAAAACGCCAACCTGAATTTGTTTTTTTCTTCTACTTGAAATTGAGGTTTCTTCAACTAAATTTACCTGATCATATTCTTCAATGCTCTCATTCATGGAAAGTAAGTCCTTAATAGATTCAGTAGACAAAAAAATTATTGCGTGGCTACAGAAAAGTATGCCAGAAATAACGATCCACTTTAAATATCTTGCCATCGCGCACCTCTTTTTAAAGCAAAGTGGAATAGAAAGGACTAATTTAGTATATCATTTATAAATACTATCTCCCAAACCTTCTCTGTCTATCATCAAATTCTTTAAGGGCCTTATTTAAATCTTCTTCTTGGAAGTCAGGCCACAATTTTTCAGAAAAATAAAGTTCTGCGTAAGCTGACTGCCACAAAACAAAATTAGACAATCTCATTTCTCCACCAGCTCTAATTATTAAATCGGGTTCTGGCAAACCAGCAGTTGAAAGATAGTCATCAAAAAATTCTTCTGTTATTTTTTCAGCATCAATGCCCTCTTTTATAATTTTTTTAACAGCATTTATAATATCCCATTTTCCACCATAACTAACAGCTAAATTTAAATAAACCCGGCTATTATTTTGAGTTTCTTTTTCCACTTCTTCTATAACTTTTTTTAGAGATTTTGAAAGCTTTTCTCTCTCCCCAATCACCCTTACTCTTACCCCCTCCTTATTAAATTCTCCAATCCCTTCGCCAAGGTACTTCTCAAAAACTCCCATTAAAAAATCAACCTGATCCTGAGGTCTTTTCCAATTTTCGCTAGAAAAACCAAAAACGGTCACTGCCTTTACTCCCCTTTTATGACACCACCTTAAAAAATCATTAAATTTGTCTTTTCCTTTTATGTAGCCATCTTTCATTGAAAGCCCTTTTTCTTTTGCCCATCTTCGATTGCCATCAGGAAATAAGACTATGTGCGATGGTATTTTCATAAAGATATTATATATCAGTCCTTTGACAAATTCAATAATATTTGCTAATATTTGACTTGTAATAATTAAAGATCACGAAGCACAAGACTATTTATTGTGCTCAGTGTTCACTTCGTTTTATGTCAACAAGTAAATCTACAGGAGCATCCAGACTTGGAAGAGATTCAAGATCACAAAGACTTGGAATTAAAATTTTTGGAGGCCAAGGAGCTAAAGCCGGCAACATTATTGTAAGGCAAAGAGGCGCAAAATATATGGCTGGAAAAAATGTAAGAAAGGGATCAGATGATACTCTTTACGCTATAAAGCCAGGTATAGTAAGCTTCAAAACCAAACAGAAAAAGCTTTTTGATGGATCTCAAAGACAAGTCAAAATTGTAAACGTTGAATCTGCAAAGTAATTAAAAAGCAGCTCATTGAGCTGTTTTTTAATTACTTTTTGAGGCTGATTTTAAAAACTCAACAAATAGAGGATGAGGTCTTAACGGACGAGACAAAAACTCCGGATGAAATTGGGTGCCCAACATGAATAGATGCTTTTGTTTTTGTAATTCAGCTATTTCCATTAATTTTCCATCAGGAGAGGTGCCAGAAAAAACTAACCCCGCTTCAGTTAATTTATCAATCACATTTGGGTTTACTTCATAACGATGCCTATGCCTTTCACTAACCTCTAACGAATTGTATACTGACTTTGCAATTGTACCCTCTTTTAATTTACAAAAATAACTTCCGAGCCTCATTGTGCCTCCATAATCCCCCCTTTTAATTTTTTCTTTTTGCTCTGGCATCAAGTCAATTACAGCATTTTTGGCATCTGGGTTTATTTCAGATGTATTCGCATCTTCAATTTTGGCAACATTTCTTGCAAACTCTATTACCATTAACTGCATACCATAGCAAAGTCCAAAGTAAGGAATATTATTCTCTCTTGAAAATTTAATGGCTGAAATTATACCCTCTACTCCCCTTCCTCCAAAACCTCCGGGCACCAACACACCACTATATTTACGCAATTCTTCTAATTTTTTAGGGTCTTTCTCATATTCTTCAGAATCTAAATAAGACAATTTAACTCCTAAATTTTCAGAAGCAGCTGCATGCTTTATTGCTTCTATTACAGATATATAAACATCAGAAAGAACATAATCTCCTGACATAAAGTATTTTCCAACAACAGCTATCTCTAATTTTTTTGATCCATTTTTAGTTTTAACTGCAAATTCTTCCCAGTCAGCAAGATTTGCTTTTTTGTCTTCCAATCCTAAAACTTCACATAATATTCTACCTAATCCATCTTTTTCAAAGTTGAGCGGCACATCATAAATACTTTCCACATCCGGAGCTGAAATTACATGTTCAGGAATAATATTACAAAAAGTAGCAATTTTTTCTTTTCTTTTTTCATCTAAAGGTAATGGAGATCTGGCTAATATAATATCTGCTTGCAATCCAACAGAGTTAAGCTCTCTGCTTGCGTATTGAGTTGGTTTTGTTTTCATTTCCCCTATATTATTTGGAATTGGCACATAAGAAAGCATTACCACGGCAACATCTTTTGGATTTTGATGCTTTAACATGCGGGCCGCCTCAAGAAAAATAATATTTTGATATTCACCAATAGTGCCTCCAACTTCAACAAGTGTAATATCGGCGTTAGCAGACTTTTGAGCTTCCTTAATGCGTCTAATCACCTCTAGTGGCACATCGGGGACCACTTCAACATTCTTTCCCTTGTATTCTAAGTTTCTTTCCCTTTTTATAATCTCTTGGTAAACCCTACCAGTAGTCATATAATTTATTGAAGGTAATGACTCATCAAGAAATCTCTCATAGTTTCCCATATCTTGGTCTGTTTCATAACCATCATCCAAAACAAAAACCTCGCCGTGTTCGGTGGGGTTCATGGTGCCTGCATCAACATTGATGTAGGGGTCAATTTTAATTGCTGTAATCTTAAATCCCTTGCTCTTTAATATTCTACCAATTGAAGCTGTGGCTATTCCTTTTCCAATTCCAGACATAACACCCCCAGCCACAAAAATATATTTCATCTTGCAACTAAAAAATTAATATTTTGACTCTTTTAAAATTAGTCTTCTTTTTCTTTTTTTGATTCACTCTCTCCAGCCACAATTAACTTAACTTCTGCTTCTAGATTATGGTCTAACATTATCTTTATAGCAAACTCCCCTACTTCTTTAATTGGTGATTCCAGTTTTATTTGAGATTTTTTGACATCAAAACCCATTGTTTTTAACTGCTCTGATATTTTAGCTGAATTAATTGACTCAAAAAGTTGTCCGTTTTCTCCAACCTTAACATTAATATTAACCTCCTCACCATCTACCTTTGAGGCCAACTCTTGAACCTGCTTTAAATCCTCAACCGCAACTTTTTCAATAACTTCCTGCTGGTCTCTTAACCATTTTAGGTTTTGTTTTGTAGCCAACTTTACTAATTTTTTTGGTATTAAAAAGTTTCTGGCAAAACCGGGCTTAACTTCCTTTACCTCATATTTTTTGCCAACATTTTCAATATCTTCTAGGAGTATTACTTTCATATTATTTTATATTTTACGATTTTTTATTCTACTTTAATTCCTTAATTATTTCAAGCGCCTTATTAAGTTGAGTATCATTTTGCATATTTTCCTGATCTAATTCAACTTTAACATCTGGTTCCAAGCCAACCTCTGATATTGAGTCTCCTTTTGGTGTTAACCACTTAGCAACAGTAATCTTCAAAAATGAGACTTTATCCTGAAGAACTACTACTTCTTGCACAGAGCCTTTTCCAAAAGATTTTTCTCCAACCAACTTAATTCCCCTGTTATCACGAAGCGCTCCGGCCAAAATTTCTGAAGCCGAAGCCGATCCACTATTTATTAAAACAACTATTGGATAATTTGCAAGTAATCCATTGCCTTCTGCCAAGTATTTTTTGGATTCCTTACTGCTTCCAAAATCTTCAATCGTCACTATTTCCCCGCTTTTTAAAAACCAGCCGGAAATATCTTGGCAAACTTCAAGATATCCGCCAGGATTATTTCTTAAGTCCAAAATAATCTTTTTTGCTGAACTCGTCATTATGTCTCTTGCAATTTTCGTAAATTCAGTTGGCAAGGATTGATTAAACTGATTTATTTTAATATATGCTACATCTAAATCTTTTAACTCCCAACTTACAGAATCAATTTTAATTGTGTCTCTGGTAATTTTAATATCCTTTGCCTGACCCCATGACTCCCTATAAACAGTAAGTTCAACCTGCGTACCTCTCTTGCCTCTTACTAGGCTTACAGCCTCGTCTATTGTCATATTTGAGGTGCTTTTCCCGTCTACAGCCACAATTATGTCTCCTGAAGCCAAACCAGCTCTTTCGCCGGGTGTTCCTTTCAAGGGGGAAATTACTGTTAACTGGTCTTTCTTTATACCAATTTCAACTCCTATACCATCAAATGAGCCAGAAAGATCTTGCTGGAATATTTTTGCCTGACTTGGGTCAAAAAAATCAGTGTAAGGGTCGCCCAAGCTTTTGGTCATTCCAGAAATTGCACCATAGATTATTTCATTTTCATTTATGTTTTCTTTATCTATAAAACCTTCATGAAGCTTATTGTAGGCGTCCCAAAAAAGAGAAAAATTAACCTGCTCTGGTTTGCAAATATTGCATATTACCTTATTTTTTCCATAATAAAATCCTGCTCCAAAAACAAGAATAAGGGCAACCAATACTATTAAATACTTTGTTAAGTTTTTGTAATTAAAATCAAACATATCGCTTTATTTTCCACTGCCCTCTTTACTGCCCCAAAACTTTTTAAACATTCTCTTTGTGTCTTCCCAAAAACCACCCGCACCAGTCAACTTTGAAATCTCCTCCCAAGCCTTATTGGCTGTAATTGATATAATTCCCCAGACTGTTTTAATAGTTTCTGCCAATGCGTACCCTGCAACACCCCTTACTACATTTCCTACATTTCCAACTTTTCCATCATAGTCAATAATTTTTTTGGCGAATTTTCGGGCTCCTTGAGCACTTTCCATGTTTTTTTGGTAATACTTAAACTGATTCAAATCACCCTCAAGTCTTGCCAATTCCTTCATTACAAGCTCAATCTCTTTTTCTTTTTCTTCTATCTGGCTTTCAATTTGAGCTTTTTCAATACTTAAATCTGGCTTTGACTCGGCCTCGATTTCTAAAGCCTCAATTTCTTTTTTTAGTAAGTCTAATTTTTGCTCTTCCTGCTTTATTTTTTCATCAATATCTTTTGCCTTTTCAATCATTTGATCTAAATCTTTTTCCTGCGCTTCTCCCCTTACTCTTTCAACATCACTTTGGGCTTTCTCATATTCAAAAGCTTTTTTCAAATCATTTTCTACAGTAATTTTTTCTTTTTCCTCCTGTCTTTTTATTTCTTCTTCTGAAGCTGATTCATTAAAATTAGGAGGTTCAACTTCTATCTTTTTTTCTTTTTTTAAATCTTCTTCTTCTCTCCTTTCGTCATCACTCATTTCATTTCTTTTTGATTCTTCTTCTGAAGAATCATCATTAGTATTGATCTTAACTTTAGGCATAATAGGCTTTTTCTTACCCAGTTTTGCCTTCAGTTTTTCTCGCCTTATTTCAATTTTTTTTTCTATTCCAATATTATCTTTCCTGGCTTCAGGTAGGTTAACGGTGCTGAGATTGTCTGGATTCTTTTTCATTTTACACTAAGGATAATTTAACATTGATTATAATACATTTTAGAAATAAAAAAAGACAACGTCTTGTTGCGGACTATTGACAAAATATAATTATAATGATATTATTAAAAATAGCACACAAGGAGTAATCAATGAAAAAGAAGAGAAGAAAACCCAAGACCAAAGAGAAGAAAGGAAGGAAGAAGATGGCTGAAGTAAGCCACCGCGACCATGTTGACGCTCACGACCAAGTCACAAGCAAGTTGAGTGCCAGCATTCAGGCACTCAAGGCCGTAAAACAGAGGGAGGACGCCCTCAAGGCCGAGAATGCCACTCTCAAGAGTGAGAATGCCGGTCTCCGCGAAGAGGTTGGTCGCCTCCTCAAGGAAAACTCTGACTGGAAGGAGGAGCATGTCCGGAACAAGGAGGCCATGCAAAAGCACATGGATGAGCTTGATGCCCTTTTGGGCGGATAGAGCATCTCACTGTCTAATCCATAGGCACAACCCAGCGAAAGCCGAGTTGTGCCTCTTTTTTTATTACTTTACTGCCCTATTAGCTTAATAACCACTCCAATAATTGCCAACACAATTCCTATAATCCAAAACCTCATTGTCACCTTGTATGCCGGCCAACCTATTGCCTCAAAGTGATGATGAATGGGAGCTGAAAGAAATATTTTTTTGCCTCTGAATTTTTTAGACAAAAGCTGTATTACCACAGACCCAACTTCAACAACTAATAATCCAGCAATAATTGGCAAAACAGCCACAGAATCAGTTAAAAATGCAACTACAGACATTGTTGTTGTTAAGCCAAGTATTCCAACCTCTGTCATATAAAATCGTGCCGGTGGAATATTAAACCATAAAAATGCTAAAATTGTTCCGCCAATCACGGCGCAAAAAGCGGCCAAGTCAACTTTACCCTGAGAAAAAGAAATTACTGCAAAAGCGCCAAAAATTGAGGCGAATGTTCCGCCAGAAAGCCCATCTAAACCATCAATAATTCCTCCTGACCAAGAAGCAACCATTACAATAATAAAAAGTGGTATATACCAAATTCCAATTGAAAACTGACCTAATAAGGGAATACTTATTACATCCCATTCAAGTCTAAAATAAAACCACAGGGCTCCAATCAGACCTATTAAAGCAA
>Ga0194121_10006506_pt1 | contig 15618 bp, 16 predicted proteins | sample TA2MahCa50mmetaG_FD_148609 | JGI IMG/M metagenome (GOLD analysis project Ga0194121, IMG submission 148609) | Freshwater microbial communities from Lake Tanganyika, Tanzania - TA2015020 Mahale Deep Cast 50m | ecosystem: Environmental > Aquatic > Freshwater > Lake | place: Tanzania: Lake... | reverse complement strand
CTCGGCGACCGTCGCCTCTTCCCGCAGCGCTTCCAAGGCGATCTTCGCCTTGAATGCCGCATCAAACTTCCGTCTTGTCTTCGCCATCGCTCCCTCCGTCACAATGACGGATCAGAACGCGGCTCCACTCAAGCCCCTGGTCCCAAAACCGGGGTCCACTTCTCCCGGCCGTGATCGCCGGCATCGCGGCTCGGCTGGACTTGGAGAAGAGCCGCACTGTTGCGTGCTGGCAGACGCCCTCCGCCACTCTCGCGCCGGTGGCTGCGCCTGCCATCGGCCACGCCCACTTCCACCCTGGGCTCAGGCGCAAGGACCGGCACAGGGGCCTCATAACCGACGACACGCAACATCGTGCGTCGAGCCTTGTCGACCGGGGCCGCGAGCCTCGCGCACCGAACCGAATCGAGCGCGCGAGCCAACCGAAACCCGGAGCGCGAGGTTCCGGCGACCTGGCACAGAGGTTCGCAGATCAAGTCGCGCACTGACGTGCGGATGCGCAAGCGGGCCTACCGGCCGCCTGCGATCTCGCGGCCCCGAAGGCGCGCGCTTGATCTGGCGCCAATATGCTCTAGCTTGCGGCGCCGACACGCAGGCAGCCGGAGCGCGTCCTTGACTGACATTTTCCGCGAGGTCGACGAAGAAGTCCGCAAGGACCGCCTGAACGAACTGTGGAAGAAGTATGGCCTCTGGGTGTTCTTGGGCTGCGTGCTGCTGGTCGCGGCGACTGCCGCCTTCACCTACTGGCGCAACTACCAGTCCGCGCAGCGGGCGGCGCTGGCCGACCGTTTCCTGGCCGCCATGGAACTGGCGCAGCAGGGCAAGGCGGCGGAAGCTGCCGCCACTTTCGCGGAGATCGGCCGCGAAGGCCCGGCCGGCTATTCGGCGCTCGCCCGGATGCAGGAAGCGGCGGCCCGGGCCCGCCAGGGCGGCCGCGAGGCGGCGCTGGCGAGTTACGATCAGCTCGCCGCGGACACAGGCGCACCCATCCTGCTGCGGGATGCGGCCCGGCTGGGCGCCGCCATGCTGCTGCTTGAGACCGCGCCCGCCGCCGAACTCGAGCAACGGCTCGCGCCGCTGTTGGCCGATGGCAATGCATGGCGCTATTCGGCGCGCGAGCTGCGGGCCCTGCTGGCCAACCGCGAGGGCCGGGCAAGTGAATCCCGAGCGGCCTTCGGCGCGCTGGCCGAAGATGCGGCGGCGCCAGCCGGTGTCCGCGCACGCGCGCGGCAGATGCTGCAAACCATCGGCCCCGCCGGATGAGCGCGCCCGGTCGCTGCCGGCTGCGGCGGATACTGCCGGTCTTGCTGCTCGCCGGCTTGGGCGGGTGCAGCGACCTGCTGCCGGATTGGCTCGGCCAGAGCGAAGCGCCGCCGCTGCCGGGCGAACGGATTTCGGTGCTATCGCTGGAGCAGGCCCTGGAGCCGGACCCGCGGATCGCCGACCTGGAGGTGCGCCTGCCCCGGCCCTGGCGCAACGAGGCGTGGCCGCAGGCCGGCGGCTACTCGGCCAACGTCATGCACCACCTGGAGCTGCCCGACAGCCTGAGCCAGGCCTGGCGCGCCAGCATCGGCAGCGGCTCTTCGGGCGGGCAACGCCTGCTGGCGCCGCCCATCGTCGCCGAGGGTCGCGTCTTCGTACTGGATGCCGCGAGCAATGCCGCCGCCTTCGACGTCGGCACCGGCCGACGGCTGTGGCGGGTCGGCCTGGTGGCGGAGAAGGAAGAGGCCGGCGCATTGGGCGGCGGACTGGCCTTCGAGGAGGGTCGGCTGTTCGCCACCACGGCCTATGGCCAGGTTTTCGCGCTGGAGCCGGAAACCGGCGCGCAGCTTTGGCAGCGCCGCGTCGGGGTGCCGTTCCGCGGGCCGCCGACCGTCGGCGGCGGCCGGGTATTCGCGATCAGCTTCGACAACCAGTTGCATGTGCTGTCGGCGGCCGACGGCCAGGTGCAGTGGACCCATTCGGGCTTGCCCGAGGATGCCGGCCTGATCGGCGGCGCTTCGCCAGCCTATGACGGCGGCGTGGTGGTGGTGCCGTATTCTTCCGGCGAGCTGTTCGCGCTGCGCGCCGACAACGGGCGGGTGCTGTGGAGCGACCAGCTGGTGCGCACCGCCCGTGGCACGCAACTGGCCGACCTCAGCGATATTCGGGGCCGGCCGATCCTGGACCGCGGCCGGGTGTTCGCCATCTCGCATTCCGGCCGACTGGCGGCGATCGACTTGCGCACCGGCGAGCGGCTGTGGGAACGCGACATCGCCGGCCTGGAAACCCCCTGGGTGGCTGGCGACTTCATCTATCTGGTCACGCTGGACGCCGAGGTCGTCTGCCTCTATCGCCGCGACGGACGGGTGCGCTGGGTCCGCACGCTCGACCGCTTCGAAAGCCCGCGCTCGAAGTCGAGACCGATCCATTGGAGCGGCCCGCTGCTGGCCGGCGACCGCCTGGTGCTGGTTTCCAGCCACGGCCAAGCGTTGTCGCTGTCGCCCTATTCCGGCGAGGTGATCGGCCGCATGAACCTGCCGGACGGCGCGGCGATCGCGCCGGTGGTGGCCGATGGCACGCTGTTCATCTTGACCGACGGCGGCCGCCTGCTGGCCCTGCGCTGACCTCCTTGCCGCCCACGGTCGCCATTGTCGGCCGGCCCAATGTCGGCAAGTCGACCCTGTTCAACCGGCTGCTGCGCCGGCGGCAAGCCCTGGTGCACGACAGCGCCGGCACGACGCGCGATTGGCGCGAGGGGCTGGCGGAGATCGCTGGCCTCGGCTTTCGCCTGCTCGATACCGCCGGCCTGGAGCAAGCGTCGGCCGGCAGCCTGGAAGCCGGCATGCGGCGGCAGACCGAAATGGCGATCGAGGCCGCCGAAGTGGCGCTGTTCGTGCTCGATGCCCGCGTCGGCGTAACCCCGCTCGACCGGCATTTCGCCCGCTGGTTGCGCAAGCGCGGCCGGCCGGTCGTCCTGTTGGCCAACAAGTGCGAGGGCCACGCGGCGGCGGCGCGCCTGCCGGAAATGCTTGAACTGGGATTCGGCGACGCGCTGCCGGTCTCGGCCGAGCAGGGCGACGGCCTGGAGCTGCTGTACGGGGCCCTGGCGCGGCACCTGCCGCTGGCCGCACCCTTGACCCAGGCGGCGAGCCCGCGGCCGATCAAGCTCGCGATCGTCGGCCGGCCCAATGTCGGCAAGTCGACGCTGGTCAACCGCCTGCTGGGTCGCGAGCGTATGCTGACCGGACCCGAGCCCGGCGTCACCCGCGACGCCGTCGCCACCCTGTTCGACTGGCAGGGCCAGCCCGTGGAGCTGTGGGATACCGCCGGCCTGCGGCGGCGGGCACGCATCGACAAGGGGCCGGAGCGGCTGGCGGCCGAGGATACGTTGCGCGCGCTGCGCTTCGCCGAGGTGGCCGTGCTGCTGCTCGACGCCACGCTGCCGCTGGAGCATCAGGACCTGACCATCGCCGAGCACATCGTGAGCGAGGGCCGCGCCCTGGTCGTCGCGGCCAACAAGTGGGACCTGGTGGCCGACGGCAAGCGCACGCAGACCGCCCTGCGCCAGCGCCTGGAAAGCTCGCTGGCGCAGGTCAAGGGGCTGCACCCGGTGCTGTTCTCGGCGCGGAGCGGCAAGGGCGTCGAGCACCTCATGCCCGTCGTCACCGAGGTCCACGAGCGCTGGGGCCGACGCATCGCCACGGGCGAACTCAATCGCTGGCTCGCGGCCGCGACCGACCGTCACCCCCCGCCGCTGGGCGCGCGAGGCCGCCGCATCCGCATCCGCTACATCACCCAGGCCAAGAGCCGACCGCCCACCTTCGTGCTGTTCGCGAGCCAGGCGGACGCCCTGCCCGAAAGCTATCTGCGCTATCTTGCCAACAACCTGACGGAAGCCTTCGATCTGGCCGGGGTGCCGCTGCGCCTGTTGCTCCGCCGCCCGCGCAACCCATACGCCAAGGACCTCGACTAGCGCGCTTCGGTCCAGCTCTCGGAAAAGGCCAGCGCGCAGGTGCTGAACGGCCGGCCCTCGCGTTCGCGCGGCCAGGGCTGGCCGCGGGCCTCGACGCCATTGCGTGCCAGCCGCGCGCCCAGGGCCGGAATCAGCGCGGTGCAGACGCCATACCGCCGCCCGGCGACGTCGCCTGGCCGGTTGTGGATCAACAGGGGATCGCCCAGCCGAAACCAGGTGCAGGTGATCTCCTCCTCACGCGTCACCAGGCGTTCCTGCCAGGCATCGCGCACATCGCCCGAACGGCTGAAGGCGGCATCGACGGCCGAGATCGACAGGTCGGCCAACTCGGCATTCAGCATGCCCTGCACGGTTTCCTGCAACCAGCGGGCCATGGCCAGGTTGTCGGTGTAGACCCGCCAGCGGTCGCCCGTGAGTTCGCTCTTGAGATAGAGCACATGGCCAGGACCGGCCGGCGAGAACAGGATGCGCCAGAAGCTGGCGTCGGTGCTGTTGGCCGCGCCGTCCTTGGCGCTCAGCCGGATGAACGGGTTCTCGCCCGTCAAGATCACGCGGTTGGGATCGGCTATGCTCATCGACGCCTCCGGGTTGCCGGCGGCAGCATAGCCGGGGCCTCAACCGGCTGAATAGACTAAGCGCTGGCCGTGCTGGCTGCAGTCGGACGCCGCCAGCGGCAACAGCGCCGACGCCACCGCGGCCGGCTGGGCGAGGCGGCTCGCATCCTCGCCCGGCATCGCTTGCGCGCGCAGCCGGGTGGGCATCGCCGGCGGCTCGAACAAATTGATCCGCACGGCCGTCCGTTCGATCTCCTGGGCGTAACCCTGCGCCAACGCCTCCAGCGCGCGCTTGCTGGCCGCATAGGCGGCCCAGAACGCCAGCGGCCGCCTCGCCTGTTCGCAGGTCACGAAGATCGCGCGTCCCGCCGGCGACAGTCGCAACAACGGGTCAAGGCTGCGTAGCAGGCGGAAATTGGCGCTGACATTGAGTTGCCAGAGTCGTTCCCAGGCCTTCGGATCGATGTGGCCGAGCGGGCTCAACGGCCCGAGTTCGCCGGCATTGCCCAGCAGGATGTCGAGCCGCCCCCAGCGCGCGTGCAAGGCCTGGCCCAGCCGGTCGATGGCATCGAGCTCGCGCAAGTCCTGTTCGACCAGCGTCGCGCTGCCGCCGGCGTGGCGGATGGCGTCGTCGGTCTCCTCCAGGCCGCCCAGCGTGCGCGCCAGCAGCACGACATGCGCGCCCGCCGCCGCGAAGGCAACGGCCGCCGCCGCCCCGAACCCGCGCGAGGCGCCGGTCACCAGCGCGATCCGGCCCTCCAGGCGGCCGGCCGGCGACGATCCCCCGGCGCTCAAACGCCTTCGGCCAGCAGTGAAAGCTGGGCCGGCCGCGCGCCGCCGTTCAGATCGACGAGCGGCAAGGCGTAGTCGCCTGTGAAACAGGCATCGCAGTATTGCGGCCGCTCGTCGCGTCGCGCTTCGCCGCAGACCGCGCGATAGAGCCCGTCGAGCGAAATATAGGCAAGCGTGTCGGTGCCGATCTCGCGGTTCATGCCAGCCAGGTCAGTGCGCGCGGCCAGCAGTTCGTCGCGGCGGGGCGTGTCGATGCCATAGAAGCAGGAATGCACCGTCGGCGGGCTGGCGATGCGCATGTGAACCTCGCGCGCGCCGGCTTCGCGCATCATCTGCACGATTTTTTTCGAAGTGGTGCCGCGCACGATCGAGTCATCCACCAGCACCACTCGTTTGCCCGCGACCTGATCGCGATTGACGTTGTGCTTGAGCTTGACGCCGAAATTGCGGATCTGCTGGGTCGGCTCGATGAACGTTCGACCGACATAGTGATTGCGCACGATGCCATGCTCGAACGGCACGCCTGCCGCGTCGGCGTAGCCCAGCGCGCTCGGCACGCCGCTGTCCGGCACCGGCACCACCATATCGGCCGACACATGGCTCTCGCGTGCCAGTTCGGCGCCGATCCGCTTGCGCACGGCATAGACGCTCAGCCCTTCGACCTTGCTGTCAGGCCGGGCGAAATAGATGTACTCGAAGATGCAGAAACGGCGTCCGGCCGTCGGGAACGGCGTCAGGCTGACGACGCCGCGGTCGTTGCAGATCACCACCTCGCCGGGCTCGATATCGCGCACGAACCGCGCGCCGATGATATCGAGCGCGCAAGTCTCCGACGCCAGGATGTGGCTGCCATCGAGCACGCCCAGCACCAGCGGGCGCACGCCGAAGGGGTCGCGCGCGCCGATCATCGCTTCCGGCGTCAGCATGACAAGACTGTAGGCACCGGCAAGTTGGCGCAGAGCATCGACCAAGCGGTCGAGCAGACGGGGGAAGTCGCTGGTCGCCAGCAGGTGGACGATCACCTCGGTGTCGGTGGTCGATTGGAAGATGCAGCCCCGGCGCACCAAATCGTGGCGCAAGGTCAGCGCGTTTGTCAGATTGCCGTTATGCGCCACCGCGAAGCCGCCACTTTCGAGCTCGGCGAACAGCGGTTGCACGTTCCGCAGCATGGTCTCGCCTTGCGTCGCATATCGGGTATGGCCCACCGCGGCCCGGCCCTTCAGGCGGGTGATGATCCGCTCCGAGACGAAATTGTCGCCGACATGGCCCAGGCTCTTATGGGTGTGGAACTGCACGCCGTCGAGGCTGACGATGCCCGCGGCCTCCTGGCCGCGATGCTGCAGCGCGTGCAGGCCAAGGGTCGTATGCGCCGCCGCGTCGTCCGCTCCCCAGATGCCAAACAGCGCGCATTCCTCGCGCAGCTTGTCGTCGGCGAAAGGGTGCGTGCCGCCCATCCTGGCCGCAGCTTCCTGTGCGATGGCTGCCATCAGCGCTCCTGGGTCGTTCCGATCAGGCGGTCGATCTGCTGACGATCCTCGGACTTATAGCCCGATTCCTTGGCCCTGTCAGGCGGCGCGCCGAGCTTGTCCGCGGCCTCCTTGGCATCCCGGACGGCCTTGCCGGCGCCGATCGCGGCGCCGGCTGCCTGACCCGCCTCGTCGACCGTTTCCAGCGCCTTGGCGACCGATTCCGGCGCCAGGCTGGCCAGCGCCAGGGCGGCATACCGGATCGCCGGCAGCGACTTCGCGTCCTTGATCCAGTCGGGATGCTGTTTCGGCGGCGCCAATTGCGCGAATACCAGATAGGCTAGGCCGATCAGCACCGCGCCGCGGGCCAGGCCAAAGACGAAGCCCAGCGAGCGGTCGAGCATGCTGAGCTCGCTGTCGCGCACCCGCCGACCGATGGCGCCCGCCAGCAGCGACAACAGGATGAGCGTGGCGAAGAAGATCGCGGCACCCGCCACCACGTCGGCCACCAACGCCGGCGTGATGTGCAGCCGCGCGATCGGCTGCACGAGGTCGAACAGTTTCAAGGTGGCGATGGCGGCGCCCACCCAGCCGACGATCGACAACACCTCGGCGACGAAGCCGCGGGCCAACGCCAACAGACCCGACAGCAACAGCAGGCCGAGCACCGCCAGGTCGAGCCAGTTGATACCGCTCACCGTCGGGGCTCCGCGCCCGCGTCGGCCAGTTCGGGAGACAGCAGCCCGACCAGGTCGGAGAGCGTCTCGATCTCGGCGATCGGCACGCCGGCCTCGCGGCCCCGCCCCCCGGCTGGCACGAAAGCCCGCTGGAAGCCCAGCTTGGCCGCCTCCTTGAGACGCAATTCGGCCTGTCCGACCGGCCGCACCTCGCCCGAAAGGCCGACCTCGCCGAACAGCACCGCGCCCGCCGGGACCGGCCGATCGGCAAGCGAGGACAGCAAGGCCGCCGCCACCGCCAAGTCGGCCGCGGGCTCGTTGATCCTGAGGCCGCCGGCGACATTGAGATACACGTCGCGGCCACTGAGGCTGAGCCCGCAGCGCGCGTCCAGCACCGCGATCAGCATGGCAAGACGATTAGCGTCCCAGCCGACGACGGTGCGCCGCGCGCTGCCTTGCGCGCCTTGCGCCACCAGCGCCTGAACCTCGACCAGAAGCGGCCGGGTGCCCTCCATCCCGGCAAAGACGGCGGCGCCGGTCACGCCTTCGCCGCGCCGGTCGGACAGGAACAACGCCGAGGGGTTCGGCACCTCGGCCAGGCCCCGGTCGGTCATCTCGAACACGCCGATCTCGTCGGTCGGGCCATAGCGGTTCTTCACCGCGCGCAAGATGCGGAATTGGTGGCCCCGCTCGCCCTCGAAATAGAGCACGGTGTCGACCATGTGCTCCAGCACCCGGGGACCGGCAATCTGGCCGTCCTTGGTCACGTGGCCGACCAGCAGCAGCGTGGTGTCGCGGCGCTTGGCCGCCCGGATCAATTCCTGCGCGCTCATGCGCACCTGCGCCACCGTGCCGGGCGCGCTTTCCAGGCTCTCGACGAACATAGTCTGGATGGAGTCGATCACCACCACGCGCGGCGCCCCGCGTCCTTCCAGGCTTGCCAGGACGTCGCCCACATCGGTTGCCGCCGCCAGTTGCACCGGCGCGTCCGACAGGCCCAGCCGGCGCGCGCGCATGCGCAATTGCGCCACCGCTTCCTCGCCCGAGACATAGGCGGTCCCCACCGCCGCACCGGCCAACGCCGCCGTCACTTGCAGCAGCAGCGTCGACTTGCCGATGCCCGGATCGCCCCCGATCAGCACCGCCGAACCCGGCACCAGGCCGCCGCCCGTCACCCGGTCGAACTCGGCATTGCCGGTCAGCACGCGGGGCGGCTCGGCCGCTTCCAGGCCGGCAAGGCTGGCGAACGCCAGCGGCCGTCCCCGGCTCAGCCCGCGCTGACGCGGTCCGCTCTCGCCCGGCTCCTCGGCCATGCTGTTCCAGGCGCCGCAGGCGGCGCATTGGCCCGCCCATTTGCGCTGAACCGCGCCGCATTGCTGGCAGACGAAGCGCTCGGCCGGTTTGGCCATCGGCTAGAGCTCCATGGCGATCGGGCCCTCGGCGCGGCCATGGATGAACTGATCGACGAACGGGTTGCCCGACTGGTCGATCGCCGCCGCCGGCCCGTGCCAGACGATCCGGCCCTGATGCAACATCGCCACCTTGTGCGCGATGGTCCTGGCGCTCGCCATGTCGTGCGTGATGGTCAGCGTCGTGGCGCCCAAGTCGCGCACGCATTCGACGATCAGCCGGTTGATCACGTCGCCCATGATGGGATCGAGACCGGTGGTCGGCTCGTCGAAGAAGATGATCTCGGGCTCGGTGGCGATGGCACGCGCGAGGCCCACGCGCTTGCGCATGCCGCCAGACAGTTCCGCCGGGTCGAGTTCGGCTACCTCGGGCCCGAGGCCGACCCGGCGCAGCTTTTCCAGCGCCACCTCGCGCGCTGCCTCGCGTGCCATGTCCGCCCCCTCGATCAGCGCGAAGGCGACGTTCTCCCAGACCTTCAGGCTGTCGAACAGCGCGGCGCTCTGGAACAGCATGCCGAACTTGGCAAGATAATCGCGCCGCCGGCCGCCGCTCAGCCCGATGGTCTCCTCGCCGTCCACCCGGATGCTGCCGCGCTCGGGCTTGAGCAGGCCCAGCACGCACTTGATCATCACCGACTTGCCGGTGCCCGAGCCGCCGATCACCACCAGCGACTCGCCGCGCGCCACCGTCAGGTCGACCCCCGCCAGCACGACCTTGCGGCCGAATGACTTGTGCACATCGCTGAGCTGCAGTTTCGGCGTCTCGCTCATCCGGCGAAGAACAGCTCGGTCACGATGTAATTGGCCACCAGGATGAGGATGAGCGAGGAAACCACCGCGTTGGTGGTGGCGCGGCCGACGCCCTGCGCCCCGCCCGAGGAGTTGAACCCGTGGTAGCAACCCATGAGCGCGATGATGAAGCCGAACACCGCCGCCTTCACCAGGCCGGAGACCACGTCCATCGTTTCCAGGTATTCGAAGGTGTTCTTGAGATAGCTCGCCGCGTTGAAGTCGAGGCGGTGGATCGCCACCATGTAGCCGCCGAACACGCCGACAATATCGGCCACCAGCACCAGGAGCGGCATGGTGAGCGTGGCGGCGATCAGCCGTGGCACCACGAGGTAGTTGAGCGGATCGGTGCGCAAGGTGATCAGCGCGTCGATCTGTTCGGTCACCCGCATGGTGCCGAGTTCGGCCGCCATGGCGGCGCCCACCCGGCCGCCCACCATCAGGCCGCCCAGCACCGGCCCCAGTTCGCGCGTCAGGCCGATCACCACAATGGTGGCGACCGCGCTCTCGGCGTTGAATCGCGAGGAACCGATATAGATCTGCAAGGCCAGCACCGCGCCGGTGAACAGCGCCGTCAGGCCCACCACCGGCAGCGAGTAAAAGCCGATCGCCAGCATCTGCCGGCCGACCAGGCGCAAATAGAGCGGCGGCACCAGGCAGTGCCAGACCGCGTCGCCGGCAAAGCAGGCCAGCTTGCCGATGGCGGCGAGGAAGGCCAGGAAGAAGCGGCCGACGATGGCCAGCGGGTTCATGCCGCGGGCTCCGCCGTTGGGCCATGGACGCGTGCCAAGCGCGGGCAGAGCCGGGTCAGCAGCTCATAGGCATTGGTGCCGGCGCGGTCCGCGAGGTCATCAATGGCAATGCCACCGCCGATCAGATCAACCATGGCCCCGGTTCGTGCCAACGCCCGCGGTACATCGCTCACATCGAGCGTGATCAGGTCCATCGACACCCGCCCCACAAGCGGCACCACCCGGCCTGCCAGCCGCGCTTCCGCCCGGCCGCCCAGGACACGTGCATACCCGTCGGCGTAACCGACCGCAACGGTGGCGATCCGCCGTGTCGCGGTCGCGCGGTATTCGGGTCCATAGCCCACGCCCTCGCCCGCCGCCACCTCGCGCAGCGCTAGGATCGGGGTGCTCAAGCCCACGACCTCGCGCATCGGGTTCAGCCTGCCCGGGGTCGGGTTGATGCCATAGAGTGCTGCGCCCGGTCGCACCCAGTCGTAGTGGAACGCCGTGCCAAGGAAACTGCCCGAGGAGTTGGCGAGGCTGGCCGGCGCGCCGGGCAACCTGGCGCGCAGCCGCTCGAAGCGCTGGCGCTGCCGCTCGTTGGTCGGATCGGCCGGGGCCTCGCCCACCACCAGGTGGCTCAGTACCAACCCAACGGCGATGCCCGACAGTCGCTCGGGTTCCGCCGCCAGCCGCGCCACCTCGGGCTCGCTCAAACCCAGCCGGTTCATGCCGGTGTCGACATGCAACGCCGCCGGCAGCGGCCCGCCACCGGCCTGCCGCCGCCAACGCTCGATCTGCGCCAGGTCGTTCAGCACCGGTACCAGCCGGCGCGCGCGAAACTCCGCCTCGCAGCCGGCGGGCGGGCCGTGCAGCACGAAAATCTCCACCTCGGGCAGCGCGGCGCGCAACGCTTCGCCCTCGAAACCATGCGCGACGAAGAACCGTCGGCAGCCGGCGGCGGCCAGCGCCGGGCCCACCTGCGCGGCACCCAGGCCATAGGCGTCGGCCTTCAGCACGGCCGCCACGCGGGCCGGCGCGGCGCGCTCCGCCAGCAGACGATAGTTGCCGGCGATCGCCGCCAGGTCGACCCTCAGGGTCGCGCCAGCCGCCTCAGAACGGGGCATTCGTCGAATAGTCGCCGCTCTCGTAGTTGCCGAAGCGCGTGAACTCGCGATTGAACATCAGATGCACGGTGCCGGTCGGCCCGTGCCGTTGCTTGGCGAGGATCACTTCGGCCAGATTGTGCACGCGATTCATCGCCTCCTGCCACTCCGCGTGTTCCTTCGGCTGGCGCTCGGTGTCCGGCTCCTTCCGCTCGAGGTAATATTCCTCGCGGAACAGGAACATCACCACATCGGCGTCCTGCTCAATCGAGCCGGACTCGCGCAAGTCGGCCAACAGCGGTCGCTTGTCGTCGCGCTGCTCCGGCGCGCGCGAAAGCTGCGACAGCGCCAACACCGGCACGTCGAGCTCCTTGGCCAGCGCCTTCAGGCCTTGCGTGATTTCCGTCACCTCGTTCACCCGGTTGTCGTTCCGCCGCTGGCTGGAGGGGCGCAGCAATTGCAGATAGTCGATCACCACGAGGCCCAGATCGGCGTTGCGCTTCAGGCGCCGGGCGCGCGTTCGCACGGCGGAAATGGTGAGCGCGGCGGTGTCGTCAATGAACAGGGGCAGGTCGTCGATTTCCTGCGCGCCGGCGACGATGCGCGGCCATTCATCGTGATGGACCTGCCCGGTCCGCAGCTTGTGCGAGGAGACGGAAGCAATATCGGCCAGGATGCGGCCGGCGATCTGTTCGGCCGACATTTCCAGACTGAACACGCCAACCGACAGCGGCCGGCGGCCCTCGGAGACGGCCTCGTGCTTGAACAGGCGCGCCGCATTGAGCGCGATATTCGTCGCCAACGATGTCTTGCCCATGGCCGGGCGCGCCGCCAGGATCACCAGGTCGGAATTGTGCAGGCCGCCCAACTTGGCGTCGAGGTCGAGAAAGCCGGTCGGCACGCCACTGATCTTGCCATCGCGCTTATAGGCGATCTCCGCCGAGGTCAGCGCCGCCGCCAACGCCTTGCTGAGCGGCGCGAAGCCGCGGTCGGCCTCGCCGCGTTCGGCCAGGTCGAAAAGCCGCTGTTCGGCCGCCTCGATCTGTTCCTCGGCCTCGTCGTCCACCGCCGCCTCGAAGGCGCGGTTGACCAAATCCTCGCCAATCCGGATCAACGCCCGCCGCCGACCCAGATCGACGATCATGCGGGCATAGCCGGCGACGTTGACAATGGTGACCGCGGCGCCCGCCAACCGCGCGAGGTAGCTGGCGCCGCCGACCTCGGCCAAGCCGTCGTCCTGCTCGAACGCGTGCTTCAAGGTAACCGGATTGGCCACCAGGCCACGATCCACCAGCTTGGCAATGGCGGTGAAGATCCGACCATGCACCGGCTCGTAGAAATGCTCGGGCACCAGCGTGTCGCCGATCCGATGACAGGCCTCGTTGTTGACCAGCAGGGCACCCAGCAACGCCTGTTCGGCTTCGATGTTGTGCGGCGCCTCGCGGTAGGCGGCGAGTGGCGTCTGCGGCTTGAAAAGCGTCGTCAAACTGTCGGTCATTGGGGCTCGTCGCTGGCGGGGCGGCAACCATAGCAACGACCCGATCGGCCGGCGCCGGGGGGCAGGCAAGAATCCCGGGGATCGCAGTTGCCCACAGCCTGGGAATTATGGTGACAGCCGGCCCGCCGGCCAAGCCGTGCTCGCTTTACCGTGTCCGCTCAAGGTTGTGCGGAAGCCCGCCGCCGGCCTGCCCGGCGCAAGCGGTTGCCAGCCGGCGAATCGCTCGCACCGCGTCAGTCGGCCGGGCGGGGCGATACCGATTCGGCTTCCGCCTCGCCGGCCGCCTCCGGCTGCTCCGGCACGGCCGCCACGCCGCCTTCCTGCAGCTTAGCTTCCTCGGCCGAGCGGGCGACGTTCACCTCCACCACCACCGAGACTTCCGGGTGCAAACTGATCCGCAACTTGTGCAGGCCCAGCGTCTTGATCGGCCGATCCAGAACCACCTGGCCCCGATTGACGGCGATCCGGCTCTCGGCCAGCGCCTCGGCCACGTCGCGGGCGCTGACCGAGCCGTAGAGCTGGCCCAGGTCGCTCGCCTGGCGCAGCAACACGCAGCGCACGTCGCCCATCCGCGCCGCCATCGCCTCGGCTTCCTTGCGCTCCTCCAGATTGTGCGCTTCCAGCGTCGTGCGCTGCTGTTCGAAGCGTGCCCGGTTGGCCTCCGTCGCACGCAAGGCCCTGCCCTTGGGCAGCAGGAAGTTGCGAGCGTAGCCGTCCTTCACCCGGACCACGTCGCCCATCTGACCGAGCTTCTCGATCCGCCGCAGCAAGATGACGTCCATCACTCCTCCTTCCCGCGCGCCCACCGGGCCCGCAAGCCAACGAACTGCTCGGCCAGGCCGAGCGCGACGAGCAAGGCAGCCGCCGGCAAGAACAGCGCCAGGACGACGACCAGGGCACCATAAACCAGGGTCAACAGCAGCCCGCGGGCCGCGTGGCGCGCCAGCCACGCATGCACCACCGCCAAACCGAGCAGGAAATACGGCACCGCCGCCAGGATCGCAAGCGTCAAGCCGACCGAAGCCAAGCCGGTCGGCAGCAGGGCGGCCGCCAACGACGCCGCCAGCACATAGGCCAGCTCGCGCGGCAACGCCAGGCCGGCGAACGATTCCGCGGGCCGCACCGCCCGGCCGCCACGAAGCAGCAGAAACTGCGCCAGCAGGCCGTTCAACATCGTCTGCAGCATGACAAAGGCGCCCATTATGCCGGGCACCAGCGCCACCGCCGCTCGCAACAGGTCAGCCTGCTGCGCCGGCAGGCTCGCGCCGAACGCGGCGATCGCCTGTTCCAGCATGGCGGTGAGCCGGCTGAGCAGGCCCTGGCCGCTGAGCGCCGCCGCCAGCAAAGCGAGACCGTAGATCCCCGCGACCAGCGCAAACAGCCAGGTCAGCAGATGACCCGCCGGATACCACTCCCGGCCGCTCTCGCCCGCGCGCGACAACAAGGCCAGGCGGCCCAGCCCGACCGCGAGCACGCCATTCAAGAGGATGTAGCTGAGCGGGGCCAGGCCGCCGCCGAACAGCACCACCAGCAACGCGCCGCCGGCCGCGGCCAGCACCGCCGGCCCAAAGCCCAACCCCAAGGCCACGAGGAAGATCGGCAGCGCCGCGATCTGGCTCAGCAGCAGACTGCCGCCGGTGCCAAGACCCCCGCCAAGATGCAGCAGGCCGCTGGCGAGCCCGGCGCCGACGCCTAGCAGCCAAGCCATTGGCATGGCAGCCGGCCGGCCGGCGCGCGACGCCTAGTCCAGAACGTAGGGCAACAGCGCCAGGTTGCGGGCCCGCTTGATCGCCTGCGCCAATTCGCGTTGGCGCTTGGCCGAGACCGCGGTGATCCGGCTCGGCACCATCTTGCCCCGCTCGGAAATGAAGCGCTGCAGCAGCTTGATGTCCTTGTAGTCGATCACCGGCGCGTTCGGCCCGGAAAACGGGCAGGTCTTGCGCCGACGATGAAACGGCCGACGCAGCGGCAACTGGCTGATGCGGATTTCCTTCATCACCATGGCACTCAACCCTCAGCCTGTTGCGGCGCCTCGCGCCGTTCGCCGCGCTCGTCGTCGTCGCGATGGCCACGCTCGCCGCGCTCGCGACGGCCGTCGCGGCCCTTGGACTGCATCACCGCCGACGGGCCCTCTTCCAGCGCCTCCACCCTGACGGTCTGGAAGTGGATGATGTCCTCGTTGATGCGCATGTTGCGTTCGAGTTCCACCACCGCCGGCCACGGCGCATCGAGGTTCATCAGCATGTAGTGGCCCTTGCGGTTCTTCTTGATGCGGAACGTCAAGTTGCGCAACCCCCAGTACTCGGTCTTGCCGACGGTACCGCCGCTGTTGCGCACGATGTCGCCGAAGCTCTGGGTCAGTGCCTCGACCTGCTGTGGCGCGATATCCTGCCGCGCGATGAATACGTTCTCGTAGAACGCCATGACGTTTCGGTCCCGGGACAAAAGCCGAGTGCGCCCGCCTCAGCTCGGCCGGCGACAAGGCGGCGCACTATAGCGAAGCCGGCCCCAAACGCAAGGTGGCAGCGGCCCCGTGTCCGGGTTCAGTAGATATGCGACGTTGGGTTCTGCTGTCGGGTGAGGGAGAGATACTCGTTGGGGGTTCGTCCGCCAAGGGCGCCGTGCGGTCTGTGGTGGTTGTAGA
>Ga0194121_10006505_pt1 | contig 15620 bp, 21 predicted proteins | sample TA2MahCa50mmetaG_FD_148609 | JGI IMG/M metagenome (GOLD analysis project Ga0194121, IMG submission 148609) | Freshwater microbial communities from Lake Tanganyika, Tanzania - TA2015020 Mahale Deep Cast 50m | ecosystem: Environmental > Aquatic > Freshwater > Lake | place: Tanzania: Lake... | reverse complement strand
CGTGCTCGCGTCAAGGTTCGTCGTGTTCGTCAGCGTCGGGGTATAGGTGCCGGTCGGGGTCGTCTGTGCGAGGATGGTTTGCCACGCAGACGACACGCCGAGCGTAGTGAGCGCCGCCCCGGCGTTCGCATCGTCGAGCAGTGTATGTGCAAATCCTGAAAACGCACCGATCAGCACCACCCCGCCGGCGCCGCCATCCAGCGCCTCATTGAAAATTCCAAGGTAGGCGCGGTCGTCGATGACGTCTCCGCTTCCGGCCTGCACAGAGCCGCCGTTGATGTAGGCTTTGTACGGCCCAAGCGAGCCAATGGTGATCGTGCCGGATCCCGAAAGCGTCGCGTCCGCCACAAATGAAAATGCCATGTGGTTCGCGAGATTTTTTGCCCCCTCGTCGGTCAGGATCGGCGTGAGTGTGATGTTGTTGGTGGATGTCGAGGCAACGCACGGCACGACCGGGTAGCCGGGTGCCGTGTTCCGCCAGATAGCGTTCAGGACCAGCGACGCCTCCGGCGTCAGACGCCCGGCCAGGTCAGCGAAGCGGTCAAGAAGATCGGGCCTGGTCGGCGCTTCGCTCTGCACCCGCTACCCCTCGATGATCGATAGCCCCGGGCATCGGGCGCTGTTGACGATGCGCTTTACCGGGTCGGAGATCTGCACCCGAAGGCTGCGATTGTAGGAACTGCCGAGGCCGCCATCCCAAAAGACACGGGTGCTGCGCTCGCCGATCGCGCCTAGCTGCCGGGTTTGTTGTGGCGTCTGGAAGCTCGCACCGCCGTCGTCCGTCCAGTCGAATATGACCTCTGGCTCTGAGGAATCTGCGTTCCCTACGCCGGTTTCGATGTCGAGCTCGAACCGCGGCATGTCGATGCGGTTGCCGCTGCCGTGGATCGGCGGCGAGATCATCACCATCTTGGTCGCCTCGCCGAACTCCTTATAGATCGCGTGATCGACGTAGCCGATCTTGCCGGAGGTGGAGTCCCCCATGAGCTTGAGGCCGTAACACTCGATCGCGCAGTTTACGCGCCAGCGGATTTCGTTGCCGCCGCTGTCGTAAGTCACCCGCTCATGCCAGCGCTTGGCCGCGAGATCGTAGACCCACGTCGCGTTGCCGGATGGGAATGTGAGAACGATGAACTTGTGCCCGTCGTGCGACCAGATGAAGCAAAAGGCGTCGTCGACGCGGCTGTACCGCTCCCAAAGGTTAGTCAGAGTCGTATCGGACAGGACCGTCAGTGAGCCGCGCGAAATCCGGTAGAACTGCTTGTCGTTGCCGAGAAAGAAGAGCGCGTTATCCTCTGCGACCACCGCGAGGCTCGCCGCGAGGCCGCGCTTGATCGTCGGCTTGATGAGTTGGAACGGGAAGGAAAGCGCCCCGGTGTTCTGCCAATACTCGATCGTCCTCTCCCCGAAGGCCGCAATGAGCCCGTCATCATTCCGGACCGAACGGATGAAATCCGACGACGACTCCGCCTGTGAATAGTCGAGCGCCGAGTAGGTTCTGCCATCGAGAAGGTCGGACAGGAAAAACTCGTTCGAGCTTGGTTTGTCGAAGATGAAGTACCCGTCGATATAGTCGACCGCCCGCGCCGTGTCGGTGAAGTCAGCGTCGGTAATTTCGGCAAAATTGTTGGAGGCGTCGATATAGGACCATGCCTTCGCGCCATCGGCGATGACAATCTCAATGTCGTTGTTCGAGATCGACACCACGTCGCTGCCGACGATCGAGCTTGCGCCCGAGCGCAAGGTGGCGCTGCCAGCCGAGTCGACCTCGTAGAACGATGTCCCGGAAACGCAGTAGAGCACCCCATTGACCTCGGCCATCGCGCGGATGGGGCCGATGCCTACCTCTGCCCAATCGCCAATCCCGGGAGCGCCGTGGATGGTGACGGACGACTTGGCGTCAGATGGCTCTTCCTGGGCATAGCCGTTGATAAGGCGCTGGCAGGAGACGACGCCGGAAGGGTGACGGTAGCTCCGCGTCGACCAAAAGATGTCGGTCATGGCCGCTCACCGCCGGTAGGCCCGCATGTCGGGCTGAAAGAACACCGCTTCTGGCTCACGATCCATGTCAGCCATGTCGTCGAGAAGCTCCTGCGAACGATCTTCAATCGTTGCCTTCCGCGAGGCCGAGACGGGATAGTCGCCGAGCATCATCTTGGCGAGGTTCCAGATGAGCGTGTCCGACCATTCCTGCGGGATCGCCACATTCAGGCCCGCGGCACCGGCATCCTCGATCGGACGGTGCCAGGTGAACTCCCAAAGCTCCTGTAACGGGCTCGACGGGGTCGGCCAGCCGTTGAGGTAGCCGGCCTCGATCTGACGATCATACCAGGGCATCGAGAGTGCGCCTGATGCGGCATGGTCCGGCATGTCCTCGAACTCCTGCCGGGCGTACATGCGGTCCATCGGCGTGATTACCCCGCCGTCGATCAGCTTGCGGCGGACGCCGACGATCTTGACCGGCATGGTGATCTTGGTGGTGTAGGCGTAGACCACGGCTTCGTCGGCAGCGTCGTCCGTCAGCGCGTCGTCAATCTGGATGACGTTGGCCGCCGGCGCGCCGTTGACCGTCGTCCAGTGAAGCGTGCCGTCCTCGAGCATGATGCCGATGAAGTCGTTGTCCGAGATCCCGTCATCATCGTCGACCGTGATCGAGGTCGCACCCGAGCTCGCGGCCGCGGCAAGCTCCGTCTCGACATAGGTCTCGGTGACATGGTCGTTCTCGGCCGCCGTGGCGTGTCCGATCGTGTAGCGGGCCTGACCTGGCACAGGAAACAGCGTCGCCGTCCGCACCGTCCAGACCTTGATCCCCTTCGCCACCCAGCGCTTGAGCATGCCGTTGAGCGCAAAGACAAAGGTGTCATAGACGTCGGAGGGCATTGTGGCGCCGCGGGCGACGGCGCTGACCTTCACGCCGGCGTCGTGGACGATCTGCGTGACGGTCGGGGCGAAGGCAACTGTACCGCTCGTAGTCATAGGCTCACCACCGGGGTCTGCGAGTAGTCGGTGACGATCGAGTCTACCGCCGCGGACCACCTTAGCGGCGTCGCGGTAAAGACAAGGTGAGTGCTGTCAGGGACGCTCGACAAAGTCACCAGTTGCGTGTCCCCGCTCTCGAGTTGAACGAGCACCTGGTCGGCCGCGACAAATCCACTAGAGGAATCGACCGCGATCGACGTGGCGCCGGCGGCGGCCGCGGCGGTGACTGTCGCGACCGGCGGACCGGCATACACATCGGGCGGCGGCGGCCTGGGATTGCGGACGTTCTGGCGGTCGGCACGGGCACGGACGAAATCCTGCGGATGCCGCTCCTCGTACTCCCCGTTGCGGTCGACGATAAGCCCGGTCCACTCCTTCTGAGCGTCGGACGAGCGGATCTTTTGGCCGGTGCGATCGTCGATAACCCAATGGTCGCCCGGCTTGTAGGTGTCGTTCGAGACGCGAAGACGAGCCATTTACCTTCTGCCTCTGCGACGATAGCGGATAATCCAGTCGTCAGCCGTGCCCCCACCGGGATCTGGCACCGAGCCGTCTGCCGGATTTGTTCGCCGCCGTGCCGGAATTGAGAAGTTGCCCCACGCCAAGCGAGATCAGCGCGAGGATTGAGTTGCAGGTAGCCGTCGACTTAGGCATGCGACCCTACTCCGCTGTCTGGCGCGAACTTTTCACGGATCCCGGCGAGGCTGCGCTCGATCTCCGCCAGTTCGGCGCCATTGGTTTCGATCTGCGCGCGGAGGCTCGCGAGCTCGGCCGCGGACCTGTCGCGCTCGTAAGCGGCGGCGGCGACGGAGGCGGCGGCGGTCTGTGCGGTCGACAGAGCCTTATCCTCGGCGTCCTTGATGATCTCGGCCGCCCGCGTCTTCGCCCGCTCCGCCGATTCCTCGGACCGCTTCTTGGCGGTCGCACGGATCTCCCGCGCGTCGTCCTCTGCCTTGTCGATCATGGCCGCAGCCTTGGCCGCGCTGGCGGCCTCGGCCTCGGCGGCCTCGGCAAGCCTTGCCGCGATCTCTTCCTGCGTCGTGTTGAGCTGCTGCTGCGCCTCGGCCAGCGCCGTCACCGCCACAGCCTCGGCCGCGATCGCCGCCTCGCGCCTTGCGTCGGCCTCGGCGGCCGCTTGCTTGACGGACCCCACCCGCTGCATTTCGGTGGCGAGCGCAAGAACGCCGCTGAACGACTCGGCGAACCGCCGAAGGTCAGAAATCGCCTTCTCTTCGGTGCTCATTTGAACTTCCTCAAGACGATCATGGTGACAGTGAGCGACGTCGTGCCGTCGCCGGCGGTGATCTGCGGCTTGATTTCGGCGGTTGCCTCGCTCACCTGCTCGATCTTCGCGCTGGTGATGTCAAGGGTGTTCCCCTGCGGGTCGGTCAAGGTCGCAAAGTTTGTCCCGTCGTTTGATCCAAGGATCCGGCAGTTGCCGCCGGACCCAAACGTGCCAGTGACCTGGAGTGACCGATCGGACCACGGCGGACGAGTATAAGCCTGCCCGATGTCGCCGTTTGCCATGCTTGCCCATGTGATCTTGCGGCCCTCTTCTCGGCCGGAAATCTCAAGAACAGACTCGGTGTAGTTGATCGTCGGCATGCGCCTAGTCCTTCCTCATTTCGAGGACGATCGAGTAGTGGTCGCCCGAGGAATGTCCGACCGTCGTGAACCTGATGTCGCCGGTGACGCCGCCGCCTCCGTCGTTCTGGAGCCCGCCGAACACCGTGAAATCGAGACAGCCACTAACGTCCCCGCCGATCGCCCACGCAAGGACGTCGGCCGTTGCGTCCCACAGAACGCGCACGCCCATGCCGATGGTCGTATAGTGGATCCTCATAATTCGCACTTCGGTCGGGGCGCCGAAAAGCGCCGAGACGTCGACTTTCAGGACAGCCGATTCGCCGGTCCCGTCCGAAATGTTGGTGAACTTCATCACGGCGTTGTTGTTGCCGTCCACGAGGGTCTGCGAGGTGACTGCGTCTGCCATGTTGCCTCTCTTCGTCCCCTAGATAAGAAGGCCGGGAGCACGATAAGGCGCCCCCGGCCTGCTTAGGTTCGCCGGAGGAGCCTACTAGGCGTCGGTCGAGGCCGTGATGTTGGTCTGCATCGAGCTCTCGCCGGCCAGGTTGACGATGTTGATCGGCTGCATGAACTGCATCGCAGCGCCAACCATCGCCTCCGTGATGTTCGCGGCATTGTCCTGGAGCATGATGTGGCCGGGACCTTCGACGTAGCCAGTTGATGCCGCGACCATCGTGATCGCGACGTCGGCGGCATTCTCCGTCCAGATGCGCCACGGCTTGCCGCCGCCGCCGATCCGGACCCGATTTGCCGCGGTGGTGACGTTCTCGATCGCGGCCACCGCAAAGTTGCCATAGATGTCGAAATCCTCGATCACCCAATCGTCGCCGCCGATCAGCGAGATCGCGGTATCGGCGCCCGCGGCCGCGGCCCCAAGGTGCTTCCAGCCGGAAATTACGAGGCGATCGCAGTTATCGTCGGTCACGATGAAGTCGGTCGCCTGGCCGGTGACGTCGCGCGTCTCGATGCCGATCAGGGCGCAATCGGCCGCGTTGATGTCGATCGGGCCGGTAAGCGCGTCGATGCCGCCGGTGAAGAGGAAGTTGGCGATGGTGGTATTGGCCGCGTCGATGTTGATGTCGGCGCCGACAGCGGTAGTGAAATTGATCGTGGGGCGGAGCGACCCGCTGCCAAGGCCGATAACCGCGACGCCGGCAATATCAAAGGCGATGCCGCCCGCGGCGGTGACGGTCTCGGAATGCCCCGGCTTGACGAAAACGATGTCGCCATTGTTGGCCGTCACATGGTCATAAGCCTGATTGATCGTGGCGAACGGGCTCCGGAACGTGCCTTCGCCGTTCGACGACGCCCCGGAATCGACCCAATAGACGTCGCCCGGGTGCGTCATGGCGACAGAGACGCCGCGCAGCGAGACGCCCCATTTGAAGCCGTTCGGGAAGTTGGTCATAAATCCGCCGAGCATTGTCGTGATCTCCTGTGTGTTCCCCGTCTACTTATAGGGAACTCGGTTGGCCGAGGACGCTTTTCCAGCGCCCGGGAGAGTATCTAGGCCGGGCCTTGTGGTCCGGCCTATGTATTCCAGCGACGTTGACTAGACGCCGGGGGTGCCGTAACCCGAACGCCAGTCCGAGACGCCGACCGAATACCTTTCGGTTGCCTTGGCTTTCGCGTTGGAGGTATCGAAGTCGTTGTCTTTGCCAAACGTAACCTTGCGGCGCTGGAAGAGACGCGGGCCGCGCGGGACGTTGGTCCGGATGAACCAGGCCGTGGTCGACGAGAAGAACTGGTTCGGTATGCATCCCTTCGGGATGGCGCCGGTCATCCGCAGGACGTTGACGTTGTTCTCGGCCGAGTTGGACTGCAACACCGACCTGAGAATGCGCTGCGCCTCCCAATCGAGGTTGACCGGGACGTGCAGGGACACCGGCATGATCTTGACGCGGAGCCCCCGGGCGTTCTTCGCCTGGCGGATCTGCGTAATCATGTCTTCGATCGCCAGTTCCGACAGGTCGGCCGGATTGGTGAGCTCGTTGGACTGGTTGCCGGAGATCGTCGGATGCGCCGTCGAAAACCACTCGACGCCGTCGCCGTGGGTGTAGGTGGAGTTGAAGCCGCGATTGTAGAGGTTCGCGACGACGTTCTCCTTGGTCTGGCGAAGGCCGAACGCGAGGTCCGGGGCACGCTGCTTACAAAGCTGGGCGTACAGGTTGTCCTCGAGCTCTTCCTCGGTGACGATGTAGCCGATGCCGTAGACGACATGGGTGTACCGCTTGGTGTAGCCCTGCCGGTCAGCGTCGTAGTTGATCGAGCCACCCTGCGGCTTGATGGTCGCCATGCCGAAGCCGGTGCTCTCGACCTCTTCCTCGTATGCCTTGTCGGACGTCTCGACGTCGACCAGGTCGGGATACTGCGCTTCGTACTCGTCGTAGGCGCGGCCAAACCAGGCGCGCACGCCCGGCCAGAGGGCCTTCGGATGAGCCGAAGAGGTAATCGGGAGTGCCATGTGCGGGATCCTCCGTTGCTGTCTTGGTAAGCGTCGCTAGGGCGCCTACGCCTACAGGATGCCCAGGCCGGAAGCCGGCTTGTAGGTGTGCTGGTTGATGAGGAACTCCCAAATGGCGAAATCCGAGATCTCGTTGTCGTGAGCCGGATAGAGCCGGAGAAGCAGGAGTTGGTTCGAGGCGTCGGCGTCGGGACCATCGGTGGTGCCGCCGTCGATTTCCCATCCCGAAAGGCCGGTGACGGTCGAGCCGGTGCCGGAGATCAGGTTGGCGTTGAGGCCGACCGTATCGGCCGAAAGCGTGCCGCCGCCGTCGTCTTGAGCGATGAACACCAGGTTCGGGTCGTCCGCGACAAGCACGATACGGTCGGTCGAGGCCGCGCCGTAAAGCAGAGAATCGCGGGTGACATTGTCGAAGCCGACGATGAAGCCGGTGAACGCCACGCCATCGCCGGCGGCGGCGAGGTTCACTTCGGACATCGAGCCGGGAGGCTGGCCCATCACCTCGTTGTCGTTCGAGTCGCCAACGATGACGACGGGATCTCCGATGAAGAGGTTGGTCGCGTAGCTCGACGGCGCCCAATAGCGGTTAGCCGCGCCATTCCAAGGGGAGCCGTTCTGGTAGCGGATCGGGCGGGCTCCGAACGCTGCGTCTCGGTTCGCCATTGCAAAATCCTCGTAGCTGACGAACAGCGAAAAGGCCGGCGGCCTTACGACCGTCGCCCTTAAAGCGTCCGCGGGTTGATGATGTGAGTTCCGGCGAGCCTAGAGCCGCTCAATCACGCCCTTCAAAATGGCCCGGTGACTTATGACCGGGAGATCTTGATAGCGTTCCCCTGGTTGGGGACGTAGCGCTCGTCGCCGTCTTTCCGCCCGATGTCACCGCCGAGTATATCGGCGTCGATGCCGTCGATGCGTTTCTGCTGGGCCGCCAAAGAGAGGTCGTGCCACTTCTGAGGAGTCTCCATCAGAAACGCCGTCAGGCCGCCCCCTTGGGCTGATACTCCGACGACGCGGCTGACAGGAGACCCCCTGTCGTCCAAGACATGGTCATATCCCGCGCGCTTCGCATCGGCAATACGGCCCTTGCCGTCATCGTTAAACCAGTGGCGGTGGAAGCCGGGGCGCTTGGCCCATTTGAGCTTGAAGTCCTCGGCACCGAAATAGATCGGGTCGGCCCCTTCCGGGAACCTTCTCGCAATCCACTCGTCGACCTCGGCCTGCTCCTCGGGCGAAAGGATCTCGATGTCGTCGGAGACGTCGGGGGTGACGCCGCGGGGCGCCGCCTCGGCTTCCGGGCGCACGCCCTTCGCCCGCTCGATGGCAGGCACAAAGCCTTGCGGCTTCGGCATCGTCCGCCGGAGGCCAGCGTCGCCGATCGTGCCGTAATTCGACTCCGGCGGCGGCTGTTCCGCGGCCGCGACATCGTCGCCGTCCATGTCGGGATCCGGTGGTGACGCCGCCGGCGACGGCGCCGCGTCGCTCTTCGGCTTCGCTCGCGGCGGCTTCGGCCCCACGGCCGCCGCTGCTGCGCTCAGGACGTTCACTTCCTCTGTAACCTTTTCGGTCGTCTCGGCCATTGGCTTCAATCCCAATCGTATGTTTCGAGATATTCTCTCTTGGTGAAGTTCGGGATGGTCCGAATCATCATCAAGCACGCCTCCTGCGCCTCGCGGGGCAGATCGGAGAATGTGCGGCCCTTCCGTCCGTCGCTGCGCCCGTTCCCGCCGCGGCGCGTCTCCGTCGTCGTCGTATCGCGCCGCGTCCCGTCGCCGTCCTCGCTCTCGAACCGCTCCGGAAAGCGCTTCCGGATTTCCTTGGTGACTTCCTCGAGGTTTCTCTCGAGCGTCCAGTTCGGATGCTGCTGCTTGAGCCGGCCGTGGATTCCCTGCGCGGCCTGGCTCATGTCGTAGTGCTCATCGAACCAAGCGTTCTTGTCGAGCCATGCCGCCATCACGGGAACCCGGCGGGTCTTGTCGCGCCTGCCGGTATCGTCACCGCCCTTGTCTTCGGTGGCGGATTCCTCGTCTCCCGGCTTTTCCTGCTTCTGGAGATTGAGAAGCTGTTTTTCAGCCTCGTCGAACGCCTGCGAGTCGCCGGCTTCGACCGCGTCGCGGCGCCTCTGCTCGATGTCGCGATAGGCGCGATCGTAGGCCGCCTTGTCGACGCGCTTGAAACGATCATTGATCGACGTGAGCACGGTTCGGCTGTCGTTGACCGTCTCCTCGAGGCCGGCGACCTTGGCGCGGAGCTCATCGTTCGCCTTGATGAGCTTGTCCATATTGCGCTTGTTGAGGGACGAATTGGCGAGTCCGCGCTCAAGAAACTGCCGCGCCGGATACCACTGCTTGTTGCTCCGCCACTCGTCCTCGGGCACCCACCCGAGAAGCCGCGCCTTCCGCTCTACCTCGTCGTCGTCATCGTCGGCGTCGGCGTCTTCGGCCACGTCCACGTCGTCGGGTTTGTGCGTAGCTGCACGATCATCCTCGCGCTCGTCGTCGTTGTCGGCGGTCTCCACCATGCGAGAGGTTTCTCCCGTGTCTTCGTCGATGTTGTCGTCATCGTCCGGGTCCGTCCCGTCAGGGGCGCGCTCAGGGCTGCGCTGTACCGCTGCCTTAGCCATTGCTCACCTCCTCCCCGATCGAGATCTCGGCCCCGACCGTGTTGACGGCCGCAGCCTGTAGCCACGGCGGGTATTCTATTGCGTGGATTTCGACGTCGGTCGGCCACTCGATGACCGGCATATGCGTCGTATCGAACCGCGCCCCCATCAGGCTGTCGTTCATCAGCCGATAGAGGCGCTTGTCGAACCCGTTGAGTTCGGAGCCGGAATAGCGCTTGAACCAGATCCGATCGCCGGGTTTGGGTTTGCGCGGGTCGTCGTCAGGCCAGCGGCGGCCGTCGAGCGTGTACTTGAACGCCTGAGAGCCGATCGCGATGATGACGCCGGTTTCGGAGGCGAGCGTGTGATTTTCTCGGACTTCGTCCGGGAGCGCGACCTTGCCGGCGGTAAACGGCGCACACTCGTCGGCGCGCACCAGGATCATGTTGCTCTCGGGGATGATCCCGGAAAGATTCAGTCCGTCCCATTCCTCGATAACGTAGAGGGCGATGGACGTCTGAAAGAGCTTAGGCTGCATTGTCTTCCTCTTCTTCCTGGTCCTGAACGTCGGGCAGATTCCTCAGTTCGTTCGGGATGGCGTCGAAGTCGTCTTTTTCCCGAGTCTCTGATGCATCCTTCGTGTTGTTGTAGAAGCCGACGATCTCGGCAAAATCGAGCATCGCGATCGAGTGGTGGACCAGCGATCCCGTCGTCAACCCGACCTGTTGCTCGCGGGAGAGCCCGGGGCCGCGGACCTGATCGATGATCTCCTGTTTGGTGGCGTCGCGGCGGTCGATCATGTACCGCCTGACCATCAGCGTCACCGGATGGTGGCGCCAAGTGATGTAGTCCTGTTCGGTAATGCCGCGGATGCTAGGCGGCGGGCGGGAGTGCGGGGACCGAGCCACCGGCTGGCTCTCCTGTCTCTTCGTCGAGTCCCGAGAGGGCCTCGATCTTGGCTTGCAGAATTTGGAGTTGCTGTCCCGCCCACTGACGCTGGTCGTCGGAGATCATCACGTCGACCTCCGCCATCGCCTTCATGGCGAGCGCGAACTCCTTGATCGCCGTCGCCTTGATCTTTAGCGACGATAGTGCGAGTTCGATCGACTTGAGCTTGATTGTCGGATCCGGCTTCGGCGGCAGGATGAAACGCTCAGGCTTCTCGAGCTTCATCGCCGAGAAAACCTCCTTGAGGATCTCTTCCTGGTTCACCCGCGGATGGTTCATGTATTCCTTGAGGGCCTCGGCGCGGACAAGCTGTTGCATGTCCGAGACCATCCCGGGATCGGCCACGGGTTTGACCGAGTTGCCGGCGAGCAAGTAGTCGCGACGGTTGACGACCTTCCATTCGTCCCCCTGCGAAAACCCCTGCTGGGTCGGCAGGTAGATCCGGTTCAACCGCGACTGTTTGTCGAACTCGCCCTTGAGCGATCGATAGATCCCCTTGAAAACGCTCGAAAAGACCTTGAGGCCCTGCTCGATAAGGGCGAGCGTCGTGGTCGCCGGCACATTGGACTGCCGTTGGTTGCCGGAGAGAACCTCGGTGTTGGAGCCAAGCTCCTTGGCGGCGCCGACCAGGAACTCAAGCAGATTGAACATCACGCCGGACGGGCCGGGCATGGTCAGCGGGACAACGGAATCGCGAACCGAGGCGCCGATCGCGTTGACCATCTTGTATTCGCCGGGCATGAAACGGGACACGCCCGCCTTGATGCCGAGCGACTTGCCGATAAACCCGCCGCCCATCGTCGCGGCGGTGCCGCTGTCGAAAAGCTGGTTGATCGTGGTGTTGATCGAGTTGTTGATCGGCTCGAGGAGCTGGCCGATGCCGACACCGTAGACCCCGCCGTCAGGGTTAGGCAGGAAGTTGTACTGCTCGTAGTAGTGGACGGCCTCGATCTTGAGGACTTCCTTCTCCATGCCCTTGAGGAGGATGCCTTCCGGGTCGAAGCGCGGGGCGATCCGGACCACCTTGTTGTGGCTGCGGTGCATGGTGACGACATACGGCTCGGCATAGCCGTCGCCGTCGAGATCCAGCCGCCGGTGCTGCTCGGCGTACTCGATCGGGGCGTCTTCGTCGCCATCCGCGCCGGCGTCCAGGCCCGGCTCGTGATCCATGAACACTTCCGCCCGGATCATTTCCTCGACCTCGATCGGGTAGAGGTCCATGAGCTCGGTCACGCGCGGGGCGGAACGGAGCGAGCGGGCTCGGTAGTTGAGGACAAGATCCTGCGCGAGGACCAGCGCGGAGGCGTTGCGGCGCTCCTGGTGATTTCGGAACACCTTTCGGAAGGCGCAGCCGACGATCGGCAGGATGATGAGGAGGGACTGTGTCTCCGGCTCCCACTCGGGCTGCTCGTGGAGATACTGCCACGACATATGGCCGGAAATCCGGTCGGCGCGGGCGGTTTTGGCGCCAGGATGCTCTTCCCACATCAGTTGGTTGTTCGATGGGTCGACCGCCTGTAGTCCGGTGGCGGGGTCCATGAACGGGGTGCCCTTGTCGTCGCCGGCAATCGTTGCCTTCACGACGCGAGGGCCGTCGATGATCTGCGGATAGGCGCGCGACTGGAACTGAATCGCGGCGACCGAGACAAGCGGGTAGATCACGTTCGATGCGTTCGGCCAGGGGTCGCTCTTCCCCTTGGTGATCTGCATCGCGAGGTCCATCGCGGCGCGGGTCCGGATCTCCCACTCCGTCCGGCTCCGTTCGTCGATCTCAAGCTGGCGGACGCAGGTATGGCCGAGGCGGCCGAGGATGTCCGTGCCCTCTTCCCACTGCGAGATTTCGTCCATGAGGTTGTTGGTGAGCTTGGGATTGGCCCACCTGTTCAGCATGGCGAGCCGATCCTGCCCGCTTCGTGGCCGCTGGCGGCGTATGACGGCTGGCGCTGGTAAAATTTCGCCGTCGAGGGGTGGTTCAGCCGCGGCGGTAAGGACGTTGTCGTCCGGCGAGACGTCGGCGATGTCATCGCCTGGAACGTACTCTGGCGCCATCCTTTGGCGGATTGTGCGCGTCTGCTTTGCCATTCGGCTTCCTCACCCGGTCATCGTGCCGGGCGAGGGGAAATGACAGCATAAACGATTTACAAAGCGTTAAGTGGCCGGTCTACCGGCGACGACGCTCGTAGATGACTTCCTGCTTGTCGCGGTTCGGCGCGTAGCGGATGTAGTAGAGCAGTTCCCCGTCCTTGTTTTTCCGCCAGCGATCGCGATCGTTCTCGTAGACGACGTCTCCGCTGGATCCGGATGGAATCCCGACGACGTCAGGGGGGATCTCGGGAACTTGCTCGAGGGTGATTCGCTCTGGCTTCCTCATCGACGCTTGGCCGCCCCGTAGGTGTTCAGGAGGTTGTCGAGGCCCTCGACGATCTGTTCGCCGAAGGGGGTCGCGCCGCGGATGTAGGTAGAAAAGTTTGGCTGTGCCGGCGTGGCCGGCGGGGTCGCTGGCCCGGGAGCCTTGGCGGCCATTGGCGCCGGCGCGTCGTAATCGTCGTCGTCGTAGTTGCCGCTCGGGTAGAGGAGCTCGCCGTCGCCACCGGCGAGGGCCTTCTGCATCCGGGTTCCGGTTTCGATCAGGCGGCGCATGTCAGTAGACCCTCCCCTTTCCAGCCGGCGGGCGACGCGGCCCTGAAAGCGTAACTGGATTGCCCGGTCGGGACATTCGTGTCGTCGACTTGTCCCTCAATTTTCCCCGCTGGCTACGGACGACAAGATCTTCAACAACCGCCTCCCCCTCTTCCATCACTCGATCGACCTCATTGCTCATATTGATGCGGTCCGTGTGCTCTTGGCTACACTTGCCTCCGACGCTCGCCGTAACTGGCAAGTTTGGTCCGCGATCTTTCCTGACGTCAACCATTCCACCCTCCTCCGACCAAGCGGCGCGTGTCAGCGGTCCGCTTACTTGTAGGTCACGCGCTTCTCACGGCCGCCGACGCCCCGTCCTGAGACTTTCCTGGAGCCGTAGAATGATTCTTTGCCGTGTTCGTTTTCGCCGCGCCGCTCGCCGCGGTCCATGCGCGTGACGTCGCCCTGCTCTGGCTTCATGGCGTAGTCGCCGTCGCCCATCTGATGCCGAAGCCGCATCCCCTTCTTCTCACAATCAGGCATCGAACCGCTCCTTCGCCGTTGTGCTCGATTTCGTCGAGCCTATCATATTCAGGTCGACCACCCAATCCTCTTTCCGATCCGGCGCCAGAACGTGTTTTCGGCAATCGCAAGCCGCCGCTCCAATTCGCGGTAGGTTGGGCGCGTGGTCGCGTCCACTACGACGCGGTCGCCTTCGGCCTTCAATGGCGCCAGGCCGAACGCTCCGCCCTTCATGCGCTCGTCGCCGTCGCGGACGCGCGGCGTCCGGACGCCGCCGATGACGAAATACCCCACGCCGGCAACGACGATGCCCAGGAAGAACAGCGCGCCGAGCAGGGCCAGCGTCCAGAGGATGGTGTCAACGATGGCGATGATGGTCATGGCCTATCCCCTTCGTTCGCCGCCCCCCCCCGGCTGAAAAGAAAAACGGATGGCCGGCTCGGGCCCTGGGGCTGGCAAGATCCGAACCGGCCACCGGCCTCGGCAATCCCGGGGAGGAAGTCGCGGGTTGCCGAGACGGAGGAAACATCAGGCGGCCTCCGCGAGCGACAGGAGAAGATCGCGGAACGGGAGCGGTGTGGCGGCGCGCTCGGCAGCAGGCAGTTGCGGGAGCTTCTGGTCGAAAAGCCCGATCTGATGCGTGCCACGGCATCGGCGCCAATCCAAGGCCCGCGGCAGTCCTTCGCCATGGTAGAGCAACCATGTCCGCTTGCGGGCGCGGTGGCCGTAAGCGGACTGCCAAACCTCCGTAACCCAGTCGCCGTCGATGGTGCGCTGCCAATCTCCGGCTATCGGCTCTGGTATGCCGTAGAATTTGAAGGCCCTGGATTCGGCGGGGTGTTCAAGAACGCCGCCGAAGCGTCTCACAGACGCCAATGCGGAGGCGAAACACCCATCATCGTCGTTGATCGTGTAGCCCCAGCGCTTATGATTAACGGCGGACAGTTGGTGCCAACGCTCACAGGGCGGATGGGCCACGACGGGATGCGGCCCGGCATAGAGCCGCGCGTCGCGTTCCTCATTCCATGGATCGACATGCGGCAGGCCGTAGTAGCAGCCGCCCGTCTCGACAAAGAGCGCCGCCAATCGCCGTCCGGCAAGCGTGTCAGTGTGCCGAGCCGCGCTCATCCCTTCGGCCTCCTGCGGCTTTCGACCTCCATGCCGTGGTCTTCGGAGCTTCGGCGCACCGCGGCGTTGGCCGCCCGGACCGCGTGCCCCTCGTCGCCGGTTTCCTCGAGCACGCTGTTGGCAACCTTCCGCCATTGCCGGCGGCGCGTCGCGTTGGATGCCAGCTTCGTATGGCGAGTAGCGTCTTCGTCTTTCCACGGCATGATCGGGCCTCCGTTCGTTCGATCTAAGGGGATACCAGTTTAACGGTCCATCCTCGTAAAAAGCGCATCCGCCAAAGGGCAGGCGTAGAAAGTTTCGACGTTACCCGTGTTGGACGCTCGACGGTCGACCAGATACCATTTGTCCCGGGTTTTGCTTTCGACAATGACCAGTCCGATCATGTCGTGAGAAAGAGTGAGGTAGCTGTCGACGTGGGCGAGCCGATCGACCGCGGCCTTGCTCGAGACAAATACTTCGCCAAACGGCCAGTCGAGGCGTGAGGAGAACGACTTTCCGATCCGCTTGACTTGAAGGAGGCGGACAGGTCCTTCGTCCTTCATGGCAAAAATATCTCCATCGTCGAGGAACCCATCGGCGTCTGCCGCGGTCGGCGCCTTTCTCATTCCGTCGATGGTGATTGTGTAGCCTTGCAGGTGGAGCCATTTGGCTACGGCGAACACGCCGTCGACTGAGGCGACCAGCCGGCCAAGAAACTTGTCGTGCTGGTTCATTTGCCGTCCTCCTATGCGTGACCTGGTTCTGTCACGATCTCGGTGCCGTCCTTCATCA
>Ga0194121_10006504_pt1 | contig 15620 bp, 15 predicted proteins | sample TA2MahCa50mmetaG_FD_148609 | JGI IMG/M metagenome (GOLD analysis project Ga0194121, IMG submission 148609) | Freshwater microbial communities from Lake Tanganyika, Tanzania - TA2015020 Mahale Deep Cast 50m | ecosystem: Environmental > Aquatic > Freshwater > Lake | place: Tanzania: Lake... | reverse complement strand
GAGGTCCGGGAATGACCCGGTAAGCCGCAACCCTGGCCTGCGCCGCCGTCGTCGCGCTGATCATCTACTGGCCGGTCTTCCAGGTCGGCTTCGTGGGCGATGACTTCGCCATGTTCTGGGTGGTGTCCGGGATCGCCTGGACGGGGCTCTTTGACCCGCTGCCCGAGTGGCGCCACTTCAGTCCGCTCGCCCTGGCCTGGTACAAGCTGGGCTTCCGCGCATTCGGCCTCGATGCGGTTGGCTGGCACGCTGCGCTGATGACGCTTTTCGTGCTGGCCACCCTCCTGGTGGGGACGTGCCTGCGGGCGGCGCTGGGCCTGGGCGAGCGGCCCGCGGCAATGGGAGCGCTGTTCTTCGCCTCGTGCTACGCGGTCTATGAGCCGGTGGCGTTTGTCACCACCAGTTACCTGCTGGCTCTGGTGTTGTTCCTGCTCGCGTTGCTGGCCTGGTGCAAAAAGAGCGGGAGAGTCTCGCTGGCGCTGGCGGTGGCCGCCATGCTGACCAGCGAGCAGGCGGTGCTCTTCCCAGCGATGGCGGTGCTCTTGGACTGGGTCCGCGGCGAGGTCGGGGGATGGCGGCGGTATGTGGCGCCCTTCGCACTGGCCACCCTCTATGCAACCGCGTGGCTGGCCCGCGCGACCAGCATTCCAGCCGCGATTTCAGCCGCGCCGCTCAAGACCATGGCCGGCAAGTTGCTGCTGCTCGCGCCTTACACGCTTTGTTTCAACCAGGAATGGCTCCTGCGGGGGGTCTTCTCACTGGCGCATCCCGCCTGGATCGGGCTGCTGTTGTGGCCGGCGGCCCTGACCTGCCTGCTGGTCGCACGCTCGCGCCCGGCCCTCGCGCTGGCGGCGTGGATCCTGCTCAGCCTGTTACCGGTGCTGCCCCGCCCGGCCTCCACTCGCGGTATTTCCTGTTCGGCGCGATCGGCATGGCCGGCGCCTGGGCGCTGGCCGTCGACGCGCTGATGCGAAAGACCGTCCTGGCCGGGTTGGTGGCCGCCCTGGCCATTGTGCTGGGTGGCACCGGCTTCGTCCGCGAGCGGCTCGACGACTGGCGCGCGTCGACCGCCGTGGTGGCACAGTTCCGCGCGCTCTACCAGGAGCACATGGGCGCCTTCCGGGACGTCGCGGTAGTGGATTTTCCAGATCGCTTCACGCCACGCGACGACGTGCGCTGGCCGGCCTACATGTTCATTTCCGCGTTCAACGATGGGGCGATCTTCCATTTGAGCGGCGGTTGGCCCACGAGGGTTCACCTGTGGCGGAGCGGCCCGGAATCGGCCGACTTCCCGGTGGTGGCCACCGAGCAAGCGCCACAAGATCCGGGAACCGACGTCTGGATCGTCCGCTACAATGCCGCCACTCACCGCCTGGAATCCACGCTTCCGCAGGAAGCGCGCTGACCCGGCTTCCGGGGAAGCGGACTTCGGACACGCGCTCTGGGCGCTGCTCGTGGCTGGAAACCGCCCGCACAACAGGAGAGGGTGGTGCGTCCAACGAAGCGCTCCCGAATCCGCTGAGGGTGGGACCACATTGAAGATTCTGCTCGTTTCACGCTGCGCATGGACGCTGTTCAATTTTCGCCAGGGACTGATTCGGGATTTGAAGGCGGAAGGGCACCAGGTGGTTTGTGCCGGCGGAGAGGGCGACGGTTATGAAGAGCGACTTCGCTCGCTGGGCGTTCGATTCACCGGGCTGCCCATCGACCGACGCGCGCTCAGGCCCTGGAAGGACGCCCGTCTGTTGCTTGCACTCAACCGGCTCTATCGCGCGGAACGCCCGGATGTGGTCCATCACTTCACCATCAAGCCGGTGATCTACGGGAGCCTGATCGCACGCATGGCGCGAGTGCCGTGGGTGGTCAACACGGTGACCGGTCTGGGCTACGTCTTCACCGGCAGCGCGCCGCGATGGCTTCGCCCCCTGGTGGAGCAGATGTACCGCCGGGCGCTGGCCGCAGCGGATCGCACGTTCTTCCAGAACACCGAGGACCTTCGGCTTTTTGTCGAGCGCGGCATGGTTGCGCCCGCCCGGGCCGAGGCGCTGGCCGGCTCCGGGGTTGACATTGAGCACTTCTCCCCTCGCCCATCGGCCAGTCCCCGAGCACCGCAGGTGCTCATGGTATCGAGGGTGCTCGCCGACAAGGGGGTTCGCGAGTTTGTCGCCGCCGCGGCCGCCATACGCCGCGCGCGCCCCGACGTCGAGTTCGTCCTGCTGGGCCGCCGCGACGATCGCAATCCCACGGCCATCCCGACGGACGAGATCGCCCGCTGGCAATCGGACGGGACCGTCCGCTGGGTGGACGAGGTCGAGGACGTGCGTCCCCACCTGGCCGAGGCAGCCGTCGTCGTTCTCCCATCCTATCGGGAGGGCACGCCGCGCGCGCTGCTGGAGGCCGCGGCCATGGGGCGGGCCATCGTGGCCACCGACATTCCGGGCTGTCGGGAGGTCGTCGAGGACGGCGTCAACGGCTACCTCGTGCTCCCCCGGGACAGCGTCGCCCTGGCCGGGGCGCTGCACCGCCTGCTCGCCGACCCGAGCGAGCAGGCGCGCATGGGCGCCCGAGGCCGCGAGAAGGTGCTGCGGGAGTTTGACGAGCGCGCGGTGGTCGCGCGCATGAAGCACGCGTACAGAGAGGTGCAACGATGAAAGTCCTGATCACCGGAGGGGCCGGCTTCATCGGCTCGCATCTTGCGGATCACCTGCTGGAGCGCGGCTGTGAAGTCTGGGTCATCGACGACCTCTCCAGCGGCTCGCTCGACAATCTCCACCCCCATCCCCGGCTCCACGTGGTGATCGACTCGGTCACCAACGAAGCCGTGATGAACGAGTTGACCCACCGGGTCGATCACGTCTACCATCTCGCCGCGGTCGTGGGCGTCCGCCTGGTGGTAGAAAGCCCGGTACGGACCCTGGAGGTCAACCTGCGGGGCACCGAGGTGGTGCTCAAACTGGCGCACCGCTTCGGCAAGAGGGTGCTGCTCGCGTCCACTTCCGAGGTGTACGGGCGCCAGGGCGAAAACCGTCCTCTGAGCGAGGACGGCGAGCGCATCTACGGCCCCACCACGGTGGGTCGCTGGAGCTACGCCGCGGCCAAGGCCATCGACGAGTTCCTGGGCCTGGCCTACCATCGCGAGCGCGGCCTGGAAGTGGTCATCCCCCGCTTCTTCAACACCGTTGGCCCGCGGCAAACCGGCCGATATGGGATGGTTATCCCCCGCTTCGTGGAAGCCGCCCTCGCCGGCGCTCCCATCATCGTGCATGGAGATGGCAGCCAGCGGCGATCGTTCACTTACGTGGGCGACGCGGTGCAGGCCATCACCCGGCTCATGGCGGCTCCCCAGGCGGTGGGCGAGGTGATCAACGTGGGCAGCGGCGCGCAGATCTCCATCCTGGAACTGGCCCATCTCGTCAGGGAAATGGTGGGCAGCGATTCCGAGATCCGCACCGTTTCCTACGAGGAAGCCTACGGCCCGGGCTTTGAGGACATGAGGTTCCGGCAGCCGTGCACCCGCAAGCTTGAACGGCTGGCCGGCTTTTGCCCGCGGGTGCCCCTCGAAGCGATCTTGCGGCAGGTGATCGATCACGCTTCCCGCCCGATGCTGGAAGCCGCTAGCTGAGTGTTGCTGCTCAGCCTCCCGCTGGCCGCTCTATTGACCTGGGCCATGATCGGCCTCAGCCATCGAAAGGGCTGGCTCGTCGAGCCCCGCAAGGACCGCTGGCATCAACAGCCGACAGCGCTGTTCGGCGGAGTGGCGATCTTTGTAGCCACGCTTTACGGGGCCGGACTCCTGGTCGAGCGCTGGGGCGTGGAAGGAAGATTGGATCTGCTCGGCCTCCTGTTCGGCGCCAGCACGATCTTCCTGGTGGGCTGGCTCGACGACCGACGGCCCATGAATCCCCAGGCGAAGTTCGTCGGCCAGATGATGGCAATCACCCCCTTCCTGATGGGCGTGGGTCTGCAACGCATGTCGGAGGGCTTCATGATCGCCATCCCGCTGGTCTTCCTGTGGATGCTCGGCATCTCCAACGCCTTCAACCTGCTCGACAACATGGACGGGCTGTCGGCGGGGGTGTCCGCCGTCGTGGCCGGCGTCCTGGCCGGGCGCGCCATGCTATTGGGGGATCCGGACGTCGCCTCGCTGGCGTTGAGCGTGGTCCTGGCTTGCCTTGGATTCCTCTGGTTCAACTGTCCGCCCGGGCGCCCCGCGCGCATCTTCATGGGGGATTGCGGCAGCCTGTTCCTCGGCTACATGCTGGCCGGGCTGGTCACCGTCGGGTTCTGGGGCAACGTGCGCGGCGCGCCGCAGACTGCCTTCCTCCCGCCGCTCATCATGGCGGTGCCGATTTTCGACACCTTGCTGGTCATCGTGCGTCGGCGCCGCGAAGGACGGGCGATCTCGCAGGGCGGCCGCGACCACAGCTCGCACCGCCTGGTCTACGCCGGCTTCAGTGAGCGGGGCGCGGTCCTGTCGCTGGTGGTCCTTGCCGCGTTCACCGGCGGCGCCGCGCTGCTCGTCGAGCGAAGCGGCTCGCGCGTGTGGTTCGGCGTTGCCTTCGCCGTGGCCGCGATGGGCCTGGGATGCCTGGGAGTCTGGCTGAGCCGCTTCAGCAGCCAACCGCGCGGCGTAACGCTCAGTCAGACCGCGTAGTACTCGCGATACCAGCGCACGAAGCGGGCCACGCCGTCGCGCACCGGGGTGGCCGGAGAAAAGCCGAAGTCGCGCTCCAGGTCAGTGACGTCGGCAAAGGTCGCGGGAACGTCGTCCGGCGGGAGCAGCGGGCTGAGAATCCGCTCCGCTTTCGTCCCCAGACACTCCTCGAGGACGTCGATGAACTCCGTCAGCATCACCGGCTGATGACTCCCCACGTTGTACAGCCGACAGGGCGGGTCACCGGCGGGCGCGCCGTCCAGCACGCGCAGGGTCGCCTCCACCACGTCGTCGACGTAGGTGAAGTCGCGCCGCACCTGCCCGTTGTTGTACACCTCGATGGGTCGTCCCTCGAGAATCGCCCGGGTGAACATGAACAGCGCCATGTCCGGTCGCCCCCAGGGACCGTAAACGCTGAAGAATCGCAGGCCAGTGCAGGGGATGCGGTAGAGGTGGCTGTACGCGTGGGCCATCAGCTCGTTGGCCCGCTTGGAGGCGGCATACAGGCTCAGGGGGGTGTCGGCGCGCTGCTCGGTGGAGAACGGCATCTCGCGATTTCCACCGTACACCGAGCTCGACGAGGCGTAGACGAGGTGCTCCGCTCCGTGATGGCGCACGGCTTCCAGCACGCTGAGAAAGCCGCTGACGTTGCTTTCAACGTAAGCGTGCGGGTGGCTCAGGGAGTGCCGCACGCCGGCCTGCGCGGCCAGGTGCACCACGCGGTCCGGCCGGCTCTCTTCCACCAGCTTCGCAACCGCGGGGCCGTCAGCCACGTCGAGCCGCTCGAAGCGACACTGGAGACGAGCCAGCCGGCGCTGCTTCAGGCGCACGTCATAGTATTCGTTGAGGTTGTCCATGCCGACGACCTCGTCGCCCCGCTCCAGCAGGCGGCGCGCGACGTGATAGCCGATGAAACCAGCGATGCCGGTCACCAGGACTTTCATCGAGCCGCTTCCCGCAAGAGTTGCTCGAGTCGCGGCGCGTGGGTCCGCAGCGACCAGGCAGCCTCGACCTCAGCGCGGCCGTTCTCACCGATCCGGCGACGCAGGGCCGGATCTCGCAGCAGGCGCCGCAGCGCGGCCTGCCATTCCTCGGGACTGTCGGCCAGCAGCGCCGTCTCGCCGTCACGGACCAGAGAAGGAGTCAACCCGGCCGACGACGCCACCGCCGGCACGCCGACCGCCATGTACTGGTGTAGCTTGAAGCCGAGCTTGGTGCCCGCCGAAGCGACCTCGTCGGAGAGCGGATAGAGGCCAATGTCGAGCTTCCGAAAGTGATCGATCTCGCAGGCCAGCGTCCACTCGTGGTGCTCGACCGCCACTCCGTCGAAGGGAACCCGGGCGCCCACCAGCCGGAGGACAAACTTCTCCTCCCGGGCCAGCACGCGCAACGCGGGCGCCAGGGGAAGGAGAAAACGGGCCGTCGAGTGGCTGCCAACCCAGCCCACCACCGGCCGGACGCCTTCCTCGGCGGCGCTGGGGCGCGGCGTGAAGCGATCGCAGCAGGGCGCGATCACGCAGGAAGATGCGTCGCAGGACGCGCGGAACCGTCGCGACAACATGCCGATAGGGAACCTGCTCAAGCACCTCACGGTCGTGGCAATTATGGACGCGCGACCCGAACTGGGCGTCGTTGGACCACGCCTGGTCGACGAAGCCGGGCGCGTGCAACCGACCGCGCGGCGTTTTCCAGCCGTCTGGCGCGAGTTGCTCCGTCGCTTCGGGCTGTACCGCGCCCTGGGCCGCTCCCGCGCCGCGGATTGGCTGCTGGCCGACTTCTGGCCGCACGACGCGGCACGCGAAGTGGACTGGGTCGTGGGCGCGTGCATGTTGGTGCGGCGAGAAGTCTTTTACCAGACCGATGGTTTTGACGCGGAGATTTTTCTGTACGGTGAGGAGCAAGAATGGTGCTGGCGCATTCGTCGCGCCGGCTGGACGATCGCGTTCGAGCCTGCGGTGACAGTCGTGCACCGTGGGGGTGCGTCCGCGCCGGAAAGCGACGCCTGGCGAACGCGTCTGGCGCTCGAAGGCGACTTGTACTTTCAGCGGCGTCACGCCACAAGTCTGGGTCGGCGCCTTTCCGTTCTGGCTCGCGCCGCCGGCCTCGCGTTCGAGGCTGCCGCGTTCGGCATCCTCTCCCTCTGTAAACCCTCTGGGTACGTGCGCGACCGCCTGGACACCGCGTGGCTGGAACTTCGCATGTGGCTCGCGATCGTTGCAGGCCGCGGGCGCCGAGAAGGAAGCCGGGAGCGGAGATTGAAGCTCACGTCCCTTATCGAGATGGAGAAAACGCATTGATACAAGCTACGGCGCCGGTGGAAACGGATAGGGCAGCGCAAGGGCGGCCCGATTGTCCGGCCAGGCGCCGCGAAATCTACGACCTCCCCGTCCATCTCCACCACATCACGCCGGCTTCGCTCCGCAGCTGCATGACGGCCGCCGGCTTCCCATCCGTCGAAATTACCGGGTCGCTCCCCGACTTCGTCCAGACAGCCCCCGCGCTCGCCTCCCGGTGGGTCCGGTACGTGCGCCGGCTCCTCGGCGGCACGGCGAAGGTCGCTTCTCACGCCGCCAGTGCTTCAACGGCGCCGGCGCACCCGTCGCGCCCGCCCGCGGGGACTCCCGGCGCGTCGCCGGGGAGCGCCCTGGTGCGCTGGACGAGACGCTACTTTCCTGGGATGAAGCTCGCTGCGAGAGCAATGTCCCCGATTTGTGATCGCGGACGTGAAGGTAAGCCATGAACGGCACTTGCTGCAAACTGCTTAAGGCGAAGTGATTGTGGAATGCCTCCTCGTGGGAACGCGCGGCGGCGGCGGCGAGGACACGCTCATGGACGAGCTGATCGCTCACCCGCCGGACGGCGTGCGCTATACGGTTGTGCGAGAGCCGCACGAGAGCGCGAAGGGCGCGCGCGCGCTCACCGTATGGGAAGTCGCCTACAACCGGCTCGTCCACCCGCGTATCCACATGCTGCACGGCTTGCGCGCGTATCGCGTGTCGGATCGCTTCGATCTGGTCCACGTGCACAACACCGCATCGTGGATCGGCTCGAAGCGCCGCACCCCCGTCGTCATGACGCTGGGCGGCGGCTCGTATTACCACTACGTGCAAGAGTACGAAGGCTGGGCGCCGCATCGCATTGACGCCCTGTACGCGCGGGCGCGCCGCATCCTGCCTCGGCTCGGGATTCACAATGAGTTCGTATCGTGGAAGGGATTGCGTGGAATTGCGGTGCTGTCCGAGTTCGCGCGCGGATTCCTGGTGCGGGCAGGAGTGCCCGCGGATCGGGTGACGGTCATCCCCCCCGGCTTGCCCACCCCCGCCGTTCCCGTGCGGGAGCCGAATCCCGCGACGTTCCGCTTCCTGCTGATTGGCCGAAACGCGCGCCGGAAGGGAGCCGACCTCTTTATCGAGGCCGTGCGCCGGCTGCGCCGCCAGGGCCAGGCCGTGGAAGCCGTCCTGGTGGGCGATGCGGCGTACGCCGAGTTGGAGGGCGAACCCGGTTTCCAGGCATTCCCCTGGATCGATCGGGAGCGCCTGTACCGCGAGGTACTTCCCACCTCGGACGCGCTCGTGCACCCCGCGCGCGCGGAAGGGTTCGGGCTGGTCGTGGCCGAGGCCATGTCGTTCGCGATGCCGATCGTGGTCAGCGATCACGGAGCGCTGCCGGAGATCGTGCGCGCCGGGGAGACCGGAGCCGTCGTGCCGGTGGATGACGTGGACGCGTTGAGCGGCGCGATGGCCGCGCTTGCCGCGGACCCCGCGGCGGCCCGAGAGATGGGAGCGCGGGCGCGGCGACGCTTCGAGGCGAACTTTTCGCACCAACGCCATCAGGAGCGGATGAAGTCGTTCTATCTCACGGCGCTTGGCGGCGCGTGAAACAGCAGGAATGGCACCGCGCCGCTCCAGAATGCAGCGCCCCGTGAAAGCGCTCATTCTTGCTTACGACTTTCCGCCTCTGGTGCGCGTTGGAGGCCTGCGCGCATACTCCTGGCTTCGCTATTTGGGCGCTTACGGAGTCGAGCCCGTGGTGGTCACGCGGCAGTGGGAGAACCGCTACGGGGACGAGCGGGACTACGTCGCGCCGAGCGCCACGCCGGAGGTGGTCGTCGAGCCGAGCGACCACGGCACGGTGCTGCGGACACCCTACCGGCCCAACTTGAGCAATCGCCTCCTGCTGACGCATGGTCCGAAAAAATTTCGCCTGATCCGCAAGGCCATTACCGCGGCCTACGAGATCGGCCAGTACTACCTTCCCATCGGACCCAGGTACGGCCTGTACCAGGCCGCGCGGGAATACCTGCACCGGAACCCCGTGGACGCCCTCGTGGCGACCGGGGAGCCGTTCGTGCTGTTCCGCTATGCCTCGCTGCTGGCGTCGGAGTTCGGAATTCCATGGATCGCCGACTACCGCGATCCATGGTCCCATGACCTCGGCCAACCTCTCAAGCAGATCTCGCCGTCCTGGGAAACGCGCGTGGAGCGCCGCTTCACTCGAAGCGTATCGGCGGTGACCACGGTCTCCGAGTTCTTTCGCGACCTGCTGGCGCCGATGCATCCCGGGAAGACGGTGCACATCGTCCCCAACGGGTACGACCCGGAGGCCGTCGCCATGGCGAGCGGCGTCGAACAGGGGCACGATCGGCTCACCATTGCCCTGGCTGGCAGTCTCTACCCGTGGCATCCGGTGCGGAGCTTCCTCGAGGTCTGCGATCGGCTGGTGCGCGAGCGTGGCTGCGCGCTGTCGCTGAAGTTCGTCGGCATCAATGCCCGCACCGAGGTGGAGGGGATGCTGGCATCGGAATTCCCGGGGCTGGCGCCGCACGTCACCATCCTCGATCGCCTTCCGAACGGCCAGGCGGCCGCGGAGATGTCCGCGGCGAACGCGCTCCTGCTCTTCAACGACTACGCGACGGTGGGATCGAAGGTGTATGAGTACCTGGCACTGCGGCGCAAGGTCCTGTTGTGTTTTTCCAACGACCCCGAGGCGCTGCGGCTCAAGGAGCGCTGCTACAACCTGCCGCACGGAGCCTTCGAGACCCATCGGCCCATAGAGCGCCTCATCGAAGAAGCGCGCGCCGGCGTAGTGATCCGGGACGCGCACCACCTGGACGCCGTCCTCCGCGGCTTGCTGGACGAATTCCAGAAGAACCGGCGCATCGCGTGGGACGGAGCGTCCGCGGAGGCCTTCTCGCGACGCGCCCAGGCGCAGCGGATGGCGGCCATCCTTCGAGAGATGAGGCAATCATGCGCAAGGTCGTAATCGTGGACTACGGCATGGGCAACCTCCATTCGGTGTTCCGCAAGTTCCGACGGATCGGTGCGGACCCGCGGGTGAGCTCGGATCCGGGCGAGGTGGCCCGGGCGGAGCTGCTCGTGGTGCCGGGCGTCGGCCACTTTGGAAAGGCCATGGAAAACCTGAAGCAGCGGGAGCTCATCGCGCCGTTGAACGAGGCCGTGCTGGGCAGGCAGACGCCAGTGCTGGGCATCTGCCTGGGTATGCAGCTATTTGCCAGACGGAGCGAAGAAGGGGACGTGGAGGGACTGGGCTGGCTCGACGCGCAGGTGGTTCGCTTCAAAGTGCAAGACCCGCTGCGCCACAAGGTGCCCCAGATGGGCTGGAACGGCGCGCGCCAGGCGAAGCCGAGCCGCTGGCTGCAGCCGATGCCGCCGGATGCTTCGTTCTACTTCATGCACTCCTATCACTTCGTGTGCGCGGACGACCGCGACGTCCTTCTCGAAACCGAGTATGTGTACCGCTTCGCCTCGGGCGTCGAGCGGGGCAACATCGTCGGCGTGCAATTCCATCCGGAGAAGAGCCATGGATGCGGCGAGCGCATGCTGTGCGCCTTCCTGGCGTCCTGAGATGTTCAGGCCGCGCGTGATCCCGGTGCTGCTGCTGCGCAACGGCGGGCTGGTCAAGACGACCCGCTTCGGCAAGCCCACCTACGTCGGCGACCCGATCAACGCCGTGCGCATCTTCAACGACCTCGAGGCCGACGAGCTGATCTTCCTGGACATCATGGCATCCCGCGAGAAACGGGTCATCTCGCTGGACTTCGTGCGCGAGGTGGGCGAGGAGGCCAACATGCCGTTCGCCGTGGGGGGCGGCATCCGTACGCTGGAGGACATCCGCGCCATCCTCGGGGCCGGGGCGGAGAAAGTCGTGCTCAACACGGTCGCGGCCGAGAACCCCGACTTCATCGCGGCTGCGGCCGATACGTTCGGATCGTCCACGGTTGTGGTGTGCATGGACGTCAAGAAGCCACTCCTGGGAAAGCTCCAGACCTGGGCGGTGTGCGGCACGCAGGCGACCGGGCGGGCGCCGGAGGAGTTCGCCCGGCTGGCTGCGGACAAGGGTGCCGGCGAGATTATCGTCCAATCCATCGAGCGCGATGGAACCATGCAAGGCTATGACATCCCGCTCGTCCGCAGCATTGCCGAAGCCGTCCCGATCCCCGTGGTGGCCCTTGGTGGGGCCGGCGGGCTGCACGATCTCTTGCGAGGCCGGTCCGAAGGGCTTGCCACCGCGGTGGCGGCGGGCAGCATGTTCGTGTTCCACGGCCCCCGCCGGGGCGTCCTGATCACGTATCCGGAGCGGTCGGAGATGGCGTTCCAATGAGCGCGCCTGCCTTCCGCCAGTGCACGCGGTGCGTGATGGACACCAGCGATCCGGACATTCGCTTCGATCCGGAGGGGCAGTGCAACCACTGCACCGACTACGTGACGCGCATCTCGAGTCTGACCTACCGCGGAGAGGAGAGCCGCTGGCGCCTGCGGGAGCTCGTGGAACGCATCAAACGGGACGGCCGCGGCAAGCCGTACGACTGCGTCATCGGCATCAGCGGTGGAGTGGACAGCACCTACGTTGCGTACGTGGCCATTCAGCACGGGCTGCGGCCCCTTGCGGTCCACATGGACAACGGATGGAATACGGACACCGCGGTCAAGAACATCAAGAACCTGGCCAAAACCCTTGGCATGGACTACCAGAGCCACGTTTTGGACTGGGAGGAGTTCAGGGACCTGCAGCTCGCCTTCTTCAAAGCCTCCGTACCGGAGATCGAGACTCCCACCGACATGGCCATTCCGGCGACCTTGCACCTGGCCGCGATGGAGCACGGAATCCGCTTCATCATCAGTGGCGGCAACTACGCGACCGAGGGAATCCTTCCGGCGCGCTGGCACTACAACCAGAAGGACGTGAAGTTCCTCAAGGCTATCCACAAGCGCTTCGGTAAGCGGTCCCTCAAGACGTTTCCCATGTTCGGATTCGAGCGCGAGACGTACTGCAAGCTGGTGAAGGGCATCCGCTTCGCGTATCCGCTCAATCTCGTGCCCTACTCGAAGAGCGATGCCATCCGGGTCCTGCAGGAAGAGCTGGGCTGGAAGAACTATGGCGGAAAGCACCACGAGTCAAAGATCACCGCCTTCGTCCAGTCCTACATCCATCCCAAGAAATTCGGCATCGACTATCGCAAGGCTACGCTGTCAACGCAAATCTGCGCCGGAGAGGTCACCCGGCAGGAAGCCCTCGCAGCACTCGAGCAGCCCCCGTTCAACGAAGCAGAGGTCGCTCGCGACACGGAATACATCGCCAAGAAGCTCGGGCTGACCATCCGCGAGTTCGAAGAGATCCTGGCACGCCCCCCCAAGAACTACATGGACTATCCCAATGATCAACGCCTGCTGGAGTGCATCTACAGCGTGTACCGCAAGTACTTCACCCACGGATAAGTGATTGACGGATACGGATAAGTGACGGAACGGATAAACGGATAAGTGATTGAATTACGCTGTCGACGACGCTGTCGACGCTAATTCAATTTCTTCTTGCCAAAGATCTGGTAGAGCCCCATGGGGATGATCAGCAGGACGAAGCCGAGCACGGCCGGCAAGCGGAGTCCCGGGTCGAACATGGCGCCCAGCAAACAGGCCACCTGCGCCCAGATGGCGATGAGCGTGAACCACGGAAAGAACGGCGCCTTGTACTGTAACAGATGCTCGTTGCCTTCCGCGATCATGCGCCGACGAAAGTGCAGTTGCGACCAGCAGATGGAAATCCATGCGATGCCGCCGGTAAAACCGGAGATGACCAACAATTGCACGTACTGCGCTTTCGCCTCATCGTTCATCAAGGAAAAAGCGATAATGAAGAGCCAGCACCCGGCGATGGAGGTGAGAATGGCGTTGTAGGGCACCCCGCGCGCGTTCACGCGGCCCAGCCAGGCCGGCGCCATGCCCTCCTTCGAAAGCGCGAAAATGCACCGCGAAGTGGCGTACAACCCGCTGTTGGAGCAGGAAACGGCCGCGGTCAGCACCACCAGCAAGAACAGGTTGCCGGCCCATTCAAAGCCGTACTTCGAGAGCGCGATGGCAAAGACGCTCTCCTCCACCTTGGCGTCCTGCCAGGGCAGGATGCACACCAGCAGAAACACCGGAATCACGTAAATGGCGATGATCCGATAGGAAACCTGCTTCACCGTCTGGGGAACTTATCCGTAAAAGCCCTGGCTGGAGAATGCGCGCCGCTAGTCGTCTGACCCAGGGAAAGTGTCCTTCGGCCCCCCTGGACCCCCCGTTGTTTAGTCAGAAGTTCCTGATGCGCGTATGCAAGAACCTGGGGATCGAGCACCATCACCCCGGCCACCTGGCCGTTCTTGTACTGGAACGCGATGCCCTGGGAATGCGTGTACCAGGTGAGCGAGGTCTCCGGCCCGGCTGGCAGGCCGTACGACGCCGTCCCCGGCCCGAACTCCCGCGTCATGTCGGACTCGGTGGATCCCCAGAGCGCCTGGCCGGACGGCGTGCGGCACTCCATTTTGCGGTCGCACAGGAATTTCGCGATGCCCACTACACGGTTGTCGCGCGCCACCACAAAAAGCTTTTCGTCGTAAAAGATATACGTGGTGCCAATGCGATCCTCACGCCTTCGGCAGCGCCCGCCCAGCGAAGCCACCGCCGACTCGATACTGCTTCCCAGGCGGAGCGGCCCGAAGTGGTCGCCCGGCGCCACCTCGATGCCGCCGCTGGACACCACCTGCTTGTAACTCGTGTAGGTCGGCGTTGCATCGTCAGCGGGCTTATAGGCGGGCTTCTCGTACGACACCGTCGTCGCCGAAGGCGTGGGCGTGTACGTGGGATACGACGGCGTCGCGACCGCCACCACCCGCGGCTGCGCGGCGGGAGCGGAGGGGACCTGCGTCGCGACCGCCACCACCCGCGGCTGCGCGGCGGGAGCGGAGGGGACCTGCGCCGCGGCCGCCTGGAATGCCACCGCCCGCACCTCGCCAGGCGCCACCGTGATTTCCTGGGCGGGATACTCGGCAGAGTCCACCTTGATCTCGTGACGGCCTGGCGCCAAGGCCAGTCCCTTTACGGGCAGCGTCCCCCGCCGATAACCGTCCACCACCAGCGTGCGACCCACGGGCTGCTCAACGGTCAACAACGCGGGATTCGGCGCCAGCGTCACCTGCAGCGGATTGGCCAGCGGCCGGTCCGGACCGCTGGACATGAACACCGACTTGTAGCCCTCGCGACGGAACTCCAGGCGGTGGGCCCCCGGCTTCAAGGTCACGTGGACCGGCGGCGTGCCCAGTTTCTGGAGGGGCGCGCCGTCCACCAGGAGGGTACTGCCCACCGGCGACACAGCCAGCGTAAGCGCTACGGGCACCGCCTTCGCCGGCGTCGTCGCGACCGGCTTGCGCGGCTGCTCGGCCACCGCGCGCTCCCTGCGGAGGAAGCCGTAGCCAAAAAATATCCCCGCCAGGACCACCGCCGCCATGGCCACGGCCGCCAGCGGCGACAGCGCGCGCGCCGAGCCCCGTGCCTTCGCGGGGACGGTGGTGGGCTGCCCGCCAATGGCCCGCACCGGCACCAGCAGCGCACGCACCTCCGCCATGGAGGCCGGCCGCTCGTCGCGGTTGAGCCGCATCATTCGCTCGATGGCGTCGGCCAGGTAAGGCGAAAGGTCCGAGCGCATCTCGCGGACCGGCACCAGGGGGATCATCCCCGAGGCCAGCTCGATGGATTGGGGCGGAATATTTCCGGTGAGCAGGTGATACATGGTGCAGCCGAGGGCGTATACGTCGCTGCGGGGATCGGTGCTGGAGCCGTACTGCTCGGGCGCGGCGTAGCCCGGGCTGCCGGAGCCGCGGATGGCGGTCTGGGTGCCGCTGCCGGTCACTGGATTGAGGACCTTGGCGAGCCCGAAATCAATGAGCTGGATGCGCCCGGCCCGGTCGAGCATGATATTCGAGGGCTTCAAGTCGCGGAATACGACGGGCGGATCTTGCCGATGTAAATGTTCCAGCACGTCGCACAATTGCAGCGCGTAGCCCAGCACCTCGTGCTCGGGAAGCGGCCCGCGCTTCATCAGCTGGTCGCGCAGCGTGCCGCCTTCCACGAAGTCCATGACGATGTAGTTCAGGCAGTCGGATTCAAAGAAGTCGTGCACCCGCGGCAGATAGGGATGCTGCAGGCGGTGCAGCATCTGCGCCTCGGTGCGGAACTGCCGCATGGCCGCCGCGCGCTCCTCGTTGTCGGGGAGGGCCACGATCATTTCCTTGACCGCCACCATGCCCTCCAGCCCCAGGTGGGTGGCCAGGTACACGCTGCCCATGCCGCCGCGCCCGAGCTCGTGCTCGATGCGGTACCGATCGTTGAGGACCTGCCCCTCGTGCAGCATGCGACCCTTTCTCTGGGAAGTCCACCCTGGCCCCCCGGCACTTCGTATTATACACGAAGACGACCCCTCTCGTCCTCACCCGGAGGCGTATTCGTATCGGTCTTTCGAACGATACCGGCGCGGTCTTCACATTTTCTGCACAAATTCTCCCGTGCGTTGTAGGGCACCCCGCGCGCGTTCACGCGGCCCAGCCAGGCCGGCGCCATGCCCTCCTTCGAAAGCGCGAAAATGCACCGCGAAGTGGCGTACAACCCGCTGTTGGAGCAGGAAACGGCCGCGG
>Ga0194121_10006502_pt1 | contig 15631 bp, 19 predicted proteins | sample TA2MahCa50mmetaG_FD_148609 | JGI IMG/M metagenome (GOLD analysis project Ga0194121, IMG submission 148609) | Freshwater microbial communities from Lake Tanganyika, Tanzania - TA2015020 Mahale Deep Cast 50m | ecosystem: Environmental > Aquatic > Freshwater > Lake | place: Tanzania: Lake... | reverse complement strand
ACGTCGAGTTCGGTTCGGCGCACCGGATCCGCTGGGTGGACAAGGACACGATTTACCAGGACGCGGACATCATCACTCTGCATCTGCCGTTGACCCCGTTGACCAAGAACCTCATCGGGCGGCGGGAACTGCAGTTGATGAAGCCGGAGGCCGTCCTCATCAATACCTCGCGGGGCGGCATGGTTGATGAACACGAGCTGGCGCAGGCCCTCAAGCAGGGGAGGCTCGCCGGGGCCGCCCTGGATGTCTTCGCACAGGAGCCCTACTCGGGAGAACTGGTCACCGTCGAAAACTGTCTTCTGACTTGCCACATGGGCTCCATGTCCCGGGATTGCCGCGTGCAAATGGAGCTCGAAGCGACGGAAGAGGCGATCCGGTTTTTCAAAAATGAGCCGCTGCAGTTACTAGTTCCGGAAAATGAGTATGACTTGCGTGCGAGATGAGAGCTTGGTGTAACCTTCAACAGGTGCCACAACAAGCTCTTCGTATGAAAGGGCCGGATCAAATTTTTGATGAGCACCGGCTCGCAATAGGTGGATTTTCTTGCATCGGCTACGAATAGGGGGAGCAATTTTCCAGACCCATTTCCATTCATCAGTGCGGCATCAATTCTATCACCGATATCTTATTCGGCATTTGCCAAAAGACGGTCGCATTTTCTCCATCGCGAGCGGGCGCGCGATCAACGAGATGAAGCTCGCTGGTGACGGTTATCAATTGGTTTGCTCAGACTTGGGGCCTATCTGTCTGGAGCAGACGGAGCGGCTGTTTCCTCAGTGCCGATATATGCGCTGGGAGTTGCTCAGTGAACCCACGTCCGCCCAGCGGTTTGATGCGGTTATGTCCCTTTGCCTCATGTATTTGTTAATCCCTGAACTACTGACTGGCTTTTCGTCCGCTTGTTCAAAATGTTGAACCGGAATGGATTTTTGTGCTCGAGTATTCAGGATCACTTGAGGCATTTTGGTTTGATCTTCTTCATGATAGGTATCTGCCGTATGAAGACTGGCTGGTATGCAGGATAAAAAGCGTGGCCGCTCTCTAGTAAGGCAAGATACCCAATGGTTGAGTGACGATCCGCCAAAAGCACCACGGGTACCGCTATTGCGACAGTGAAATTATTGAACTGACAGCCCGGCAAGAAACGAAGCTTATCGGAATCTAGTTCATGAATTTTGATAATTATCTCGGCCGCTGCTATGTGTGCCGACTTGCTCTGAAACATGTCTCACTCGTGCGAGATGGTCTAAAGGTTCTGGGGCAGCAGATGCCGCCTGTGCGGATGTTTGCCTCCAGGCGACACTAAAATGCTGTCATCTGTATGAACAAAAACCTTCCAATCTACCGCAAGCACAACAGTTTCATCGGGATCCGCTCAAAGGGCTGCGATGTACAGCAGGTCTTGCAACGTATCCAAATTTTACGGGAGGGGATTGGGCGCCACAATTTGTCTCCCGACCGGGAACGGATTGTCCTGGAAGCGTGTGAGGCGATTGTGCGGGGAGACTTGAGCGGGTCAGCGCAGCCGTTCGATCTGACCGTCAATGTGGTAGCGGAGATGGCTCGGCTCAGTGATGACGAATTGTCACGATATCTCTACTACCGGTACCGCTACGACGTGTTTCCAAAAAACTACCAGCTTGATGATTTTCCTCCCTGCCTGCAGATCGAGCCAACCTCGATCTGCAATTTCCGCTGCGTGTTCTGTTACCAAATGGACGAGGAGTTCACGAGCAAAAGCGGCGGACATATGGGGATGATGCCACTGGATCTCTTCAGGAGGGTCGTTGATCAGGCTGAAGGACGCTGCGAAGCAATCACGTTGGCTTCGAGGGGAGACCCACTGATCGCGCCGGACATCACGGCCATGCTGGACTATTGCCGGGGAAAGTTCCTGGCGCTGAAGGTGAACACCAATGCCTGGGCCCTGGACGAGCGCAAGTGCCGGGCGCTGCTGGACGCTGGAGTGAATACCGTAGTGTTCTCTGCAGATGCGGCGTCGGAACCGCTTTATAGCCGGCTGCGCGTGGGCGGCAACCTGGAGCGCGTCGTCAAGAACGTACGTCGGTTCCGGGACATCCGCGCGAAACACTATCCAGACTCGCGGACCATCACGCGGGTGTCAGGAGTGTTTGTGGACGAGACACAAAACCTGGATGAGATGGAGGCTTTCTGGGGGGGGATGGTCGATCAGGTGGCCTTTGTCAAATACAACCCCTGGGAGAACACTTACGACAATCCGGTCAACGATGTCGCGGCTCCGTGCTCGGATCTGTGGCGGCGTATGTTCGTGTGGTTCGACGGGCGGGTGAATCCCTGCGACGTGGATTTCAAATCCACTCTGGCGATGGGCAACGCCCGCGACAGGAGCCTGGCGGATCTGTGGCGGTCTGACAGCTATGAGCGTCTACGCACCCTGCATCTTCAGAAGCAGAGGTCTCAGGCATCTCCCTGCAACCGGTGCACGGTGATTTAGCTGTAGTGGAGGCATTGAGGTGATCCGACCGAAAAAGACCGTTCAAGAGGTTGTCCGGTGGTCCGTCTCGCAGGCCGACCGGCTGGACCTGCTCCGACTCGACAAGAACGAGAATTGCGAAGGGTGGCCAGCGCTAATGATGGATGGCATGCTCGCCGACATGTCACGACATTTTCTGGCGGCCTACCCGGAACCCTACATGTTGTACAAAAAAATCGCGAAGTGGCACGGCATCACGGTGGACCGGCTCCTGGTAACGGCGGGCTCGGAGATGGCGATCCGCTACCTATTCGAGGCCTACCTGGAGCCCGGGGACGAGCTGCTGTCATTGGAACCGTCCTTCGCCATGTTCGAGGTGTACGCGCAGTTGTGCGGTGCGAAGTTCGTGCCCGTGCCGTTTGACCGGTCGTTCCGCATTTCGCCAGGCGACATTCTCAGCCGAGTTAGCCGGCGCACCAAGATCGTTGCGATCGCCAATCCCAACAATCCGACCGGCACGGTGATTTCCGAGCGCGACCTGGTGGCCATCGTCAAAAAGGCCGCGAAGCACGATGCGCTGGTGCTCGTGGACGAGGCTTACTTTCATTTCTACGGCCGAACCATGCTGAGCCATGTTGGCGTCCTCGACAATCTCGTCGTCACTAGAACCTTCTCCAAGGCCTGCGGCGCGGCGTCGGTCCGACTCGGCTATGCCGTGGGCCCCCCGGAGGTGATCAAAACTATCTCAAAGCTTCAGCCGATTGACCATGTGAGCGGGTTCGCCGTGCTGGTCGGCTGCTATTTGATCGATCACGATCACCTCATCCTCGACTACGTCAGGAAGGTGGAGAAGGGCAAGACATATCTCCTCCGGGAATTGCCGAAGCTGGGGCTCGCGTGTAACGGCGGACACGGCAATTTCATCCTGATCGATCTAGGATCGAGGAAGGACGAAATCGTAGCCAGACTGAAAGCCAGGGGCGTCCTAGTCGGCGTGAACTTGCGGCTCCCGCCATGGTCATGCCACATCCGGGCCGCCGTCGGCCCGCCGGCCCTGATGCGCCGCTTCGTCCGTGCCTTGGCCGAATCGATGGGATGATTTGTTCGTGACGGCATCCGTTCCCACAGTCCTCGTGTTCGATTTCGACGGTGTTATTCTTGAATCGGCCGAGATCAAGACCCGTGCCTTTTGTGAACTGTTTTCTGCATATCCGGACCACGTGGACGCCATCGTCGCTTACCATGAGGCGAACACGGGCATCTCCCGTTTTAAAAAATTCCGGCACATCTACGACCATATTCTTGCCATGCCGCTCACGACTCGTGCGGAACACAAACTGGGGAAGCGTTTCGCCGCCCTAGTCGTCGAGGAAGTTCTGCGCTGTCCTTTCGTGCCAGGTGCTTTTGAGCTGTTACGGGCCTGCTCCTGCACCCATGCTTTGTTTATCGCTTCGGGAACACCGGAGGAGGAGTTACGTCGCCTAGTCATGGCTCGCGGGCTGGCGGGTCTGTTCCGGGAAGTCCACGGATCGCCGAAAACGAAGGATGTCATTCTGGAGAACATCCTAGCCGTCACCAGGGCACCGCGGACGTCCGTCCTGTTTGTCGGGGACGGGCTTTCCGATTATGAAGCGGCGAAAACAGCGGGTGTAACCTTTATCGGGCGGGTCCGGCCAGCTGGGCGCAACCTGTTCGAGCCGTTCGGAGTGCCGGTGGTTGAGGATCTATTCGCCCTGGGGCGCATGCTGGAAGGCCGGGGCACGACTCACCTCGCGGGCTCTCCCGGCGCATTCGGGAGGGGAGGGGCATGATCGCCGCACTGCTGCTGGGGCGCGAAGGAAGCGCCGGTTTTCCCGGTAAGAACGTGTATTCCGTCCTGGGCCGTCCGCTCGTGACCTATCCGTTGATGGCCGCTCAGGCGGCTAGGAGCGTCGATCGGATCTACGTGTCGACTGATTCTCTCCGGCTCAAAACCATCGGGCAGGAGTATGGCGCGCGGATCATCGATCGGCCCGCTCATCTTGCGACCAAGAGCGCCCTGGGCGAACATGCTTACGTGCACGGCTATAAAGTGATCCGGGACGAGCTGCGCCGTGAGGGGCACGACATCGAATTGATGGTCCTGCTGTTTGCCAACGCCGCGACCATCATGGCCAATACCATCGAGGATGGCATCGCGACCCTGCGCCGTCATTTAGACTACGACTCGGCCGTCACCGTCTCCGCCTATAACATGTGGAGCCCGCTGCGGGCGAGAACAATCGGTGACGACGGCCTGTTGCAGCCCTTCGTGCCGTTCGAGGCGTTCGGCGACCCTAAGACATTAAACTGCGACCGGGATTCACAGGGCGACGTGTGGTTCGCCGACATGGGGATTTCGATCGTGCGCCCTCGGTGCCTGGACCGCCTCGAGGAGGGCTTGCTGCCGCAGAAGTGGATGGGGCAAAAGATTTATCCGTTGAAGCAGTGGGGTGGCTGTGACATCGACTACGAGTGGCAGGTCCCGATGGTCGAGTACTGGCTGACAAAACACGGATTTACTAAAGACAAAATTCCGTATGTCTAGTAATAGTCATTCATCTGCCCTAGCTTTTCCGCTGTCTCATCTAAAATCATAATGGCTTCTCGGGAGTAATATTGAGAAAAACCTATCAATTCTTGAGGAGGCTCTACGAGCATTATCTGTTCCATGTGTACATCTGAGTGATGGCAATTTATGAAGAATTTTCGTCGCTTCAGAGCCTGGGCAAGGCAGGACCATCTTCCGGTGCTGACCGTACCCCGTCTCTATGATCATCTGCCCACTCAACAAATGAACTATCGGACTCTTGGAGCGCATTCTGCCATCTCAGTTTTGGTCAACATTCAATTAAAAGACTTGTCGATATCGGGTCGTATGTCACGTGGTATCCGGAGCTGTGCCACATTGTCGACGAGCTTGTCGTCGTCGGTGTTAGACCGGTGAACCCGCCTTTCCCTATATTTGCCAGCAAGTGGACACTGCGGAATGCCCGGACTTCATGGACGATAGCCTCGAGGCTATCTCGAGCTTGCTAGCCAATGAGAATATTGGTCTTGGGCCCTACGGCGATGCAATTGACTATACCGAGCACCAACGGGGGGCTAAGAAAAACGAACAGGTTGTGAGAACAGCAGGGGGCATCATTTTTTCGCTGTCATTAGTAAACCGTGCATCCAGTTTAATGCCGAGCGGGTGTTCTCGTTGAGGGAGTTTTTCCTGATGTTCGATCAACTTAGGGTAAAAGAGCTGCAGATATTTGACATGTACTCCCTCGAACCTTTAACGGCAGATGACGTGGATAAACTTCCCTCCGGGAAATATGCTGATCGCTGTAGCCATTTCATCAAGAGTATATTCGCAACTAAAAAGATCATCCATCAATGATTCTACTTGCTCCTGTTTCACGGCGCGCGCTGGAGAAGGCGACCCTGCAAAAACAGGATTGTTCAATGCGCTGGGCATATCTCGGCGCGTCGGTGAGGAAAATGCGGAAGGTGGAGAATCGGCTGAAGCGGGTTGCAACACGGTTGAATACGGCGAAAACGTTGCAGGTCATAGCTGAAACACTTCGCGGTCCTTACATCAACTATATAGGAATGCTCGATCTGCAGAACAATTCTACTAACTGGTGGTTTAGCACTCTGTCGGAGAAGAATCCGACCATCTCAAAGGCGTTTCTGCATATCTGCTATCTTGCCGTGGCGGCCGATCTGTGCCGAGAGCATGGGGGGCACGGCATCCTCCTTCTCGTTGTAGAGGATGTCGGCGTCCGGCAGGCGGTCATGCTTCATCTGCAGGAAAAGGGCATACATATCCGGGAGATTCACGAGTCCTACGTGGCGCGCATTAGTAGTGCAGTGTGCGACTGGGGCCAGATGTTAGTGCGACGGGTGTATGGGTTAGGCAGCAATATCTGGCGCCTGATTGTGGCTCGGTCTATGGGGTTTTCGGCCAGTGTTGGCAATGGAATGATTTCGGAGAACGATCCATGGGTGCTTTTATTCAACTGGATAGATGATCGGTCATTCGATGCAGCCGGCCGGTATCGGGACGTCTATTTCGACAGGTTGCGCGAAGAACTTCAGAAGCGTGGCTTTGCAGTTGCCGTCGTGGCTAGGGTACTAACTCGTTCATCTTACTGGCGCAGCCTTGCACGGCTGAAACAATCGGGGATTCGCGTACTTGTGCCCGAAGCCGCGTTGACGTTCGGTGCGTTGTGGCGTTGGGCCCGAACCCTGCCGTTCCGGCCTCCTCAGCGGCACGCATGGGCACGTTTTGAGCCACCTGAAGCGCCCGACATGAAATTTGATGTGTCGGCCATCTTGAACGAGGCTGAGAGAATTGACTGGATTAACACACGCGCTGCCGAGGTCCGGTTGATCACCGACGTTGTCTGGCACTGGAGTCGTCGGTTTCCCGTGCAAGCGCTAATCTATCCCTACGAAGGGCAGAGTTGGGAACGGGGCTATTGCTTAGCGATGCGGGAATGGTATCCCCGTGCGCGTCTCATCGGGTATCAGCATGCGACCGTATCCAGCATGTGGTTGAGTCATTTCATCGCTAAGGATGAGCGGGGAAGAGTTCCTCTCCCTGATCGCCTAGTGACAAATGGTCATCATCCGTACGAGTTGTTGCGTAAAAACGGAGTGCCAGACTCGATCCTCGTGCGCGGCACTGCTCTCCGGTACGGCGAGAATCGGACTAGCAGTATGTCCGAGGCAAGCCGTGTGCCGTTTCCCCGTTCAACGTTGCACGTCCTAGTAACGCCGTCTGTTATCAGGACCCAGGCGGCAGAACTGTTGCTGGCCGTTCTCAAGGTTTTTACAAATCCGAATCTGTTTCGAGTAACGTTTAAGCCCCATCCCGGTATCCCCGTTGCTCACGTTCTGTCTGAAGCAGGTATTCGTTCGCTTCCCCAGCACGTCACCGTGTCGATGGAGTCCGTTCCCGCTCTGCTCCGTGACGCGGATGTTTTAATTTACACTGATTCAACAACAGCTGTGGAAGCGATTGATCACGGAGTGCCGATCGTTCATTTCAAATCCAACCATGAGATCGACACAGATCCCTTGATTGCCTTTGAAAAAGTACGGGAGTCGGTGGAGACGCCGGAGGGACTGCTCCAGGCTGCTCGTGCCGCCGTGATAGCCGATCATAAGGAACGTGATATGCGTGCAGGACGATGGCGATCGGCGATTGACTTGCTCCTGCCGCCGCTCGATGACAAGACTATTGATCTGTTCGTGCCCGACAGTTTACAGAGGGGAATAGCCGGAATTGAAAAGGTTACCACCAGCGTATCGGAGGAAGGCAAGTGAGGGTGCTCATCACGGGTGGTGCCGGATTGCTTGGCAAAGGCCTGCGCGAAACCTGCCCGCCGGAACATTCTATCCTCTCCCTGCACTTGCACCCACTTGAGGATATCCGGCCTCTTGTTGGCGACGTGCTCGTCGATGTGTGTGACCGGGATGCTGTCTTGCGCCTGTTCGAGACGTACGAGTTCGATGTGGTTATTCACGCAGCCGGATTGTCCAATGTGGATTACGTCGAACGGCATCCGGACGAAGCGATTTGGTCGAATGTGTCAGGTACGGAGAACTTGGTCGAAGCCTGCAATTTTTTTCGCAAGCGCCTGATTTATATTTCCACTAACGCCGTTTTCAATGGCACGCGGGCGCCGTACCGGGAAGGGGATGTGGTTGGGCCTGTGAACGAGTACGGACGCATCAAGGTGCAATGCGAACGTCTTGTCGAGCAAAAGTCAAAGTTCTATTCCATCGCCCGTCCCATTTTGATGTACGGGTGGAACTATCCTTCGCGCCGCCTCAACCCGGTGACATGGCTGCTGGACAAACTGGGTCGAGGCCAAGCCGTATCCATGGTGACCGATGTTTGTGAGAATCCCCTGTTCTATCTTCAGGCAGGGGAAGCATTATGGAGTCTGACCGCCAGGCCCGATGTCAGGCTGGTTCATCTGGCAGGAGGCGAGATAGTGAATCGTTACGAGCTCGCCCTCTCAGTGGCTCGTGTGTTCGGCTTTGATGCCAGCCTGATCAAACCGGTCGACAGCTCCTGCTTTAAGGGCCTGGCCCCGCGTCCGCCTGATACTTCGTTTACGACCGATGTGATTGAGCGAGAGCTCAAAGTCGTCCCGATTCGTCTTGAGGAGGGACTCAGGATGATGGCTGCGCATAGGATTTCACGAAACGTTTAACAGCCATGTCGACACGGGTTCTTCTGGTAGGACGGGAGTGGCGGGCGGGATGGACTGAATCTACTGCCAGGGCTTTGAACGATTTGGGCTGTACCGTCACGGTGTTTGATTACGTAGGAGCGGGTGCCGGAGTCACAGGGCAAGTGAATTGGTGGCGAGGGCAGATAACGAGTCTCCTGCAGCGGCGCGTCCCGCAGTGGGTGCGGACTGCCAACGGGTGGAGAATGGGCAGGCGCGTGGGGCAGGCGCTGGTTCGCGCAGCCAAGGACTGCCGCCCAGATGTTGTGCTGGTTTTGAAGGGGGAAATTCTTCAACCAGAAGCAATCGTTGCTTTGAAACAGATGACCGGCGTGCCGGTGGCAGCCTGGTGGGTGGATGACCCGTTCAATTTGGAAGGGCATAGATTCTGGCGTAATGCGGAGCAATTGAAATGCTTCCCTTTGTATGATCGGCTGTTTGTATTTGATCATTCATACCTCGGACCTCTGAAGGAATTGGGCGTTGAAAGGGCCAGCTATCTTCCCTGTGCGGCCGATCCGGTTCTGTATCATCCCCAGAGGGTTGTTGAGCCTGAACGGAGTCTTTATTCGGCGACCATCAGCTTCGTGGGGCGTTATTTCGAAAACCGCGGTGAGGTCATCGACGGGATTGCCAAAGAGCCGGGGTTGCGGATCTGGGGGCCGGATGGGTGGGACAGATTTCTCGCCGCTAGGTTGGGTGATAGTTGGCATAGCTGCTTTGGGGGGTGGGGATTGCCGCCTGATCAGGTTGCTAAAGTCTACGTGACCAGTATGATCAATCTTAATATTCATGAAAAGCAGTCTCATCAGCTTTCCCGTAAGGGATGTTTGAATACGCGCGCGTTCGAGATTCCCTCCACTGGAGGATTTCAGCTCATGGACCGCGTTCGAGGCATGGAAGAACTGCTTGAACCCGGTCGCGAGGTGGCTGTGTATGACACGCCGCGCCAGGTCCCCGAACTGGTCCGTCATTATCTAAATGACACCGCAGGCCGGGCGCGAATAGCCCAGGCTGGGAGGGAGCGCGTCTTGGCCCAACACACCTACCGTCATCGCATGACGACGGTATTGAATTCTATCTAGCTTCGCAGACCTTTCGAACGCTGTCCTGATGAACGATGAAAATTCTGATCACTGGTGCAAGCGGATTCATCGGTCGGCATTTAACTAGCCGGCTGATCAAGAGCGGAGCTTGCGTTCGGATTGTGACGCGTTATCCGGAGCGGCTTCCGCCAGAGTGGCGGAGCCGCGTGGATGTCGTGGCCGGCAGTTTGGTGGATGCAGGCATGATCAAGGAGGCTACGAAAAGCATGGAGGTTGTCTTTCATCTCGCATCCGAACTGTCTAATGTTTCATGGATGAAGGCTGTCAATGAAGATGCCACGGGCGAATTGGTGCGTGCGGCAGACGCCGCAGGTGTAAAGCGGTTTGTTCATATGAGTACCGTGGGCGTCATCGGGGCTGATTGCCCTGGCATTGCCACGGAAAAGACACCATGCCACCCGAAGAACGAATACGAGCGCACAAAGCTTGCAGGGGAACAGGTCGTGCTGGAGTTCTCCCGGACCACCGGCCTAGACGCGGTTGTGGTCAGGCCCACCATCGTCTTTGGGGAGGATGCCGCTGAATCACGGGATAGCATGCTGAAGTGGATGCGCGCGGTGGCAAAAGGCTGGTTCGTGTTCGTCGGTCAAGACGCCGTCGCGAACTATGTCTATGTAGGAGATGTGGTCGAGGCGGTGATGCAGCTGTTGGAACGGCGTAGTCCAGGAGGTGAGATTTTCCATATTACAGATGCGGTGCCGATGCATGACTTCATTGGCGCGATGGCTGAGGCGTTGGGTGTTGCATCTCCGACCCTGAAGGTGCCTTTCTGGGCAGCTTATGCAACAGGTGCCGGCATGGAACTGGCTAACCGCTTGTTCGGCACCCCAGCTCCACTGACACGCTCGCGGGTTCGCGCTCTGTCCGTGACCTGTCGTTATGGCAGCGATAAGCTTGGGACGCAGGCTGGCATATCGTTGTCGTTTGGATATCGAGAAGGACTTTTCCGATTAGCTCGATGGTATGATACGGTGGGAAAACTGACAAATAAAACAAGGGGCATGCGCAGATGAAGCTTTCCATCGTCATTCCCGCCTATAACGAAAAAGCGACGATCGAATCGATTGTCAGCCGCGTGCAGGCTGTAGCCCTCGGAAGCATCGAGAAGGAAATCATCGTCGTCGACGACGGCTCCAGCGACGGCACCGGGCAGGTGCTGAAAGAGCTGCGGGGCATCCGCCATATCTCGCATGCGCGGAACGGCGGCAAGGGGGCAGCCCTCAATACGGGGTTTCAATCTGCGACGGGGGACATTATTATCATTCAGGATGCCGACCTGGAATACGATCCGAACGACTACGCGACTGTCATCCGTCCCATTGTCGAGGGGCACAGCGACGTGGTGATGGGTTCGCGGTTCATTAGCTACAAGCCAAAATTCATTGGCAAGCGCCGATCGCCGTACTTTTCCCACTACATCGGCAACAAGCTGATCACGTCTGTCACAAACCTCCTGTATAAGAGTCGGTTTACCGATTACGAAGGTTGCTACAAGGCTTTTCGCAGGACCGAGGTGGCCAGCATTCCCATCAAGGCACGGGGATTCGAGTTCGATAACGAGCTGATTTGCAAATTGCTGCGGAAGGGCGTGCGCATGGTGGAGGTGCCGATCCACTACACGCCGCGCACCTACGAATCGGGAAAGAAAATCACCTGGCGCCATGGCGCCATCATGCTCTGGACGATCATCAAGTGGCGATTCCTGCCGATGTAACCAGTGCTCTTGCCAGCGAATTCTCAGAAATCAGTTGAATTATCTTCTAGCATGACGGGACATGTGTAGGGGTGTAAGCATGCCTCAGAATTCCTGTATGCCACACCGGATCTGGAATCGCTGGAGGACCTCGAGCACTATTACCGACAAATTCTGGAAGAAATTTGTCTGTTCCTCTGAGCACGTCTGGCAGAGGAAAGTTAGGGAATTTCACGAAATTCCTTGTGGACACGAAACTTGTCAGCTATTCCGCCTTGACGCTGGAAGCTTTCGAGCCCGCCGGCAATCTCTTCAGGAAATTACACGAGAAGTTGCACCGCGCGCGCTCGGTACTGACGCAATCTGGCTGCCTCGCCACCAGACATGGAACTTTCCAGAGCAGTGACAGAAAGTTCTGCACCATCATGATTGTCAATGTGCGAACACATCAAGCACGATCAGGAATCCCCCGGCCTCGCTTATCGATCGCTAATTTAGGGAGGTTCGCTCATCGTGTTTGTTCTGGTCCTTCACTGGCTCTACAGCTCGCTGGGCAAAACTATGGGGCAATACCGGCGATACGAGAATCCTCAATTGGGCACCCTGTTCCCTGGGGCAGGGCTCGACATATCCAAGATCAAATTCATGGATTGCGCGGGCGGTTTCTTCTGGTACCTGATCCATGTTCTGCTACCATCCCAATGCATCAGCTCTTTGATGGCCCGCATCTTCGATCGGTGGATTGTTCCGATCGCGCCACGAGGGGGGGGCGCTGGGAGTCTGTCATTGGCAAGAACATCCTGATCGTGGGAGCGAATGACGGAGCACTGGGGGGATAAATGCCTGCCCGGGTCGTCCTTGGAATCGTTCTCCTTGTTTTGGTCAGCCTCTTCTCGGTGATCAAGCTGACGAATCCGACGGAGAAGTTCGCTGCTAGGTTTTTTGGCATCATTGAAGTTGTTCCGGATGTGGTAACTCTTTCCGACCTGCGCTTTTTCGCATTACGTCCGCTGCTTCCACAGCATGGAACAGTTGGATATTTGACGGATCGCAACATGCAGGGGCTTGAAATGCTTGATGAGTGGCTGGCGGTGAAATATGCGCTTGCGCCGCTCTTTGTTGAGAAGGGCCCGACGGCTGGAATCGTCGTGGGGGATATCAGGCTGCCGACAACCGAGGTGCCGAAGGTTTTGCACGACAGTAACCTTGTGCTTCTGAAGGATCTTGGTAATGGTGTCTTGCTTCTGCGGAGAAGAGCACCGTGATCATTCTGGCGCTTCTGGCCATATGCCTTATGTTCGCTATCGCATTCTCCCTTGCTAGCCTGTCAAGTCCTGGCTCGCGTTCTCTTCGATCCTTGCTTGTACTGAAAATCTGCCTTGCGGCCGGGCTAACAATCGGGATTTCTTCCTGCACCTATTTCGCGTGGATGCTCGTTGGCGGACCATCCCGTACTGGCCTGATCATAGTCGAGTTGGTGATGTGCATGGCGATGCTGGGGCTGCTTTCTCCTGTTCTCAAGAAACAATGGTCTGCCAGTGATTCGGATGTGCCTACGACTCCGGCAAACACTTTGAACGGCCATTGGCTGCTTCCTTTGCTTTCAGTATGCATGTTCGTCGCACTCAGTACAGCACTGACTCGTTTTATTTTCGTGTCGCTGGCGGCTCCACATGGTGAGGTGGATGCGATCACCATGTGGAATTTACGAGCAAGATTTCTCGCCAGGGCAGGCGAGCAACCGCTCGATTCTTTTATCAGTCTCCTGGCAACGCATAACCCGGATTATCCGCTGCTTGTCCCTGCCGGGATTGCCCGGTGGTGGACCTATGTGGGAAGTGAGCCGGTCGTCACTCCAATTCTTGTCGCCATGCTGTTTACCTTTTCCACCATCGGTCTGGCTGTTTCTTCTGTAAGCTTTCTCAGGAGCAGGGGGCAAGGGCTGCTGGCAGGTCTCGTGCTGCTTGGTACTCCCTTTCTGATTAGACATGGCGCTTCGCAATACGCAGATATACCCCTAAGTTTCTTTATGCTTGCATCGCTCGTCTCGTTCAGTTTGGCAGATGCGGCGGATAGGGACAGAGGGCAGGCATTGTTTATCGCAGGACTGACCGCGGGATTTTCTGCATGGACCAAGAACGAAGGGCTGTTATTTGTGCTTGTTGTCATTGGCGCCAGAATGCTCGTGGTCGTTTCAACGCGCGGGTGGACAGCTTTTGGGACTGAGATGCGATCAATTACTATGGGGCTTGTTCCCCTCTTGCTAATTGTCCTCTTCTTCAAGTTGCGTATTGCACCTGGGACGAGCCCGATTGTGTCCGAACAAGGAGCGGTAACGACGGTTGAGCGGCTGACCGACCTGTCACGATATTTCGAAGCTGGGCAAGCGTTTCTTGGAAAAGCTATGCGGTTCGGCCATCCGGGGTTTGTCGTGCTCCTGGTCTATTTCCTCTTAGTGGGTAGACGGGTGGATGACGCCGACCGTGTCGCTATTCGGCATGCTGCCATCACAATCGGTCTCATGCTGGTGGGTTATTTTATGGTGTTCATCGTAACGCCTCACGGAGTGAGTTACCAGATCGCAACCTCGCTTGATAGACTCTGGATACACTTGTGGCCGAGTATGGTTTTTATGTTCTTTCTGCTCGTAAAGACTCCGGAGGAAGCGATGGCTCCACAAAGTCCGGCGTCGGACGAGATGCACCGCTCCATTGCCGATCGCCGGGCCTCCTAGATATGATCATCCTCATGCTCTCGACGGAATCCAGCGTGCAGATGGCCTTTATCCACCCGCTGGCTGTGCATCTGCGGAGGCAGGGGCACCAGGTGGTGCTGGCCTGCTCAAATGATACCGGTGAATATGGCCAATCCCTCGTGGAGCCGCTCAGGCGTACGGGATTCGAAGTGCTGGTGATTCCGATGCGGCGGACGATCTCGCCTTGGCGGAATCTGCTCGCAGGCATCCGGCTCTACCGCATTCTCCGGCAGCGATGTTTCGACGTGGTGCACGTGCAAACCGCCGTTGCCGGGATGGTTGGCCGGATCGCCGCACGGCTGGCACGGGTGCCGGTGGTCATCTACACGGCACATGCGTTTCCGTTCCATGAATACCGGCCCTGGTGGCAGATCAGACTGTTTGTCCTGCTGGAACGGCTCGCCTCGCACTTGTGCGACATGATTACAGTGGACAGCGAATACGTTAGGTCGCGGGGGCTGGTCTTTGAGGTGGCGAGGCCGGAAAAAATCCGCGTGATTCCGATGGGGGTCGATACGGAGCGGTTCGATCCGGGGAAGTACCGGGCCGCTCGGCACATGATTCGTGCTGAATTCGGTGTCCGGCCAGGCGCGATCGTTCTTGGTGGCGTCGGGCGATTTGTTCCCGACAAGGGCTGGGATGTCCTTCTCCGTACCATGAGCCTGTTGGTCAAACGATTTCCGGAAGTTGACGTACAATGCCTCCTAGTTGGTGGCGGAGAACTCCGAGAAACTCTTCAGACTCTCGCGCGGACGTTGAATCTGGACGGGCGGGTCATATTTGCTAATTACCAACGGGACGTTCCAAAAATCATGGCTGCCCTCGATATTTACATGCTCCCAACGCGCAGGGAAGGATTCGGAGTGACGTTCATCGAAGCGATGAGCATGGAAGTTCCGGTAGTTACTAGCCGCATCCCTCCGCTTGACAAGATCATTGTGAGCGGGCGGTCGGGCGTACTGGCCACGATCGATGCTCCTGATGCATTCGCCAGCGCTGTCGAGCCTTTGTTGACCAATGCGGAGCTTCGCAGGCAGATGGGGCAGGCCGGTCGTCGTGATGTGATCGAACGGTTCGAGCAGACGAGAATGTGCGGGGCATACGAGCGATTATTCCTGGAGTGTCTGGAGAGATGAACGCGCTAGTGACGGGGGCGGGCGGCTTTATTGAGCGGCATCTCGTGGAGCGGTTGATGCGCGATGGACATAGGGTCAGAGCTCTAGTGCATGCGACGGTATCGGCTGCTGATTTTCCAGCAGGCGTCGAGGTTGTGCGGGGGGGCAGGATCCGCAGGCCATGAAAGCCACGGCTGCCGGATGCGAAATTGTGTACCACCTGGCTGGTAAGGCTCATGCGGTGACGGAGCGA
>Ga0194121_10006500_pt1 | contig 15636 bp, 18 predicted proteins | sample TA2MahCa50mmetaG_FD_148609 | JGI IMG/M metagenome (GOLD analysis project Ga0194121, IMG submission 148609) | Freshwater microbial communities from Lake Tanganyika, Tanzania - TA2015020 Mahale Deep Cast 50m | ecosystem: Environmental > Aquatic > Freshwater > Lake | place: Tanzania: Lake... | reverse complement strand
TATATATGTTTTACCCTGCCATTAGGGCTAAACGCTTATTATGTTGAATAATTTTGTCTCATTTGACACTTTGGCGGAGCGGACCGATATTTTGACCGAAAACCGTAATCCAGGCCCTACCAACGGCCTCCGGCCCCTCCGCCGCCGAAGCTCCCTCCGCCGAAGCCCCCAAAGCCGCCCCCTCCGCCTGAGCCCCAACCACCGCCTATGCGCGGGCCTCTGGCATTGCGAATCCCTGTTCTGGAAACGATAAAGTCAAAGAGGAGGCCCAGGAGGGTCAGTACAACGATCGCTATCCACCCTCCTATGAAGAGTGCAACCAGGCATCCGAGAACCGCTCCAATGACGCCACCAAGCCACCAGGATTTACTTCTGGCAAGGAACGCGCCCGCAAATTCAAGGAGGATAAAGCCAAGGAAGGCGAGGGCATCCCAGGGCAGGTCGGGAGACTCTGAATGGGTATAGCGGTCTGCTGTGTACTCTCCGCCGATGTGTTTTTGGAGTGCCTCGATACCTGCCTGGATGCCGTCTGCATACAGCCCCTCCCGGAAGCGGGGGAGAATGTCGTTCTCGATGATGCCCTTCGCGACGATATCCGGAACCGCACCTTCGAGTCCGTAGCCGGTTGCAATGAAGATCTCCCTGTCATCAATCGCAATCAACATCAGAATGCCGTTATCCTTCTCTCTGTCGCCGACACCCCACGTTCGCCCGACGTCGACGGCAACATCTGCCGGTTCCTCGTCATGCAGAGTACCCACGATGAGGATGGCAATTTCATTGCTCGTCTCGGCCCGGTACGCGCTCAGTAGTTCGTCGATGATTTCACGTTCCTCAGTGCTCAGCACGCCTGCAATGTCCGTGACGAAGCCCTGCTCAGCCGGCACATCAAACGCACGAACACGGACGAAGCCGAATGCCCCGACGAGCACGAAGGCAATGCCGATCCGGAGCATCAGGCGGTTCACTGTGGAGTAGGGGATTACAGGTCGACTTTCGGGGCTTCTGCGGCGGCGTCGGAACTCTGGAAGAATGCCTCTTCTGTGAAACCGAAGGCCTTTGCGAGAATCATGCCCGGGAACCTTTTGACGCTGATGTTAAAGGTCTTCACGACTTCATTGAAGTCCCTGCGTGCCGTAGCGATGCGGTTTTCAGTGCCTTCCAGTTGCGTCATGAGATCGCGGTATGCCTGCGTCGCCTGAAGTTGTGGGTATGCTTCCACTGTCAGGAGCAGCCTGGAGAGAGCGGAATCGAACCCCTGTGCTGCAGCGATCTGTCCCGCACGATCGCCCGTTCCCGCTGCCGCTTGCCACTGGGATCTCGCTGCGGTCACCGCTGTAAATGTCTCCTGCTCGAAATTCGCGGCGCCCTTCACTGTGCTGACGAGGTTCGGAACCAGGTCGAACCGGCGCTGATACTGCGTTTCCACCTGTGCCCAAGTGGCATCGACGGTCTCCTTCGACGTGACAAGACCATTGTAGCCGGTCCAGAGCCAGACTGTGAGGACGGCGACGATACCGAGGATGACGGAGAGAGGTTTGAGCTTCATCAGGAAATGTTGGGAATGTAACACCAATTCTACAGCGTGCTACGGCGCTTTCATGCAAAATCCGGACTTCTTTGCGATGCCTAATCCCTCTCCAGATAATTCGAGTTGCTGTTCATGCTCGGTCGCGCTTCCTGCATCAGTGCACGGGCATCGTTCCCGAGTTCATCGAGACAGAGCGAGCGCTGGCGTCCCGGCGGTTTGAGCATGCACTCCAGACGTTGCGTCCTGATGAGATCCACGTACGGTCGTGGCTGTAAGCCGGATGTCTGCTGCGTCGGATCCTCTCCGAAGCTCTTCATGCCGGATGCACGTTCTCTTGCCGCCTTCAGACGGTTCTCCTTCAGGCGATTACGCATTTTTCCCTGTCCGAGATCCATTGCCTCATAGGTGTCGAATGCGTCCTGAGCGTTCTTCCGTGACGTGCCAGTGACATGTTTCTTCAACTGACGCGCTCTGCAGCGTTCGACTTCTTCCGGCTCCACAGATTCGCAGACGCGAAAGAGCACCGACTGTTGGCCCTCGGTGAGTTTCGGGATAGCAGGCTGCTGTTTTTGCATTGCGTCAGGGTTATGGAAAAACAGAGCAACGAGCGCCGCGGATGTCATGAGTATGTGCATGCATGACATTGTCTGGCGGAACGTCTGCGTCCGCAAGATTGTGAATTCTGTGAAATGTTCCGCCGTATGATCAGCCTCCGAAAGCCTGTCCGAGGAATCCTGCTCCCTGAGACACGTTTCGTTCGCGGAGGAAGGGGTTGAGTTGCTCAGCGAATGAGCGGAGGTTTCTGCTTTGAAGATACAGCGTGCCAGGCCCCGTAAAGTGTACAACCAGTCCCTCGCCCGTCGTCACCATACTCATCACACCCTCACCGGCCTTGGTGATCTTGTACGGAATCTTCGAAGAAAATGCGACGATGTGACCGTTGTCGACGAGAAACTCCTCCCCGGCGCTCAACTCTTTCTTGATGATTGCTCCGAAGCTGGAGACGAACATTTTCCCATTCCCCTTTGCTTTTATCATGAATATACCTTCGCCGCTGACGAATCCCTTCCACCCAGTGAAGTGTGAGTCCGTTTCCACTCCGGGTTCGCATGCGAGGAATGAGCCACCCTGAACGACGTACTCATCACCTTTCAGTTCGATCTCCTCGACGTCTCCTGTCGAACGGGGAGCGAGATAGACTTCCGTATTGTTTTTTTCAGCGGAGATCGTAGTTACGAAGAAGCTTTCACTCGTCAGCACTGTCCGCTTCAGCGCCTTCCAGATCCCGCCCTGCATCTTTCCTTCGATCTTTGCTGTCGCATCCATCGCGAGCATGGAGCCGGACTCTGCCCGGATCTGTTCACCGGAGGTCATGACGCACTGGAGTGCACTGTAACTTGGTCTCTGGATGATTGATGTTTTCATAATTGGCTTGAAAATAGTAGGAACAATGAGCTGCTTACAGTGTCACATACAGTACTGCGGCGATCGCCCAGAGGGAAACGAGGTAGTACCCCGCGTCGAGAAGTGTCGCCTTGATTGATTTTCCGAGCCACGCGTTACTGTTGAGAATCGTGAGGCCGGTGAATGGCAGCCAGAAGATGGTCGTGATGATGAAGGCGTGCGCGATACTCGGCATTTCCAGAATCTGAAAAGCGCGCCCCATGACGGCGGATTGCACGAAGACTGCGACGAAGTTTGCAGAGAGACCCGGAAGCATCATCGAAAATTTTATGTCTTCCTTCTTCGGCATTGGAATATTGTTGACAGCCATCCACTGCTTGCCGAAGAGTGGTCCGTGCCACGTGAATCCAACGGCGTACGAGGCGATAATCGCGAGGAGGATGCCCACGACGTGCGTCTGGACGTAGGAACCGATGGCGAAGATGTGGATCATGAAAGAGAAGGGGAGAGTGAACGCAGTATACATCTGCCTTGCTCGCAGAGAGGTCAGCCTGCGTAGCGATTGTCACTTGTACAGTTTCCGGAGCCATGTTCCGGGGTGCACTCTGCCACGCATCCAGTACAACCACGTGACGAAGGCGACTCCGGTGAGGACCATGACGATGGTGAGAACCGACTCGATAGTGCCGAATCCTTCGATCAGCGCGTCGGCGGCGGCGAAGCCGGAGTAGCCGATGGCCATGAAGAAGAGGTTTCTCAGGTAGAAGCCGGCGCACGTCGATACGAGGAAAGTACGCATGTTGATCTTCAGAATTCCGCAAATCAGGGATATCGGAGTACTCGGCATAGCGGGGATCGCACGCAGTATGAGGAGGATGATGTCATCCTTCGAAGTTCCTTTGAAGTGCTCGCCGAAGTGCTCCAGGTCATTGTGTGTGACGCCGATGTACTTGCCGAAGCGCGGGACGACCGCATCTTCCAGTTTGTCTCCCACAACATAGAAGATCCAGGTGCCGGCGGTCTTGGAGACCGCGGACAGGAGGTTCAACCATAGAAGGAAGGGGACACCGAGCTTTTGGGCTTTCGCAATGCTCCCCGCGAGCGCATTCACGAGAGGCGACGGAATCGGCGCGACAATCTCCTCCACGATACCTCCGACAATCACGAACACCGGAAGGGAAACGCTGTCGGCGAGTTGCGTCATCCACGTGAGGAGATGTTCGAGCATGAAAAAAGGGAAGTGTGCGAAGAGTGTATAGAGCAGAGCAGGCTTTGTCAGCAGTGATTGATACTACGCCATCAGTGCCGGCAATTGTGTGCGAACGCCGTTGCGTATATTGCGCAGTCGCACTTGCGTACGTTTCTCCTCCGGAATTTCCGCCAAGCGACTGCGTACTGTTTTCATCAGAAGCCAGGCTTGGCATGCCAGACAACCACAGCACAGCATCATCATGATGAGAACGACTCCCACCCCCCAGTTGATCCACAGTGTGGTGAGTGCAATGGAAATAGGCGATGCTGCCAACATACTTTTGTGCATAAAGCGCATTTTACCCCATCTATTGGGGAATTCAAATCTGGTTTTGACTCCGGAATTTTGGCTTGAACTTGCCACTTTTCAGGTGGGTTTCCTCACATGTCAGACTCAGGTCTTACAGACTTGTATTTTTTGACGCTTTTCTGTATAGAGTGCCGGATCTATTCACCTTTACCGTTATGCCCGCACCGCAAAAGGACACTTCCGATTCGCCTTTCGAGCAGGTACGTTCGACCGAGGCTCGTGAGAGCAGTCGCGTGGAAGCTGCCAGGAAAATGTACGACGATGCAACACTGGAGAAGCTCCGGAGTATTGATGCGAACAAGACTGCGGAAGGTGAGGCTCTCAGGAGTTCTCTCAGCAAGAAACTTAAGAGTGAAATTGTTGCAGGAACATCGGGAATGATCGCTGATGCGCACAAAAATGCCGAGAGGGACGTTGCTGCGCTCGGTGTGCAGGCAGCAAAACACCGCAGAGCAGTCGAAGAGGATCTGCTTCGTATGGCACTCGATCCCACTCTCTTAGACCTCTGATCTATGGCAATCCTTCCAATGCAAAAGGTGGCCGTTCTCTTCCAGGGGTCCTTGCGTGAGCAGATTCTGGATGCCTTGCAGGAGCAGGGGGTTCTCCAGATTGTCGAGACGCCGACGGCAGGTGTCATTGACCATACCGAAGTGAACTTTCGTGCGGCAGAGCTTCAGTTCGCCATCAACACGCTCAAGGATATCGCGACGAAGGAGGCGTTGCAGACTCTCGTCAAGACTCCCACGCCGGCGCAGGTGATTGCCTCGGTGCAAAAAACGGATGTCCGAGGCATCGTCGACACCCTCAGCGCCCTTGAAGAGGATGATACCACTGCCCGCCGTACCCTGGAGGAGTTGCAGCAACGACGCACATTGCTGCAGCCATGGCAGAGAATGCGGGAGCGATTGGATGCCCCCGCGCAGACCGCTCTCGTCGTGCGCCGCTTTGGTATGGTTCCGGCATCGCGCATTCAGGCTGTGCACGCTGTGTCGCAGGAAGCAGGTTTCCCGGCAGATCTTGAAGTATTCGATGAGTCCAATGGCATGTACGCTGTGGCGGCGACTGTCCTTGCTCATAAAAAGGATGCTTTTGAGGAGCGTGTCACCGCACTGGGTTGGACTGATGTACAACTTCCCACCCTTGCCGGCACACCCGGGGATATTCTGGGTGCAGATCTGGAGGAAGAGGGTCGTCTACAGGCTCTTCTCCGCCAGAACAGGCAGAAACGTCACACGTTGTCATTCGAACTCTCTGCGTTGCGCAATGTGCAGCTCTTTCTTGGATGGCTGCACGATAAGCAGGCTGCCCGTGAGGCATTGGTCGAGCGGTTTGCAACAAACACACTCTTCGGATGGGTTCCCCGTCACGGGGTCAGTGCTCTGGAAGTAGCGCTCGCCAAGGTGTCACCGGCTGTCGCAGTGCTCCGCGTGAAATCTGATCCGGAGGATGAGCCACCCGTGCACCTGAAGAATTCTTTCTTGATTACCCCCTTCGAGAGTGTCACTACGCTCTACGGATTGCCCCTCTCCAGTGAGATGGATCCAACCGCGCCGTTGTCGCCCTTCTTCGCACTGTACTTCGCGCTCTGTCTCACCGACGGCGGCTACGGCCTTGCCCTAGCGCTGATTTTCGGAATCATTCTGCTCGTCAAGAAGCCCACACCTAAAGAAGCAACTCTCCCCTGGCTCCTGTTCTTCAGTGGCATTGCTTCAGTCATCGTGGGTATACCGTTTGGAGGATGGTTTGGCTTGTCTCCTGATCAGGCGCCCGCGTTCCTCACCGTGGTTCGTGATGATGGATCTCGCTGGTTTCTGGGGCAGGTGTGGAATCTCTCGACACAGGAAGGTATCAACTTCCTCCAGTATCTCTCGCTTGCACTCGGCATCACCCACATTTTCTTCGGAGTGTTCCTCGCAGGATGGTTCAAATGGGTTCATGCCGCAAAGGCCGAGGCATTCTGGGTACACTTCACATCGCACCTGTTGCTTGGCAGCGCACTGTTCTACGGATTCGCTCCGGCACACATGAGCACCATCGCGCTCTGGACGCTCTCTGTGGCACTTGCGTTGAACATTTGGGGGAAAGGATACGGGAGTGCGTGGTACATCCGCCCGGTGATGGGTGTGCTGGGTCTGGTGAATTTCGCCATTGGCCTTCTCAGCAACAGTCTGAGTTACCTGCGCATTCTCGCTCTGGGTCTCGTCACCGGTGCCATTGCCCTCGCAATCAATCAAGTTGCCATTCAGATGAGTGCACTGTTCCCGCCCATCCTCGGTATCCCCGTGTTGATAGTCATTGCGTTTGCCGGACACCTCGTTTCCATAGCCCTCAATACCCTCGGAGCGTTCATTCACTCCGGTCGCCTGCAGTTCATTGAGTTCTTCGGGCAATTCTTTGAGGGCGGGGGGCGTCCCTATTCGCCATTCCGTCGTTCTCTTCAATAACTTTTTTACCCCTTTCTCTTCACACGTATGAAGAACTTTCTCAGTTCGACTCCAGCAGTCATCCTCGGCACGGTGCTGGCTCTCGTTCTCCTGCCGGTGGTGGTCTTCGCACAGATCAGCATCTTTGGTACCGACGCCGGTGCCGGCGGCACGCAGCTTGCCCTGTTCCTCGCCTTCATCGGTGCGAGCATGGCGACCATTCTGCCGTGCCTCGGTTCCATTCTCGGTGTCTCTATGGTGGGGCAGTCCGGTGCGGGTCTCCTCACCGAAAAGCCCGAGCTCGCAGGTAAGGTCATCACGCTCGCCGTGCTTCCGGGTTCCCAGGGACTCTACGGCATGGTCATCTCGCTGCTTTTCATCTTCAGCTACGGTCCTCTCATGACGGATCCGTTGCTCAAGGTCAGCGGTCTGCAGGGATTTATCCTGTTCTCCTGCTTTATCCCCGTTACCATTACGTGTCTGACCTCTGCGCCCTACCAGGCAAAAGTGTGTTCCGCAGGCATGCATATGCTCGCGAAGGACGGTCGCCTCGCCGGTCGCGTGATCACTCTCGCGGCTCTCGTGGAAACGTACGCGCTCCTCGGGTTCCTGATTTCGTTCTTCATGTTGAACTCAGTGAAAGGAAACATCCTGCCGGTTGTGCCCGTCCTGTAATTTCTCCCCAAGCTCACATGGCGCTTCACGACGTCCTCGCTGCCATCATCGCCGAATCCGATCGCCAAATTGCTTCGCTCAAAGCGCAGCATGAACGCGCTGTTGCCGATGCAAAGGCAAAGGCGAAACAGGAATTGGAGCACACCACGATGGATCTTCAGACGAAGTATACGGAGAAATCCCTCCAGATGAACCGCAAGGCCAGACAGCTGGCAGACCAAATCCGCCGTAATGCGCTGCTCCAGTGCAAGCGCAACACGCTCGATGAGGTCTACAAATCGGTGGTCGACAGGCTTTCGGCAGAGTCCGATGCCGCTCTTGAGCCGCTCTTCGGGGCTCTCCTGTCCCGGCTGTCGGGAGGGGAGATTCGTCCAACGAAGAAGCACGCCGCTCTCTTGAAAAAGCTGCTTGGCAGTGCAAAGGGATTCACCTTTGGTGAATCCATCGATGCAAAAGGCGGATTTCTCTGTATCTCGAAGACGCGGGAGGAGGATTGTCGCCTGGAAACCATCGTGCATGACATTCTGCGTCCGCATACTGAACTCACGGTCTCGACGCAGCTCTTTCCCGTTTCCAAGTCATCGTAATGCAGGATACCCGTACCGACGGCCATGATATCGCCTACGCACACGGTCGTATTGCTGTTTTGCAGCAGTTGCTCCTGTCCCGCAGCGATGTCGATCGTCTGCTTGGCGCACATGACGCACGGGAAGTCGCAAAAATATTCATTGAACTTAGGCTCACCAGTCGTATTGATCAGGGGATAGCCGACCCCGACGCCGTGCTGACTGCGGTCGCCCACTGGGTACGCGAAGAAGTGCTGGCCATGGCTCCGTCAAAGTCCCTCGACGCGTTCGATATCCTCTGGCTCGAGGGTGATGTACCGCTTCTCGCGTATCTCCTGAAACAGAAGCTCGGTCTTACGTCGGCAATCAGTCAGGAACCTGCTCCTGCCTTTACATTGTACGCTCCTGCTCTCTGGAAGGAGCTCTTCAGTAGCACCGAACATTCTCTGAGGAGTGAACAGTATCCTGTATCGGCAAAGAAGGTGGTGTCTCACGTGCTCGCCCTCAAGGATCCCACCCCCGCTTCTATCGATACCATAGCCGCGCAGTGGGGTGCCAACGAACAGCTGCGGATTGCGAAGCGCTACGGTAGCGATCATATCCTTCGTTACGTACGTCATACCATCGATGTGAAGAATATTCGGACAGCTCTGCGTTCCATTGAGCGTCCACAGGAGGAGCGCAAGCAGCTTCTCGTGGCCGGAGGGACAGTTCCTGTGCGTGGATTTCTCGGTGATCGCAAGGATATCGCACATGCGGTAGAAATGGCCGATCTTGGCTACGACCTCGCAGCGGAAATTCGCAAAGAGCATGTGGATATTCAGCGTCTTGAGCAGTCGTTGTCCTCCGTCGTTGCGGCCGACATCGCCGATATGTGGAATGTTCCGCTCTCCTCCGAACCGCTCTTTGCATTCGCAACCCTTGCATTCACACAGATCACGCTCCTGCGAACCATTTTGCTGGTCAAGCGTGCCGGCTTCTCTCCGCAGGAAACGAAGCGTGTACTCCCTCCTTTTCTCCCCGGTACTCACTACGTACTGTGACCATGTCCAGCTATCGCATTGCCATCGTCGGTTCCCGCCAGTCCATACAGGGCTTCTCGCTCCTCGGAGCGGACATCGTGCCTGCCGAGACCACAGACGAGGCCATTGCCGCACTGTATCGTCTCAAGAAGGAAATGGCGAAAGACGAAAAGGGAATGGAGCGCCAGACCTATGCCATTATCTTTGTCACCGAAGACCTCGCGAGCGGTATTCCCGCAGAAGATGAAAAGAAACTCGCTCGCGGCGCCTTACCCGCCATCATCCCACTGCCTTCTCACCGCGGCTCCAGCGGCTACGGACTTGCACGACTCAAGCGCATTGTCGAGCGAGCCGTAGGTTCCGACATGCTCGCGTAATCCACTTCTTCCCATTTTTCGTATGTCCACAGCATCCATTACCAAAGTCGCAGGACCCCTCGTCGTTGCAAGCGGCATGTCCGAAGCAAAGATGTTCGAAGTGGTTCGTGTCTCCAAAGAGAGACTCGTCGGCGAAGTCATCGAGTTGCATGGCGACTCTGCCAGTATTCAGGTGTACGAGGAGACCTCGAGCATCGGACCCGGCGAGCCCGTCGAGCGTACGGGTACCACGCTTTCTGTGGAGCTGGCCCCAGGCCTTCTGACTTCCATCTACGACGGCATTCAGCGACCGCTCGAGCTCATTGAGCAGAAAGCCAAGAGCCCGTTCATTTCGCGCGGCATCGAAGTGCCGGCATTGAATCGTACGAAGAAATGGGACTTCAAGTCGACGGCGAAGGCGGGCGACAAGGTCACAGGTGGCGATGTGTTGGGAACAGTGCAGGAGACGACTCTCATTGAACACCGTGTCATGGTTCCGCCGACGCTCTCGGGAACCCTGAAGAGCATCAAGAGCGGTTCGCATACTATTGAAGACGTCATTGCCCAGATCGAGACGACGGATGGCAAGACCGTTGACGTGCAGATGCTCCAGCGCTGGCCTATCCGCATTGCCCGACCGGTGAAGCAGAAGGGTATTCCATCCGAGCCTCTCGCGACCGGAACGCGTATTCTCGATACGCTCTTCCCCATCGCGAAGGGTGGTGCGGGAGCCATTCCGGGACCATTCGGGGCAGGGAAGACCGTCACCCAGCAGAGTTTGGCAAAGTACTGCAATGCTCAGGTGATTGTGTACATCGGTTGCGGAGAACGTGGAAACGAGATGACAGAAGTTCTCAGTGAATTTCCACACCTTGAGGATCCCAACACGGGCGAGCCGCTCATGAAGCGAACCATTCTCATTGCCAATACGTCCAACATGCCTGTCGCAGCACGTGAGGCCAGTGTGTACACGGGTATTACCATCGCGGAGTACTACCGCGACATGGGCTACGATGTGGCACTCATGGCTGACTCCACGTCCCGTTGGGCGGAAGCCATGCGTGAGATGTCCGGACGTCTCGAGGAAATGCCCGGCGAGGAAGGCTACCCCGCCTATCTGGGTTCCCGCACCGCAGGTTTCTATGAGCGCGCAGGTGTTGTGCAATGCATAGGATCCAATGAACGTCGGGGATCTCTCACGGTCATCGGAGCCGTGTCTCCTCCGGGTGGAGACTTTTCCGAGCCTGTGACGCAGAACACGCTGCGCGTGACGAAAGTCTTCTGGGCTCTCGATGCCAGATTGGCTTACAAAAGACATTTCCCCGCTATTAACTGGCTGCAGAGCTATTCGCTGTATGCGGAGAACCTCAACGATTTTTTCTCCAAGGAAGTCGCAACGGGATTCAACGCGAATCGCGATCGTGCTCAGGTGATCCTCCAGGAAGAGAGCAAGCTGGAGGAAATCGTCCGTCTCGTTGGAACCGATGCCCTGTCTCCCAAAGAGCAGCTCACGCTCGAAGTGGCACGCATGATCCGGGAAGACTTCCTTTTCCAGAATGCTTTCGACCGCGCCGATGCTTTCACGTCTCTTCTCAAGCAGTACCGCATTCTCAAGGCAATTCTCATGTTCATGGACAAAGCGTTGCCCGTGGTACAGCAGGAGGATTTCGACATGCAGAAGATTCGCTCACTCCAGGTGAAGGAACGCATCGTGCATGCACACCTCATTCCGGAAGATTCGCTTTCGCAATTCGACGCTCTCGAAGCGGAGATTGAAAGTCAGATTTCTGCGCTTCTCCTCTAACCCAGCCTCCTTCCCATTCCCTTCATGACTACCGCGTACAAAACCATCACAGACGTCACCGGACCACTCCTCATCGTCGAGCAGGTGGCAGACGTCACCTACGACGAATTATGTGAAATTGAAATGGCCGACGGCACCCGCAGGCTCGGTAAGGTTCTCGAAGCCCGAACCGGTCGTGCAGTGGTACAGCTGTTCGAGTCCACGCAGGGTGTCGCTACCGAAGGCACTAAAATCCGTTTCCTGGGTCACGCGTTCCAGCTCGATGTTGCCGAGGACATGCTTGGACGCATCTTCTCAGGCTCCGGTAAGTCGATCGACGGTGGTGATGCTCTCCTTCCGGAGAAGAGGCTCGACATCAACGGTGAGCCTATCAATCCCTCTTCCCGTGAGTATCCGGACGACTTCATTCAGACGGGCATTTCCACTATCGACGTGCTGAACACACTCGTCCGTGGTCAGAAATTGCCTATCTTCTCCGGAGCGGGGCTCCCGCATAACCGCTTGGCCGCTCAGATCGCCCGCCAGGCACGCGTTCTGACCCCCCGGGAGGTGGAGATGCAGTCTGCCGATGCGCAGGCAGAGGAAGGTGGTGACGATAAGTTTGCTGTGGTGTTCGGCGCCATGGGCGTGACGTTCGAGGAGGCTCAGTTCTTCAAGCAGGAATTCGAGCGTACGGGCGCACTCTCCCGTGCAGTGCTCTTCCTGAATACGGCTGCAGATCCTGTTGTGGAGCGTATTGCAACACCGCGCCTCGCACTGACGACTGCCGAGTATCTCGCCTATGAAAAGGGATTCCACGTTACGGTGATTCTCACTGACATGACCAACTACTGTGAGGCGTTGCGCGAAGTATCTGCCGCCCGCAAAGAAGTGCCGGGACGCCGTGGCTACCCGGGTTACCTGTACACCGACCTTGCGACCATTTACGAGCGTGCGGGTCGCATTCGCGGTCGCAGCGGTTCCATTACGCAGATTCCGATTCTGACGATGCCGGAAGACGACGTGACACATCCCATCCCGGATCTTACGGGATACATCACCGAGGGGCAGATCCGTCTCGACCGTGGCATGCACCAGAAAGGCATCTACCCGCCCGTGATCCCGATGGGTTCACTCTCCCGTCTGAAGGGCAAGGCACAAGGGGAGGGTAAGACCCGTGAGGATCACAGCGGCATGGACGCACAGCTGACGGCTGCTTATGCCCGTGGTGTGGAGGTGCGCGAGTTGGCAGTGATCCTCGGTGAATCTTCACTCAGTGAAACTGACAAGGCGTACCTCGCATTCGCGTCACGCTTCGAGAAGGAATTCATAGCGCAGGATGAATACAAGAACCGTTCTATTTTTGAATCCCTCAGCATCGGATGGAATCTCCTTCAGGAGCTTCCCGTCACCGAGCTCAAGCGCGTCAAGCCCGCGCATATCGAGAAGTATGGCAAACGCTAAATTTTCCACCCAGTACGCATGACTCTCCTGAATGTCAATCCAACGCGCATGGCCCTCATGGATATCAAGCGACGCACAAAGTCTGCGCAGAGAGGTCATAAATTACTCAAGGACAAGCAGGATGGTCTCATGCAGCAGTTTCTGCTGATCATTCGCTCTGCGAAAGCCATTCGTGCTCGTGTTGAGGAGGGACTGGGTGAAGCGTTTCGCACGTTCCTCGTAGCGTCCGCCTGGTTGACGGACGGGCAGCTCGATAACGCACTGAGCAGCCCCCAAGCGAAGATCGAGCTCGTCGTCGACATCAAGTCCGTTATGAGCGTCCGTATCCCTTTCTTCAAGATTCAGAAATCCGGCACCGTCAAAACCTACGGTCTCGCGGGAACCAATGCCTTGCTGGACAAGGCGGTGGAAGCATTCGACGAGCTCTTCGTTGTTCTCATTGAGCTTGCTCAAATTGAGAAGCAGGCCGAGGCCCTTGCCATCGAGCTGGAGACAACGCGAAGGCGCGTGAATGCGTTGGAGCACAAGATGATCCCCGATTTCAAAGAGACGGTGAAGTACATCAAAATGAAGCTCGATGAAACCGAGCGTGCGGGCATCGTCGGAATCATGCGCATCAAGAAGCAGATCGAAGTTGCGGAAGGAGCGGCGTAGTATCCCTGGAATTTTTGCGGAGCTTAGGTCAAGTTGTTATCATGGAGATATGGCATGCTATAGTGTGATCTACATCAGAGGTGTCACTGATGGTTTATCTGAGCCGAGAGGCGATGAGGAAATTGAAAGACGCAATGAGAAAATTTTGAAGGAGCGTTTGGCCGAACGTTGGGACCAAATGGAGTCTGAGAGGCTCCTGCAGGGGCTTACCGTCATTACCCGTCAGGGATGTTTACTATGTGTATCCGGTCCCGATCATGAGATCGATAATCTCATGAGATTCCTCGAAGAAAGACAATGGGGGACAGTTGTACCGAAAGTAGTCACTATCATAGGAGCCAAAGGAGAGTAGTAGTCATACGGGTCTAAACACACGAATGTATCTGGCTGGGACTGGTGGATGATTTTAGATTTCTAAAAGAGATTGAAGTATCGATATGGAGATATGGTAAGCCCGCCATCCAGAAAGTTGGATGACAGGCTCAGGCCCTTCAGTGAGACTCTTTGCATTTTCGGATCATGGATGCGATTGCATCCGCGAAACCGACAATGCATCCGGCAAGTCCGAACCCCGTGCCACCGCCAGCCAGGTAAATCCACCGATGTGGAGCACCTTCGCTGAGAATGTAAGCGGCGCCGAAGCATGCCAGACCGATGAGCCCCAAAAGGATGCTAAGATTCCTAGCCTTCGGCGGGCTCAGTCTTCGCATCGCTCGCAAAAAGTGGCCGGAGGCCAGTCGTAGCTCTGAGCGAAGCGAAGAGCGAAGACTGGCTGAACGGACGGGTCAGACACCCAATTTTGAGGGGGTTGTTCGCAGTTGTACAGGGGCTTGTTTTGAAGGGGGTAGGGCAAGCGGGTCACCTCAATGAAATGAGACAAATGAGACAGTAGAACAGGGGTGTGTATAGCTGCATAAATTATTTGCTCAATTAATGCCAGTTCAATACTGTCACACTGATCTGCAGCACCATTGCAAACGACACCCAGAGGAGATACGGAAGCTGGATACAGGAAATGCATAGGACACGTTTACAAGTCACTCGCACCATCCACGGATGGTGCAGAGGACGATCAGGATATCTACCAGCGCAAGAATATTGTTACGCAGGGCGAATTGGATCGGTGTAAAGGAAAGGTTCGCAACGAGGATGATAGCGAATGGCAATGCGACGATCCGCGGCCATCTGGCCGGCAACACTTGGAGTGAAAACGAAAAATGATCAACACATACAAAACGTTCCACACGGGGCCGAAGATCCATGCGGGAAGAGCGAACCAAGGTTTCGAAGTGCGTACCACTGTTGTGTTCCAGCGGGAGTCATGCAAAGAGGGTTAACGTTTCATCGTCTTCCATGCCCACCAATGTCCGCTGGCCATGATGATCACGAGGAGGGTCATGACGGGAAACGACCAGTGCGTGATGGCGGTCATCGGATCAGGCAGCCAGCGAAGTCCGTTTCCAATGAAGAGAGGCAGTCCAAACACGAAGGCGACAAAGGAAAAGAGCTGAAATACCCTAAAGCCAATCAGACCGCGCTTGCCGAGAAGCGGACCTGCATAACGCGCATCGTCGACAACGAAAGCCAGTGCAATAAGTGTCGATGCGGTCGTCGAGATGAGGCAGAACGGACAGACTCCTCCCAATTCCAGAACGCTCGCGAGGTAGAGGCGATAACTGAAGAGCAAGCCCAGCACCAGAATGGTTCCGACGAAGGTTCGTGCTTTGCGCGAGTATTCGGTCCCAAGCAGCCGCGTGACACCATAGGCGACGCAGCCTGCGTACCAGAGCATGCCCCACATGGGATTAGGGATACCGGGGAAGTAGTGACCGTATGGACCTTGAACCGTCAGCGTGCAGCTCACGAGACTGCTGACGGTGCAGGGAGTCGGTTCGCCCGGATGCAGAAGCACTTCAATGAACTCCAAGAGCAGGAAGAACGCATCGATCATGCCGATGGTTGCGGCAATGGAGATGATCCATGCGGGAAGGGTGTGAATCCCGTGTTTTTTTGAGAGCCAGAACATAGCCGTGATTCTACGCCGGAGCATCATTCTGTTGAAGGCTTTCTGAAAAAGAGAATTTCATCAATGAGCGTGCGTATGCGAATGACCCCATGACGAAGATCCGCCCTTCCCACCCCGTAAAAAGTACGCAGCAAACCACGTTGAAATGGGCACGGCGAACAGCAATGTGGC
>Ga0194121_10006497_pt1 | contig 15638 bp, 17 predicted proteins | sample TA2MahCa50mmetaG_FD_148609 | JGI IMG/M metagenome (GOLD analysis project Ga0194121, IMG submission 148609) | Freshwater microbial communities from Lake Tanganyika, Tanzania - TA2015020 Mahale Deep Cast 50m | ecosystem: Environmental > Aquatic > Freshwater > Lake | place: Tanzania: Lake... | reverse complement strand
AGGCGTCAAACTCCTGCTTCTGGTAACCACGGCCCGCGCCAATAACCAGGCGCCCTTCGCTGAGGATATCCGGCGTGGCCAGATCCTGGGCCAGGCGCAGCGGATGATACCAGGGAACGATCGAACAGGCGACGCCAACTTTCACCCGATTGGTCTGCACCGCAATCGCCGCCAGGAGGCTGTGTGGCGAGCTAATGATGCTGTGCTCACTGAAAGCATGCTCCGCCACCCACACCGAGTCAAAACCCAACGTCTCCGCCAGCTTCGCTCCCCGGAGAATATCGTGGTACACTTCCGCATCCGTGCGCGCAATCGGCAGGGGATTCAACTCTGGCCGGTCCGCATATTGCTCGTGCACTAAGGGCCGCTGCCCGACAAAAAAACAGCCAAATTCCATGATGCCTCCGGGTACAGCACACGGGCCGCGCTGTATGAAGCTTTGTATGTATCCACTTATGCGTACCTGCTCATGTCCCCAACTCGCCCACAGGCTGGCATATCAACAATCTCAAGACAAGAGCTCGCCATGTCATTCCGTATCGCCACGCTGAATCTGGAACAAGATCACAAGCGCTGGGAAGCGCGACGCGAGCTGATTGTACAACAGCTCGGTACACTGACCCCTGACGTCTGGGCGCTCAACGAAATTTGTTTGCCCTTGCAGACGGGACGCTGGTTGCAGCGGGAAGCCCGCACACGCCTCAACCTCTCCTACACCCTACTGCAGCAATCCAAAGTCAATGCCGCGTCCCTGGTCGAAGGCGAGGGCCTCCTGACGCGCTATCCCGTAGTCGAAACGGCCAATTTTGATTACCGGGCTCTGGATATGGTAGCCCTGGTCGCCCGGCTCAATGTCGATGGGCATCTGGTGGATGTTTATGTTACCCATCTCTACCGTTCACGGGGCGACGATGCGCTACGCCTGTTTCAGGTGCAACAGCTTCTGGCCTGGATCCAGAGCCGCAATGATGTGGATGCACGCCTGGTCTGCGGTGATTTTAACGCCACGCTAGCCATGCCCTCTGGCCAGCTCATGGCCAGCGTGTTTCAGCCAACGCAGACGGCGGTGACGGCATTTACGCCGTTGCAAGATACCGATGGCACGGTGTCGCATCCCTATTGGGCACGTTTCGATCGTTGCATCGATTACATCTGGGTGGCAGGGCCTCTGACGGTACGTGCCAGTGGCATATGTTTTCACACCGCCAGTGCCCAGGATCCGACCTTATGGCCCTCCGACCATGCCGGAGTCTGGGCAGACCTGGAGTTTACATAGCCCAGAGGCGCTCTCCAGCCCTATGGCGACAGGCCATCAAGCCCCAAGCGCCTGTAAAAATTCCTGAGACTGCACCACCGTCGTCTGACGTGGGAACACCTTCTGTGTCAGGACACGATGCACTTCGGTATCCGCATCGGCACAGCAATCTTCCAGAACGATCATCTCGTAATCCGCGTCGGCTGCCCAGCGCACAGTCGACAGGACGACCCCGCTCGTAGCGATGCCCAGCAAGACCAGCGTAGTAACATTATGGGCCCGCAACACGGTTTCCATATCGGTCGTCGAAAAGGCCCCCACCCGCCGCTTAGTCACAATGATCTCACCCGCCTGGGGGGTGACGCGGTCATGAACGGCCGCGCCAGGCGTTCCCTCAGCCAGACGCCCGCTCGTTTTCATGGCGCTGAACAGTTTGTTGCGGGCGCTCACTTCAGGATGGCCGGGCCGAAACTGCACCACGACGTACATAACTGGCACACCAGCACGGCGAGCGCCGCTTACCACCGCAGCGGCACGGTCCAGCAGATGGGGATAACTTGCGGCAACATTGCTCACGATGTCATTCTGATAGTCCATGATGAGGACGGCGGTATGCTCACGGTCAATCGTTAGGGCTTCTGCCATAATGGGGGCTCCTCGTGGTGACGTTGTCATCTGTCGCATACACCAGACTCGCGGTGCTAGTATATACTTCTTAGAGCATCGGGATAAGGGTTGATCAACAGCAAGAGGAGGTACCTATGCGCGCCATGGCCGAGATGACACTATGTCACGTCGACGACCTATGATACTCATGCTCATCTTTGTGATTTACGTGCTCGGGCCGTTCCTGGTGTATCTTACCGGCGGAGCACGCCTACGCGGCGATTGGAGTGTGGCTTCGCAGACGCCCGTCGGTCTGGCACCGTCATCCGGCCAGATACAGGAGGCGGTGGTCCAAGTGTATGCCGCACGGGCTTTTGCCTGGCGCGGGGTATTTAGTGTACATACCTGGCTGGCAGTCAAGCCAGCACACGCCGCCCACTACACCCGCTACGAGGTCATCGGCTGGCGCCTGTATCGCGGCCTATCTCCGGTGAGCATCAGTAGCGAACGGGCACCAGATGCCCAATGGTTTGGTGCAGATCCCTGGCTCTTGCGCGACCTGCAAGGCGCGGTGGCCGAGGACATTATCGCCGCCTTACCGGACGTGGTGGCCGCTTATCCCTATCCGCAGAGCTATCGTGCCTGGCCTGGTCCCAACAGCAACACCTTCACTGCCTACCTGGGGCGTCAGTTACCGCAGTTACGTCTCACCTTGCCAGCCCATGCCGTAGGCAAAGATTTTATCAACGGGGGTGTAGCCCTCACACGCAGTCCCGGTGGACGTGGGCTCCAACTGTCGCTGGCCGGGCTGCTGGGTCTCATCGTAGGACTGGACGAAGGCGTGGAAGTGAATGTGCTCGCGCTCAACGTAGGGGTGGATCCGTCCGGCCCTGCCATCAGCTTGCCTGGCCTCGGGCGTCTGGGAAGAAGCAAACGCCCCTAAGCCAGGCTGCAGCGCTACACCACCGGTCGGGCCAGTACGTCTGGCGCCACGCGACGTTTGAGCCACTGTCCTACAGTACTGCTCCGCACCAGACGGCCATGATCCACGATCACCTGGCCACGCAGGATGGTCATCACCGGATAGCCCTGGCAGCGAAAACCTTCCCAGATACTGTAGTCTGCATCGGCGTGTAGATCCGCCAGGGTAATCGTCTTGTGCAAGTGAGGATCGATGAGCACCAGGTCCGCATCACTGCCAGGCGCAATCACACCCTTCTGCGGATACAGTCCTAGAATTTTTGCGGCGTTTGTCGACGTAATAGCGGCAAAGCGTTGCAGCGACATCTGGCGCTGCGCCACGAACTTGGTAAACGCCACGGGCAGGCGCGTCTCAATGCCATTGTGACCACCACACACGGTCTCAATCGTGTTCCCAGAGAGTTTCACGCCTTTATAGGTCGTATATTCGTCCGTCGCCGTGGTGCACAGACGTCCGTCCATCAGGCCAGCCAGCAAGGCATCACGATCATCGGCAAATTTAATAGCTGGATAGGTGTGGATCGCCGTCCCTCCCGGCTTTTTATAATCCTCGCAGGTAAATTCGAGATAATTGTGCAGCGCTTCCCCGTACACTGGCTGGCCCTGCTGGCGTGCTTCCGCCATGGCAGCCACGCCCTCTTTAGCGGTGGTATGCACAAAATACACCCCGGTTTCGGTGTGCCGCGCCAGGCGGATGATCTTGCGAAAGGCCAGGTCTTCCGACAGATTGTTGTGCACCAGATGCAAATTATGCCCCTGGGCATGACCCTCACGTAGGAGCTTGTCGGTCATGTAGTCCACAATGTCATCTTCCTCGGCGTGCACAGCCATGATACCACCGTGCTTAGCCACTTCGGCAAACACCGCCCAGAGGTGGCCGTAGGGCACACGCAGACCTGGGAAAGTAGTAAAAATCTTGAAACTGGCGACGCCTTCTTGCACGGCTTCCGCGATCTGTCCCAGCGTCTCCACTGCCACCCGCCCGGCCAGGATGTAGTGGAAAGCAAAATCGGTATAGGCATGCCCCCGAAAGACCTCACGCCGGCTTTCAATCTCCTCCGGGATGGATTGCGGCAGGGCACCGCCGTCTAAGGGCGGATTGAGATTCCCGGCAAAATCAATCACCGTGGTGACGCCTCCAAAGGCCGCAGCACGACTCGCTGCTTCGGGAGGCTGCGTCATGACCTCGGGTCGTCCAGCCCAATGTTCTGGCACCGGAATGCCGATATGTGCATGCGGCTCGATACCACCGGGCAACACAATAAGCCCCTGCGCTTCAATAACCTGCGCCGTGTCCGTGGGTAGCGTCCCTGGTGCGCCCAGCACCGCAATGCTCCCCTGCTGGATGCCGATATCGCGCTCCCCCACCACCTCGGGCGTGACTACCAGACCGCCTCGGATAACCAGATCAAGCATTGTCCACCTCACGTGCTGTAGGAAAGTCCCCAGATTGCCATGTCTATCGCCTCCTTGCATTGTGCGCCCGAGATGGCGATGAATGCAACCCTGTTCCAGCGTGGACTTCTGTGGCATCTTATTTCTGCTATAATCCCTGGCGGCATCAACATCAGTCCTCCTCCACAGGAGCATCGCATGAGCACAGATCGCTTTGGTAACCCCTACGCCCCAGGGCTGCCGTACGCCCGTGGTCAGATTCTCACCAGCACCGAGGACGATTTTCGGAAATTTCAGGAAGCCTGGCGCCATATCGCAGCACGGGTACGCACGGGTGGACCCATGGCGGTATACAATTTCTCCGGCCTGGAGCATGGCTTACCAATGCAGGCGGAGGAATTGCCCATTGCCGACGATTTCATCGCCCCAGCCCTGTACTTTGAGTCGTTTAAGCAGGCAGCGCTGACGCATTTCGGGGGCTCGCCGGAACAGCACGATGTCGCCCTGTTCAACCGCCTCACTGGCGCGACGTACGCCACCCACCTCACCCTCGTACAGCCTGGCGACGTGGTCATCGGCGTCTCCCCGAGCTATAGCCATCCCTCGGTGGTGCGTGCCGTGGCCCAGGCCGGTGCGACCCTGGTCGATACGGCTGGCCTGGAGGCTTTTGGCACTGCGCTAGAGCGGGAACCACGGGTGGGGCTGGTGGTCATGACACGCCTGGCCGTGACATATGAGATCATGCCCACAGAAGAACTCCACCAGGTGGTGCAACTGGCGCATGACAAGGGGGTCCGTGTATACGTGGATGATGCCGGGGGAGCACGAGTCGGGCCAGCGCTGTTTGACCAACCACGTACCTTACAACTTGGCGTGGATGTTGTGGCGACTGGGCTGGACAAATACGGCACCGTCGGGCCGCGCCTCGGGGTCATGGCCGGCGAACGCGCCCTGGTCTCGCGCATCCGCGCCCGCGCCTTTGAAATGGGTCTGGAAGCCCGTCCGTTCCTCTATCCTGCAGCAGTACGATCGCTCGTGGGCTCAACCACCGAACGGGTCCAGGAGCTGGTGCAGACAACGCAGCAGGTTGCCACGGCAGTCAAAGATCTGCTCGGTGACCGGTTACACACGACAGACGTAATTGCGGAACTGCTGGCGGACGACATCCTCAGCGTTGCTATGGAACGTGCCGGGCTGCACACGGCGCCGATTGTCCCGTATGAAGCCTCGGCAGCCCTTGCTATGCTCTTACTACGGGACTACGGCATTCTCACAGTGCACTTTGTGGGCTTACCACCAGGCACGTCAGCACTCATGCTGAAATTTATTTCCCCGGCAGCCCTGCAGCGCTTTGGTGGAGCTACGGCCTACGCCCAGGCAATTGATGCCAGCCTTACGACTCTGGCCAGCCTGCTTGCCGAGCCGACCCAGATACAACGCCTGCTCCTGGGCGAGGCGTCATAAGGGTGAAGTACTCCGCCACCTTAGTCATGACGCGCTCCGCCGAGTCAGAGGAGCTAACGACTTCCACCGCCAGGTTGGGCACTACCTCCCAGGCTTCCCCACGCGGCATGCGGCGTTGCTGTGGCCAGCACCCGCACCGGAAGTACAGCCGCGTCTCTAAGGGTTGCCGACCAGGAGGGCCGCCGCAGAGTGGCCCATCGCACGATGATTGAGGCGTTGGACAACACTCTGATTCATGTTGGATCAAAATATCAAATGCCTTTTGCTTAAGTACTTCAACGTGTGTCCCGGGCCCACGACAAGGTTGTGTGAGCCTGTGCCAGTGCTGTCCTCGTTGCCCTCCGGGACCTGGCCAGAGCGCCGCAGTATATCGAAACGGTGCATCGGCGGGGCTATCGCTTCATCGCGCCCCTGCCGTCCCCGGCATCGCATTCGGCGGTGTTGCAAGAACCCCCACGTGCCGGGGCCGGCTGGCCTGGTGCGCCCGCCATGCTCCCCGTCTCAGGTGTGCCCGTGGGACGGGAGGCCACCCTGGCACACTTACAACACTGCTGGCAACGCGCCCAGCAGGGTGAGCGGCAGATGGTATTCCTGACGGGCGAGCCGGGCATTGGCAAGACCACTGTGGTGCAGGCGTTTGTCGCACACCTCGGGACGACAACAGACCTCTGGCATGGGCACGGGCAGTGCCTCGACCACTATGGGGCGGGGGAAGCCTATCTGCAGGTACTTGAAGCCCTGGGGCGACTCTGTCGAGGTGTCGATGGCGACCGCTTCCGTGCACTCCTGGAGCCCTATGCGCCAACGTGGTTGGTGCACCTGCCCACCGTGCCCCGTGCCGAGGCCGCCGCGACGCTGACGCCGCAGGTGAGCGGCGCTACCCCGCCTACACACCTCCATAACATTTTCTCCATTTACCATAGCAGGACAAGTGACCTCCCTGAAGGAGGGGAGCACCAGCGTTGCCTCCCCCACACGCGACACGTGCAGTGCAGTTTTTCGTCACTTACATAGTCGTCAATTTACTGGCGCTCACGCTTCGTCCTGCCTCTTCGTGCAGCCGGGTCACCGACATAGCCACGTCAAACGTGGCCGCGCAGGGCTCTACAGTACCAGTGATGGGCGCGGCACTCGCGGCATCTGGCGCGCAGACAAGCGGAATGTGCCCCTCCCCGGTCAGCAGGCCCGACGTGGGATCCAGGCCCACCCAACCAGCGCCAGGCAAGTAGACCTCAACCCAGGCATGCAAGTCGAGAGTATCGCCTATTGGCCCAGAAGAACCGCTCAGGACCGTCGCATCTGTCGCTAATTGAATGAGATACCCTGAGACGAAACGCGCTGCCAGGCCGAGATGTCGCAGAATCTGGATCAGCAGCCAGGCGCTATCGCGACATGAGCCCTGCCCCTGGACGAGCGTCTCCTCGCAGGACTGGATGCCAGGTTCGAGACGGACGGCGTAGGCGATGTCGCGTTGTAGCCGATGGTTCAATTGGATCAGGAAATCCACTGTACGCCTGGCCTGCCGGTGGACATCGTCAAGCCAGTCCTGCAGACGTGGGCCTGCCACTTCGGTGGCGAGACACGGGGCCAGCTCCTGCGCCAGCCATGGCTCGTAGGCGAACGGATAGCGTTCTGCGGCGGTCTCAAGGCACACATCAAACGAGTGAAGCCCGGTCATGTCAGCAATCAGATCCACGCTGACCTGCAGCTCCCGAGTGCGTTCTGGAAACACCACGCGGGCCAGGTCATTGTGCTGCATGTCCTGCTGCCAGGTGAGGAAGTGATACGACGGGCGCAAGGTGAGCATGTAGCTCGAGATCGGTGTGCGGCAGTGCGGTGCTGGCCGCAGCCGAATAATCTGCGGCGACAGGATGACCGGACGGTCGTAGCGATAGGTCGTCGTATGGTTCAGCGCTACCCGCATGGTCCCATGTCTCCTTTTGCGTCCACGTTGCACCACAGCCAGGGCATTATACGCAATCCGCCGCCCAGCGTCACGTACACATGCCCAGCCCCCTGTCATCCCGGTGTTTGACAGACCATAGACAGATGTCTATAGTGTGGCCGGGACGTGAAAAGGAGCGAGCTGATGCAGTTTACAGCCTATGACACTGAAGGATTTTTTGACGAGATGTTCCAGGCGACGGGGCAGCCCCGTAGGGGTGCAGCAGCCTTGGTGCAGCAGATCAACGCTCTGCCAGCAGGAGAACTCTTGCGGCACCAGCGGGCTGCAGAGCAAGCCTTGTTGCATATGGGCATCACTTTTAACGTGTATGGAGATGAGGCGGGCACGGAACGCATCTTTCCCTTTGACATCCTCCCGCGTATTGTCAGAGCACACGATTGGACGCTCATCGAGCGCGGTCTCCGACAACGCATTCAGGCCCTCAACCTGTTTCTCGACGATATCTATCAGCAGCAGCGCATTGTCAAAGACGGCGTGGTACCGGAGTTCGTGATCCACTCCGCTAAGTGTTTTCTGACGCCGTGCGTGGGCTTGCGACCGCCCAGAGGCATCTGGTGTCACATCACCGGCACGGACCTCGTACGCGACCGTGACGGGCAGATCTATGTCCTGGAGGATAACCTCCGGTGCCCTTCTGGGGTATCGTACGTCTTAGAAAATCGCCAGGTGCTCAAGCGCACCTTCCCGCAGGTCTTTGCGGCCTCGCATGTACGCCCAGTGGATGATTACCCCAGTCGCCTGCTGGATACCCTGCAGTATCTGGCGCCAGACTATATCTCCTCCCCTACAGTAGTAGTGCTGACCCCAGGAGTCCATAATTCGGCCTACTTTGAACACGCCTTCCTGGCGCAGCAGATGGGCGTTGAGCTGGTCGAAGGGCGTGACCTGGTCGTCGCCAACGGGTTTGTCTGCATGCGCACCACCAAAGGGTTGCAGCGTATTGACGTGATCTACCGCCGTCTGGATGACGATTTTCTCGATCCACAGACCTTTCGCCCTGATTCAATGTTGGGCGTGCCAGGGCTCTTTGAGGTCTACCAAGACGGGCGCGTGGCCCTGGCCAATGCCACGGGGACGGGTGTCGCGGACGATAAAGTGGTGTATGCCTACGTGCCAAAGATCATCCGCTACTACCTGAACGAAGACATCCTCCTGCCCAATGTCCCAACCTATGTCTGCTGGGATGACACTGAGCGCCAGCACGTGCTAGCCAATCTCGATACCCTGGTGGTCAAAGCCGCCAACGAGTCCGGGGGCTATGGCATGCTCATTGGTCCGCATGCCTCGGTAGCCGAACGACAGGAGTTTGCCAGGCGTATTCAGGCCAATCCACGGAATTATATCGCCCAACCCACCCTCGCCCTGTCGCGGGCACCGGTCATCGTAGAGGACCACTTTGAGGGCCGTCACGTGGATCTGCGGCCCTACATTCTCTACGGGCGGGAGATCTGCGTGCTCCCTGGCGGCCTGACACGGGTAGCACTTCGCAAAGGCTCTCTCGTGGTAAACTCCTCACAGGGTGGAGGCAGTAAGGACACCTGAGTTCTGACAGGAGACTCCGACGCATGTTAAGCCGCGTGGCTGATTCGATCTACTGGTTACATCGCTACATCGAACGTGCCGAAAACACGGCGCGCTGTATTGATGTGAATCTCAATCTCATGCTCGACCTCCCAGATGGCCCAACGGAGCAATGGGCTCCATTGGTCGATACGACCGGCGATACCGCCCTCTTCCATGCACGCTATGGCGTGACTACACGGGAACACGTGGTGGCGTTCCTCACCTTCGACGCCCAGAACCCGAATTCCATTATGTCCTGCCTGTCTACCGCGCGTGAGAACGCCCGTGCGGCCCGTGACATTCTCTCCTCGGAGATGTGGGAGCAAGTCAATACGTTTTATCTCATGGTGCGGGAAGAACACTCCAAGCAGCGCGTACAGGAAGAGCCGCACGCTTTTTTCACGGATGTCAAAATGGCCAGTCACCTGTTCGTGGGCCTGACTGAAGGCACCATGTCGCACAATGAGGGCTGGCACTTTGGTCGTCTTGGACGTTTGCTGGAGCGGGCAGATCAGACCTCACGGTTGCTTGACGTGAAGTACTTTTTGCTGCTGCCCTATGCTGCCGACGTGGGCACACCCATTGATGATCTCCAATGGACTGCAGTACTCAAATCGGCCAGCGCGTTTGAGATGTATCGCAAACGCTTCGGGCGTATTGTACCAGAACGCATCGCCGACTTCCTCGTCCTCGATCGCGAGTTTCCGCGTGCCATGCACCACTGCCTGATCAAGGCCGAGGAGTCATTACACACGATTTCTGGGACACCGCTCGGGACTTTCCAGAATCTCGCTGAACAGCGCCTCGGTCGCTTGCGTTCTGAGATGGACTATATGCAGATTGCTGAGATTATGGCTGCCGGGCTGCATGAGTTCCTCGACGGTTTACAAATCAAGCTCAACGATGTTGGCGCAGCGATTTCCGCGACCTTTTTTGGAGCTTTGTGTCAACAGGATCTACGGATGTGGACGGAGAGCGTTACCACCCAATAACAACCACCCTCCGGTCTCCCATCTGGCCAAGGTGGCTTTGCACCAGCCCACGAGGCTCTCTATGACCTATTGTATCGGTATCCGACTCAATGCTGGGCTGGTCTTTCTGTCTGACTCACGTACCAACGCGGGTCTGGATCAGATCAGCACGTTTCGGAAAATGATGATCTACGAGAAGCCAGGCGACCGCTTCATAGTCATGCTGTCGGCCGGTAACCTGGCTATCTCACAGTCCATACGCGAATTGCTGCAGGTAGAGGCGCTCGCACGTGGCCCGGACGAAGACCCACTAACCATCTGGAACGCAACCAGCATGTTCGACGCCGCACGCGTGCTGGGTGCCACCGTACGCCGGGTCTACAACGATGATGGCGTGGCGCTCCAGGCCGCTGGCATGGAATTCAACACCTCGCTGATCCTCGGTGGCCAGATCAAAGGAGAGGCGATGCGCATGTTCCTCGTGTATGCCGCCGGTAACTTTATTGAGGCCACACGCGAAACCTGCTACTTCCAGATTGGCGAGTCGAAATACGGCAAGCCCGTCCTCGACCGTCTCATCGTGCCGACCACCCCGCTCGACACGGCAGCCAAGTGCGCTCTGGTATCGATGGATTCCACGATGAAGTCCAATCTGAGTGTCGGCCTGCCACTGGACCTGCTGGTCTATCGCGCAGATGCCTTGTGTAGCGACCAGATCATCTGCGTTGATGACGGCAACCCGTATTTTCAAATGATCCGCAACACCTGGGGTCAACGCTTGCAGGAGGCATTCGACAGCCTGGAGGATCCGTACTGGGACGGCGGTAATACCCGCTATCCCTTACGGGTAGCATCGGCACGATACGAGCCCATGCGCAAGATCACCACACCCAGCGAAAAGATTATCTAAATGGACTTGTAAATACCTAACACCTGAGGCACACTGGCAAGCGGTGATAGGGTGCATTTCATGACAGGGCAAAGGAGGAAGAGCCATGCCGACAAACGAACGCTACATCACCGTGGAAGATGCCGCCAAGCAGATCGAAGTCCAGCCGATTACGCTCCGCCACTGGTTAGCCATCGGCACGATGCCGCAATTCGTCTTCGAGGACACGGAGTACGTGCTGCAGGAAGACGTAGACGCCTTCAATGAGGCGTGCCTGTGCCGGAACCAGCGCGTGGACGCCGAGCGGAGGCGTATGCGCCTCGTGGCGTCTTAGGCCTGACACCCCCGCCCACTCCTGCCCTCGGTGTAATCACGTGGGTCATGCACAAGAGCTAGGATGGTGCGGGGTCAACACTGTCGTCAAAGAGCTCGGCCACGGGCAATGCAAAGTGCGGTAGGACTGGTTCACCATGCAGCGTATCGGTGCGAGTCAGAATGCGGACACTGGTCGGCGACTCGTAGACGTAAACGTGCTCTTGTAAGGGCCAGATAACCCAGACACCTTCCACGCCAACCTGTACGCCGTGCCTCCACCATACCTCCCTGAGCACCATCCACAAGCCGTACCAGCAAGCCACCCGGGCAACGTGCCCGGCTCGCCGCAGTAGCAGGGAACATCGAGAAGGCTCTTGCGTCTCCATGTCATGGGGATGATGACTATCTCTGGTCCTGTTGGAGCCTGTGCAACTGATGTTCCCTCATGGATTTAATACCAGTCAACGTCTAAATAAAACTTGAAAACGGTAAAAAAAGTACACTGCAACCCACGAGAGATTGTCCTGCAGCGGAGCCAGACGGACATGCGCGAGCTGACCCGGACCGAGCCATCCTACCAGCCGCTGCGTGCCTCCGTGGACCATTGCCTGACGTGAAGGAGCGGTGGGGCAAGCGCTACCTTGCTTTTCACTGGCAGCCCAGGCACGCTGCAGCCCGTCGTGACGCTCGATGTTGCTGCTCCCACGGCACTGGCTATTGTGCAGGGCTCTTACACGCCGAATCCCTTCACTATCACGGCAACGGTTGCCAATACCAGCGCTGCCATGGCCGAGGACGTTGCCCTCACGATATGGCTCCCTGCCGGGCTCACGCTTGCAGCGGGATCGGCCACCCAGGCCATCGGCGACCTGCCCGCAGGCCAGCAGCACCAGGTCTCCTGGAGCGTACTGGCGGCCGGCCAGCATCAGGACACCACTCCCACGTACTTTGTCTCGATGACGTCCTCCAACGCGCCGGGGAAAAGTGTAACGCGGCAGATCACGCTGCCCGGCGGCGCTCTCACGGTGGCTTCCAGCGCCTCAAAATTTGGTGGAAACACAGGTCCCGTAACGATTCATGTGAACGGTGGAGGCATGTTGGATGGAGCAACGGCGAGACTCATCCGGACCGGCCAACCCGATATTGTAAGTGGCGCTATCAGCGTAGCGAGTGATGGATTTAGCCTAACGGCTACATTTGACCTCAAGGGGCAGCCGAAGGGTGTATGGGACGTCGTGGTAACAAATCCCAACGGGAACGCCGGAACGCTTGCCAGCGCCTTCACCATCGAGACTGGACGTACCAGTGATGTATGGGTAAACATCGTCGGGCCTCAAGCAATGAGGGTGGGGCGCCCAAGCGTTTTTTACATTGTCTATGGTAATCGTAGTAATGTTGATGCGGTAGGAGTACCTATATGGATTAGCCTATCCAAAGATGTGAGTGTCAAACTTGGCTTTGAGATTACGCCCCCGCCACTATCTCCTGGACCTGACCACCTTCAGCCTAGGTCCCATCTCCTTCGGCGATACCCTCATTACCCCACCCCCAGGACTCAGCCAGTACACCACCGACGTGGACCTGCGTCCAGCCAACAACCTTATCGTCCGCATCAACGCAGGCGTAGACATGGCCACCGGCCTGGTCACCTGGCGCTTTGTCTCGCTCGACCCAGCCACCATGCTGCCCACCGAGGACCCCCTGGCAGGCTTCCTCCCCCCAAACCTGACCCCACCGGAAGGCCAGGGCAGTGTCCTCTACACCATGCAACCCAAGCCAGGCCTGCCGACCGGCACTGAGATTCGCAACCAGGCCCGCATTGTCTTTGACACCAATGCGCCAATCCTCACCCCGGAGCGGCTGAACACGCTCGATAACACCCCGCCCACCAGTAAGGTCACCCTACTTGCCGCCACCCAGCCCTCGCCCAGTTTCCCCGTGCACTGGTCCGGAACAGATGTAGGCGCCGGTATCCAGGATTACACCATCTTTGTGGCGGAGAATGGCGGACCGTTCACGCCCTTCATCAGCAACACCACGGCGACCTCGGCGACCTTCAACGGGCAGCCAGGGAAAATCTATGCCTTTGCCAGCGTGGCCCGGGACCAGACCGGCCACCAGGAAGCGCCTAAGACCATGGCAGAGGCCACCACACGCGTGCTTATGCCTGGCGACATCGACGGCGACGGCGATGTCGACCAGGATGACGTCAACCTGCTGATGCGTGACCGCAACAAGCTGGTGAGCCAGAGTGCCTGTGACGCCCGCTGTGACCTGGATGGGGATGGCAAGATTACCGTCCTTGATGCCCGAAAACTCATGCTGCTGTGTACACGGCCACGCTGCGCCACCAGGTAATCCTCTACACACAAAGGTAAACATCATGCGCAAGCTGTTCTCGCTTCTGTTCCTCCTGAGCTTCATCCTGCTCCGCACGCCCCCGGCGGTGCAGGCGGTCTCTCTCGCCGTGCTGCCTGGCTCCCAGAGCGTGCTGCGGGGCACGCCTGTTGCGGTGGATCTCGTCATCTCCGGTCTGGGCGATCACACCGCACCGTCGCTGGCGGTCTTCGACCTGGACCTGACCTTCGATTCCGCCATTCTCAGCCTCAGCCAGGTGGTGTTTGGCGGATTTTTAGGAGCCCCAGACACCGATCCTTCTCCCCTGGTCTCCACCTCGGTGGAGACCCAGATTGCGGTGGACAGCAGCATCCCTGGTATGCTGAATCTGGTAGAGATCAGCCTACTGGAAGCGGACAGCGCCACCTGTGTGTTCTGCCTCCCACCCTATCTGGCCGATGTGCAACCGGCGAGCTTCACCCTGGCCACGCTGACCTTTGACACCCTCGCGACCACCACGGCACCGAGCCTCGTGCATCTGGCCGTCAACGTACTCGGCGATGCCAACGGTGATCCTCTCGTGCTGGCGGTGACGCCCGACGCGAGCACCATCACCGTGCTGGCGCCGCCGTCCGGGCAGGTGCCCGAGCCTGCTACCTGGGTATGCCTGATGACGGGCAGCCTTGGACTGCTTGCCGCTGGCTGGTGGCAACGGCGGCGGCGGGCGATGGAGAGGGAATCTGGGGGAAGGCCCTAGAGAAGAAGCGACCGCTATGCCTACCATGTCCAGGAGCACAAAGCCTTTGAGCGCTGGGCACCGGCCTGGGTGTGGGCAATTGGCAACAAACGCTCTATAATCCATGGAGCTCCTCACCCATGCACGGAGGGTATGTTTATGCCAATGACCAGTCTCAAGCAGGAAGCACACCGGCTTGTCGAGCAGCTTCCTGAGGATGCCACGTGGGATGACTTAATGTACCACTTGTATGTACGGCAAGCTATCGAGGCCGGCCTTGCTGATAGTGAGGCTGGGCATACTCTCAGTGTGGCAGAAGTGCGTGCCAGATTTGGATTGGCGCCGTGAACATACATTGGACCCACACGGCAGTTGCGCATCTTCTGGCGATTTATGAGTATATTGCCCGCGACTCTCCTCACTATGCGCAGCGCATGATGGATCGCCTCACGCGACGTACAGAACAACTGGCTCTCTTTCCACAGTCAGGGCGTATGGTTCCGGAGTACGAAGCTCCGGATCTCCGTGAAGTGATCGAAAGGCCTTACCGGATTATTTATCGCATTAAGGAAGAGGACATTGATATCCTGGCCGTAGTGCATGGCGCCCAGAGGGTACCGCCAACGTTGTGAGCTATCGGGAACTTTGGGGTGACAGCAAAAATAAATCTGTCCCCTTTTTCCTTTCACTAATCGCCAAACCCCAGGGCAAACAAGAGCGCCCGCCGCAGTTGGACCATTTTCTCTACCGATAAGGTGGTAATCAGTGCTCCCACTCTCCCCTTCGCGACCGTGTGCACGTGATCCAGGTTAATGGCACAGTCGCCTGGCATGCCATCATGAGGAGAGAGCAGGACTTCGGACGGGATGTCCCGAATCGTAGAGGTCACGGGAGCGACCGTCACCTCTCCCAGATACTCGATGATCGAATCGCGTGTCAATACAACGACTGGCCGACGTTTGTCTGGTTGGGCGAAGCGATACCACCGCACGTCCCCCCGTCTCATAACTCTCCCCAGACGTGTTCGTCTTCCCAGTTACTAAACTCGTCGAGGGTGACCGGCAGACGAGCATACCCTTCCCGATGCTGCTGTTCCCTGGCTTGGCGTCGCACCTGGGCTAACGCAGCGCGGAGAGCCTGGCGTGTAAAAGCCGAGCGTG
>Ga0194121_10006493_pt1 | contig 15640 bp, 18 predicted proteins | sample TA2MahCa50mmetaG_FD_148609 | JGI IMG/M metagenome (GOLD analysis project Ga0194121, IMG submission 148609) | Freshwater microbial communities from Lake Tanganyika, Tanzania - TA2015020 Mahale Deep Cast 50m | ecosystem: Environmental > Aquatic > Freshwater > Lake | place: Tanzania: Lake... | reverse complement strand
CCCCGGCAGGTTTGCAGGCACGATTGGTGACAAACATCGACACATTGACTCCCAGATCGATGTGCCGCATGCGTATGCCAGCCTCCATGAGCGGGTGCTCGAAGGTAAAACTGCACCCGAGGAGAAAACCTACCAGATCGTCGCGCCAGTAGGCCATGAGATCATCCACCTCGGCGCTTAGCATGCCATCCTGATAGACACGGTAGCGCGGGATATCTGTCCGAATATCCGCGCCTGGGGCAAATTCGCGGGGTTCTGGATCGCCAGGGTCAAGGACTTCCAGGAGCGGACAGGGTTGTGGATTCCGCTGACAAAAGAGCAGAAAATCATAGGCGAGGGCACGCGGTAAGACCGCCAGATTGGCCTGCGTATACCCAGACGCCAGGCCGGCTGTGGGGCGACGCCACTGCCCAGCGCGGATGCACTGGCGGATGTGCTGCGGCGTCCGTACAGCCAGATCCTCTAGAGATGCAAGAGTTGTCATAACACTTTACTCGACAGGGGCCTACGGAAAAGCCGGTGGTGCATACACGCACCGGCGGACTAATGCGAAGCTGACGTGGCGTCCAAGTGCTCGACCGCATGGTCCGAGGCCTCTACTGCGGCCGTGACCGACCCATACCGTGGCCAGAAACGAAACACCAGCGCGAGAATCACACTCGCACCGATGCAGATACTGGCAAAGGCCAGCAGAATCCCTCCCGTATGCATACCACGGTCTCCTTATGTCGGGTCATCGTCATCAAACTGTAAATCGTCCAGGTCGAGTAATAACTCATCATCGTCCATCTGGTCGTTTGCCGGGGCAAGCTCCGCCTGCACATCCCCAGAGGGGCTTTCGAGCTGTACATTGTCCAGGATGATAGAGGATACATGCGACATCAGCTCGGAGGCATCCAATTCCAGCGTGAGATGCCCCGGCAAGGTCACTTCCCCCAGATCTCCCAAGCTAAAAGTGTCGTCAGCAGGGAAGGCGGGGTCCGCATCGATATTAATACCGACCTCGGGAAGCTCAGATGGCTCAGGCAACGACAGGCGCATCGAGTCTTCCAGAAGGCTCGATGTCAGATCCGTGGGGACAGCTGGCGCCTGGACTTCCAGCGTCAGATGCTCCGGCGTGCGTGCAGGGCCGGCGTCTTCGAGAGCAAAAATATCTGAAGACGTCAAGAGCCCTTCAGGCAGGCTGTCAGGTGGCGGGACAGTCACTCCACGAGGCAGCGGAACGCTGTCCATATCTTCATCGGTAAAAGTGAGTGGCGGTTCATTCAGCGTAGGGGCAGCCAGTTCATCGAGGGCAGCCTCTGGATTCGCCACTAAGGTATCGAGCTCGAACTCGTCAAAAGACGGGAACATACTGACATCATCAAGCTGGGCAGCGTCGAGTGTCGTCATGGGCGGCTCAGCCGTGTCGGGCATGAGGTTCGCTGGGGGCGTTCCGGCAACATCCAGGGAGAGTTCAAAAGGATCAACGTCGGGGCTGGCCGGATCCAGCGTACTGGCTTCTGCCGGCCTGGCCACTACGTTTTGCGTCAACGCGGCCTCGATCTTCACCAATTCAATAGTGGGCAGCGTGGGATCCGTGACCTCAGGCCCCGCAGGGGTCGCGGGGATAGGGGTATCCGCCGCCAGGGCAACATCATCGAGTCGTAAAGACGCCAGGGCTCCCGATAGCGCTGCCGCACCGCGTGGATCGTCCATACTTTCCGTGATCCGCTGGTCGAGGCTGATACCTCCGGGAGGGTTGGCCGAGGCCGCAATTGCCCCAAAATCAATATCACTCACATCGAGTTCGAGCGAACGGGAGAGTTCCTGAGAGGCCGATGCTGCCGGGACTTCTGGCGGTCTGGTGGCCCCTGGAATACGCCCCTGAAAGATATCAGGCGGGAGTTCGCCGGAGAGGCCAGCGGCATCCATCTCCACCGTGACATGGCCGGGGAGCGTCAGGGCTTCCGGCACAGTTGGCGGCTCAGCCGTGGGGAACGGCACATCGGGAATGACCTGAGCAGCGCGCAGGCGAGCGGTCACTTCCGCTGGTAGATCCGAGGCGTCCAGTTCTAGAGTGAGATGCTCCATACCCGCCACATCGTCTTCTGACCTCCGCCCAGCCCCCCGCACCATGCCAAAAGCCGTACGGCGCCCTCCAGGCTGCTCGGTGTAATCATCCAGGCTGATATCAAAATCATCGTCGTCCCTCGCGTGCATGATGACTTCATCGCCCACATTGGCAAAGAGGTCATCCGCTCCTGCGCCACCAAGCACCATACTGAGATCGAGCACGCCAGGTTGCAGAACAAACAGCCCAATCTCGCGCTTGAAGTCCCTGAGATCAATGCCGCACTTGCGACAGGCATCCAGGTAATCATGGCTGACGTAATTACACTTTAAGCACTTCATGGCGTCGGGCTCCCCTTCCGAGGCACAGACCACTAGGTCCCCGTCAGGACAATCTGTTCTTGATGTTCACCAAACACCGAGCGCAGGGTGTCGGCAATTTCTCCAAGAGTCGTATAACATTCTACCGCATCGATAAGCAATGGCATCAGGTTCGTGTTACCCTGCGCTGCCTGCTCTAAGCGGCGCAGACTGGCCCGGACCTTACCGTTGTCACGCTGCGCCCGCAACGCCTGGACCCGGGCCACTTGTTGCCGTTCCAAATCGGGGTCGATGCGGAGCAGTGGCGGCACGAGTTCCTCCTCCAGCGTATGCGCATTGACGCCGACCACAAGTCGTGAACGCGCTTCAATCTCTTGCTGATAGGCATAGGCACTCTGCTGAATCTCACGTTGGGGGAAACCGAGCTCAATAGCTCGCACCGCGCCACCCATCTCGTCAATCTGGGCAATATACGCTTGCGCCCGTTCGACAATCGCGTTGGTTAAGGCTTCAATGGCATAGGCGCCCCCCACGGGGTCTACCGTGTTGGCCACACCGGTTTCATGGGCGATGATTTGCTGAGTGCGCAAGGCAATCTGGACAGATTCCTCCGTAGGCAACGCCAGCGCTTCATCCCGTGAATTGGTATGCAGGGACTGCGCCCCCCCCAGCACCGCGGCCATCGCCTGTAAGGCGACCCGCACGATATTGTTGTCAGGCTGCTGAGCGGTCAGGGTACTCCCCGCGGTTTGCGCGTGGAAACGCAGCATCTGGGCGCGCGGTGCTGTCGCCTGAAACCGGTCCCGCATGATGTGCGCCCACAGGCGCCGTGCCGCACGGAATTTCGCGATTTCTTCCAGGAAATGGTTATGGACGTTGAAAAAGAACGAGAGTTGCATGCCAAATTCGTTCACGTCCAAGCCAGCCTCAATGGCTGCCTCCACGTATGCAATGCCATCCGCCAGCGTAAAGGCGACCTCTTGCACTGCCGTCGACCCGGCTTCCCGAATGTGATATCCGCTAATGCTGATCGTGTTCCAGCGTGGCATCTCCTGCGCCGCATAGGCAAACACATCGGTAATCAAGCGCATCGACGGTTTGGGAGGATAGATATAGGTGCCACGCGCAATATACTCTTTCAAAATGTCATTCTGAATCGTCCCGGTGAGCTGCGCTGGCGCTATCCCCTGTTTTTTCGCCACGGCAATATACAGGGCCAACAATGTCGCCGCCGTCGCATTGATGGTCATGGACGTGCTCACCTGGTCCAGCGGAATGTCCTTGAACAGCGTCTCCATATCCTGCAACGAGGCAATCGCCACGCCGACTTTCCCCACCTCACCAGCGGCCATGGGATGATCGGAGTCATATCCCATCTGGGTCGGCAGATCGAAGGCAACACTTAACCCCTTCTGGCCACGTTCGAGCAAAAATTTGTAGCGCTGATTCGAGACTTCCGCGGTGCCAAAGCCGGCATACTGGCGCATCGTCCAGAGACGGCCGCGATACATCGTCGGATGGATACCACGCGTAAAGGGAAATTGCCCAGGGGCATTGAGGTGCTCGACATAGTCCGCCTGCGAGACATCCAGCGGTGTATACAACCGCTGCATCGGAATACCGGAGGGAGTGACAAAGGCTGCCTGGCGCTCTGGCGTACGTGCCAACACTGGCTCAACCACCTCGTGCTGCCAGCCTTGTTGCTGTACGGCCAATTCCTCGTTATGATGATGTGCTGCCATGCAGAACTCCTGACCTCAGGCTCCAGGGACGATGCAGGTGGAACGTGCTTGTGGGCCTTTGAGCTGTGCTACCAGAGAGCCCAGTAACAGCCCCCCCCTGCAGGGCAATATGCTTTACAAGTCAAAGATTTATTGATGGTTACACTTTTGAGCCATTGTGCCATACAGGGGGTAAAATGTCAAGAGGCCGGACGTACGGGGAGAACCCTCTACCTCCAGGGAGCGGATGCAACATGCGACTGGGAATTCTTGGCGATATCCATGGGTATGTGCCTGGCACAGAGCAGATGTGTATCGAGTATGCCGTAGAGCTCACAGCTACGCTGCAGGTGGAGGCGTTTTTGCAAGTGGGTGACATGTGCCACTACCGCTCGTTTGCTCGACCAGTGCACTGGATTTACGGCAACAATGACTGGCCGGATGTCGTGCGCCAGGTGGAAACCGGCGAGCGTCCTTTACAGCATCTGCATCATATCAAGACAGGCGAAGTCCTGACATTAGGACAGGGCGCAGAGCAGGTACGTATTGCCGGGCTCAATGGAGCGCTTGATGATCTGTATTATGAGCTCGACCCCACAGCAGAGCGCCCCCTGGAGAGTCTACCCTTTTTTCTCCGCGCTGACGTTGAGCGTTGTCTACCATTGCGCAACATTGATATCTTTCTGGTGCATGGCTGCCCGGCGGGGTTGGGGTATGGCCGCGAGCCAGACCACGGCGTCCCTGCTATTCGGACGATTGTCGATGTGGTACAGCCACGCCTGATGCTGTGCGGGCATGCGCATTTCTTTCGGGAAGCCCATACCGCTACCAGTCATATATACTCCCTCAATCAACTGAAAGATGAGTATTATATTTTGGAGACCACGACCTGGACCCTGGAACGCTTTCCGAATGGGAGCCTCCCGTGAAACGGCACGTCGCGAGTCCTGCGCCTGACATACAGCTGACACCTATGCAGCCCGAAGATATTGAGGCCGTCCTAGGCATCGAACAGCAGTCGTTTACCATGCCGTGGACCGCGGAGATGTTTCGCTCAGAGTTACAAAACGTGCAGACCTCGCGCCTGTTGATTGCACGGACGCCCGCGACGGAACGCCTGGTGGGCTATGTAGCGTACCGCATCGTGCTCGATGAAATGCATGTCATTCTCATCGCCGTGGCGCCAGCCTGGCGCCAGCGCGGGGTGGCCAGGCGCCTGATGCGTGCAGCCATGGAACAAGCGCGTCGTGAAGGCTGTGTACGCGCCACCCTGGAAGTGCGGGTGTCGAATACACCAGCCCAGCAGCTCTACTACAGCCTCAAATTTGCACCAGTGGGCACGCGTCCGAAATACTACATACGACCGCCCGAGGATGCGTTGATCTTATGGCGCGACCCGCTTTAGGCCGCAGGGGCTGACTGTGACTTCATCTACCCATAGTCCACTGCCCTATACCCTGCAGCCTTTCCATGCTGGGCGGGTCCACGGGCTGGTGCACCCGCAATTAGCGACGTTTGTTGAGGCCCTGCGCGCCTCCGAACAGCAGACAGCTTCCCCCGAGCTGCCGGTGTATCGACAATATCCAAACCGCGTCTATGAGGTACGTGTGCCCGCAGCCCTAGGCTTACCGTGGCCCGGACTGGTCGTGAAGCGCTTTGGGTGGCGGGGTGTGCAGCATTATCTGGCGAGCCCGCTCAAACGTTCCCGCGCCATGAAGGCCTATCGGACCGCCTGTCATCTGTTGCGCCATGGTCTCCGGACCCCGCTCCCCGTCGGCGTCTTTGCTGAGCGCCGCTGGGGGTTTGTGCAATATAATGCCTACGTCACTGCAGCCGTCCCAGAGGTGATCACGCTCCAGCAATACTACGCCACGCTTCCCGAGGGGCCAGCAGGGCTTGCTGAGGTGCTGCAGCTGGTCGCAGACTATACCCGTCGCATGCATGACAGTGGCCTGTGGCACCGGGATCTGGTCACCTCAAATGTGTTACTCACTGGCACGGCAGGCCAGCGTCAAGTGTATCTGGTGGATTTGAACCGGGCCCGCCAGCTGCCCACCATGCCCCTCTGTGTGCGTGCTATGGATCTGGCGCGCATGGGCTTGCAGGAAGGGCTAGGGCACTTTGTTGCCGCCTACAGTACAGGCCGCTTTTCGACCACGCGCCTGTTATGGCTGATGCACCTCTATGGACGCTGGCGCACCTGGCGCTGGCGTATACGCCAGGTCCTGAGACCCCTGCGCGCGCGGTTGCGCCTCTAATGAGACTTGGCGATATAACGGGCTTTCCACCCCCTCTTCCAGGGGCGAGAGGCGAGGAAGGAAAAAGGATGGACGACGCAGAACTTGCGGGCTTGCAGCACGCAGTGCAGGTTGATCCGGCGAATAGGGAGGCACGCCTGGCGCTCTTACACGGTTTGCTCGCGGCACAGCGCTGGCAGGACGCCGAGGAGCTTGGCGGTGCCCTGTTGCAGAGCGATCCGGTACCAGCGGTGGTGCATACGTGCATGGGGATTATCTACGGCAAGCAAGCGCGTTGGGAGGAGGCGGTGCAGCAATGCCGGCTGGCGTTAGCGCTGCAGCCCGACGATGCGCTGACTTTGTTCAATCTTGCTCATCTCCTCGTACGTCAGGATGACGGCAAAGCGGCCCTGGAGTGCCTGGAGCAAGCGATCACGCACGCTCCAGACTGGGCTGAGGCCCAATATACCCACGGCACGCTGTTACTGACTGAGGAACGCTATCAAGAGGCGGTGCGGGCCTTTGATCGCGCCCTCGAATACCGCACCATATATCCAGAAGCACATTTTAATCGGGGGAATGCCTATGCCCTGCGCGCGCTCAATAGCGATGGCTCCCTGGATTATTATGAGCTCGATTGCGCCGTGAATGCGTATAAAATGGCCATCCAACAGCAGCCCGGCTATGCCGCGGCTCTGTATAATCTAGGCATGCTCTACAAACGTATGGGCTCTGCGGAAGGGTTGCGGGTGTGGAACCAGTATCTGGAAGCTACCCAGGATCTTCCCGACGAAGAGCTCTGGCGCCTCCGAGCTCAGGAATACCTGCACGATCAGCAAGACCGTTTGCGCTAGCGCTAGCCGTTCACCTGGGGACTGACGTCATGATACCTGCACCTGATACGCCACGGCCTGATACACGGGTGCGTTTTTTACGTGTGCTCGGGACCATCTGGTTAGTCGTCATGGTGCTAACCCTTGGCGGGGTAGCTCTGGCACCGCACGCTGGGCAGATTGCCGATGTGGTGTTGCAGCAGACGGTATACCGGCAGTGGACACGCCTGACACTGGAGGCAGAGCAGGCGTTTTTTGATGTGTCGACGCCTGTCAGCACAGTGCACAGTTATTACAGCGCTCTCTATCACGGGCATCTTGAGCGTATGGAGCGGCTCACGCAGGGCGCATTCCGCGAACAGATGCGGTTACGCCTGGCCAGCGCGTCAACCGCTCCGGCATTCACCCCTTACCGGAGCTTTCTCCAGGTCGAGATGCAGGGTGAACAGGCAGCCCTGGTGAGCGAAAAATTTCATCTTTTCTGGCAACAGGGTTTGCGGTTCCGGTTACAGCGTGAGGCAGCGCACTGGCACATCGTCAGTCTCGAACCGTTGCAGTAAAATGCTTGCCCTGGTAGGTATCCCGTTGTACCAGCTCAGCCTCGATGCGTTGCAAGGCGGCGCGCTTGTCTGCAGACCAGGTCGGCGCGACAAGCATGGCGTGAGGGGCATCACCCATGAGGCGCATGATAATGGTGTCTGGAGGCAGTCTTTCGAGGCAATCGGCGACCAACGAGGCGTAGGCTTCCAGGCTCAGGAGAGGCACCTTGCCCTGATGGTAGAGTTTTTCCAGGACGGTATGACGCACCACATGCAGGTGGTGCAGCTTCACCGCGTCCAGGCGCAAAGCCGCGAGGCGTCTAACGGTCGACAGCATATCAGCGGCAGACTCGCCGGGGAGTCCGAGAATGACATGGGCACAGAGTTGCAAATGGCGCTGCTGGGCACGTTGCACGGCATCATCAAAGGCGGCCACGGTGTGGCCCCGGTTGAGCCATACGAGGGTGGCATCGTGCCCGGATTCCAGCCCCAACTCAAGCCATAGATACGTACGCTGGGCGTAGTCAGCGAGCAGATCTAAGACGGCATCGGGCACGCAGTCCGGGCGTGTGCCGACCGCCAGGCCGACGATATCATCGCAGGCCAGCGCCTCGTCGTAGAGTCGTTGCAGCGTCTGGACATCACTATACGTGTTAGTATACGCCTGGAAATACGCAATGAAGCGCTGTGCTCCATAGCGCCGTTGCAAAAAACGTTTACCCTCTTCCAGTTGTTCGCGCACAGTGAGCCGCCGGTTTCCCGGGCTGAAGCTGGCGTTGTTACAATAGAGGCACCCCCCAACGGCCACTGTGCCATCACGATTGGGGCAGGTGAAGCCTGCATCAAGAGAGATTTTGTGCACCCGACAACCAAACGTCTGGCGCAAATGATCGGTAAAACGCCGGTAACGCTGGGAAGCCGAGACGAAGGCCGGTGATGGCATGGGGCAGACCTTTCTCCAGCACAAGGGCAATAACGGGCCTAGCAACGCGCAGTATAACAGGATAAGCGAGAGATCACCACGCAAGGAGCATACGTACGATGGCATCACCAGTAGTCCTGGTCATTGTAGACGACCTGTTTTTTCTTGCCAAGATACAGACGACCCTCACACATCTGGGCCTCACGGCACAGGTCGCGACTCAGCGCTCCGCCCTGTGCGACGTGCTGACGGCGGAGGCTCTGCCGGCTCTGGCGCTGGTGGACTTGACACTGCGCACGGCGGACGCCGTGGCGCTCATCCAGGACATCAAAGCTGCCACCCCTTCCACTCCAGTGCCTATTCTGGCGTTTGGAGCGCACGTTGCGGTCGACATCCGCCAGCAAGCCCTCCAGGCCGGGGCGGATCAGGTGGTGGCAAAGTCGGCTTTTGCCCAGCATTTGCCAGCCTTGATTCAGCAATTTGTGGGACAGGAGTAACTGTCCAAGCAACGTCCTAAGAAAAAGATAATAATTTTCTTGACCGCTATTTCTCCCTCTGGTACAAAGACATGCAGGTGTGGAGACGGCGTTGATGCAGGTGTCGCCCACAGTCAGCGAGAGCTTACGCCGTCGCTTTCGCGACTACATTTTGGCACTAGTAGGGATGTCGTCTGCCACTCGCTCGCGATGCTACGATGATCCGCAGGGGGCGGAGGCTGCAGCAGCGTCAACGCCCGGTCATGGAGGAGAAGGGACATGGCGTTAGGGAAGGTCAAGTGGTTCAATGATCGCAAAGGCTACGGTTTCATCGAACAGCCGGGTGGGGAAGATGTCTTCGTGCACTTTTCGGTGATTGAAGGCGAGGGATTTAAGTCGCTCGACGAAGGGCAAGAAGTCGAATTCGAAGTCACCCAAGGGCCAAAAGGTCTCCAGGCAGCCAGAGTCGCGAAACGTTAACAACGACGCGCATGTTATAGAAGCCCCGGTGGTTCAGCGCTACCGGGGCTTTTTTTGTTATGCTCTCTGCAGGAGTTACGCTTCCACGGGAGCGATCCAGTAGACAACCCACATACAACCCACAGCCACGATCAAGAGGGTGACGGCGAGCAGAAACGCTGTCTGGTAAGTGCCATACTGGTCGAACAACAGCCCGCCGAGCAATGGCCCGGCCATGATCCCCAGGCCACGTCCCATCTGCACCCATCCCATGACTCGTCCCAGACCGGTGGCGGGGAACAGATCACCAGCTTTGGCCCCGATGACCAGCCCACTAATACCGTCACTGAGTCCAGACAGACCAACATACAGCAAGAGGGGCCACCAGCGTTGCCCATCACCCAGCAGCAGGAGCAGCAGGAGGGCACTGATGTACATGCCCAGCCCCAGTGTATACATCACTTCACGGCCAAGCCGGTCGGAGAGCGCACCACTCAGAGGCCGCCCGACGACACTGAGGCATCCGACCGCGGCAATAGTCGCTGCGGCCAGGAGCGGGTCATAACCCGCTGCCACAAAAAATGCGACGAGATGCACACTGGTGAGATGGCTACCAAGGGTCGCCCAGAGTCGTGCGAGGACCAGGAACCAGACCGCGGGCTGGCGCCAGAGTGGGCCCTGCGGATGGGGTACCACCGCATGCCCAGTGCTTCGTATAGGAAGCGTTGGGGCTCGAGACGCTGGAGACACAGCGGCCCGTGTTTCTGCCTGATCGCGGGCCACCGCACGCGATGGTGGTCGCCGTTGCAGCACAAAATTGGCGGGTGCCACCAGGAGAAAAAATACGACCCCGAGCAGGCGGAATGCCCCACGCCAGCCAATGGTGCTAATGAGCCACTGCGCCAGGGGCAGAAACAGCACGGTGCCAAGAGGATTCCCAGCATCCGCCAGTCCGAGCATACGACCGCGGGTCCGTGGGAACCAGGGCGACAGAGTCGCTGTCGTGGTGAAAGAGGCGATGCTATTTTCGCCAATGGTGGCAACGACGCTATAACAGAGCAGCAAGGGCCAGAGTGTCGTCACAAAACTACTGCTGCACCAGCCCAGCATGATCAGCAGACCGCCTACGGGGAAGAGATAACGCGGGCCCCAGGAGTCCAACAACCGTCCGAGCAGCGGCGCACAGAGAGCGCTCACCAGGCCAACAAGTGCAAAGACGCCCGAGGTAGCGGTGGCACTCCACTGGAAACTGTCTCGCAAGGCCACATAGAGTACCGGGACTGTACTTTTCAGCCCGCCCTCAACGATAAGATTGAGTACACTCAAGCTAAAAATGACCCAACCGTAGTGCAGCGACGGACGCACCAATCGTCTCAGGTTATCCGACAGCTTTGGTAGCATCAGGCGAGTCCAGCAAATCGAGAAACTGCTTCACAATTTTGGCAGTGGCACCCCAGATGACGTGCTCGTTATAGTCGAAAAAGAAACTCTGTACCAGCCGTCCATCATGCTGGCGGTACACCTGCTCCGGCGGGTTGTGCTGGCGCAACCAGCTGAGCGGCACTTCAATAATCGAAGCCGTCTCGTGGGGGTCGAGGACGAACGGATAGGGATACGGGATCGTGCCCACGAACGGGCGCACCAGGTAATTACTCCCAGTGGTCAGCAGGTCATCGAGCTGACCGAGCACCTGGACGTGGTCTGGCTGCAGACCGATCTCTTCGGCGCTTTCACGCAGAGCCGTGTGTTGTAATGACATGTCCTGTGTTTCGTGTCCACCGCCGGGAAACGAGATCTGCCCCCGGTGATGATACACCGTCTCAGAGCGCTGCGTAAAAATGACGCCGTAATCCCCCTGGTGCTGGTACAGAGGAATGAGCACCGCGGCCAGACGCCGTCCGGGGACTGACAGCTCCCGGTGTGGATAGGTTTGGAGCAACTCCCTGATATACGTTTCCATACAGCGACCTGTTAGCTCCCGCGCTGGATTTGCACCACCGCCCGGCGGTGTGTCCCATCACCGACTTTTTTGTCTTCGTCATGAGCCTCGACTTTGAAGCGCAATTTCCGGCCATCCACTTCAAGCAACTCGGCCCGTACCGTCACTTTTTTGCCCTTTGGTGTGGGGGCAAAGTGCTTGACATGCACCTCAAATCCCACTGTGGTATAGCCTTCTGGCAAGATGGACTGTACGGCCTGAATACCCGCGCGTTCCATCAAGCTAATCATCGAGGGGGTGGACAAGACGCCGTCGCCCCCGACGTGTTTCACCACGAGATGCTCGTCAACGACTGTGGTGATTTCTGCGCTTAATCCCGGTTGCAACTGGGCTATTTCCATCGGTCTCTCTCCTCTGTTGGCATTAGGCTGACCGGCGTCGTAGATAATCCTCAATAATATAGTGTCCCAGACGGTCCGGAGTTGTATAAAATGCCCGCCCCTGGCTGACTTCCGTCAGACGCCTGACAAATTGCAGCAACGGTGCTTCGTCCGCCACCATAAAGGTATGCAGCGTGATGGCCTGATCGCGACAGCGTTTCGCTTCTTTGTACGTTTCCTCCAGAATAACCGGATGCAGCCCCCAGGTGTGCAACTGGAGTTTCCCGTGCAGGTGCACTGCAGTAGGACGACCGTCGGTAATCAGCAGAATATGTTTGTGAGCAGCACGTTGCCGGGCCAGCAGGGTCCGGGCGAGGCGCAGCCCGTCTTGCGTGTTCGTGTGCTCGCGGCTCACGGTCACATATGGGAGCTCGCGCAGTGGGATGTGTCGCGCCGTATCACCAAAACCGACGATGTGTAACACATCGCGGGGAAACAGGCTGCTCATCAATTGGGCCAGCGCCAACGCCACTTTTTTGGCTGCCGTGAAGCGGTTCCGCCCGAACAGCTCCATACTGTAGCTCATATCCAGCATGATCACGGCAGCACTCTGCGTCAACGGCTCGCGGCATTGCATGGCAAAATCGTGCGGATGTAAGCGCAGGGGGATACGGGCCTGACGCGCGAGAGCGTTGGTCAAGGTTTGGCCGAGATGCACATCAAACGGATCACCAAAGGTGTACGCTCTCGTCTCCCCCGTGAGGGCGCCTGGCTGTCCCTGCCGAGTAGCGGCATGCTGGCCCCGCCAGCCACGTCGGAGGACATGGAAGACCTCACGTAAGGCGGCCATGCCGATCTGTCGGGCGCCTCTGGGGGTGAGCCGTATGCCTTCAGCCGTACGCTGCACGAGCCCTGCCTCCTGCAACTGCGTTTCCAGTTGTTGGAGCTGTTGGAATTGCTGCTGCCGTTCGTTGCCGAGGAGCTCCTGGAGGGCCTCGCCATCGACCTCCTGCAACTGCCCACCATGCCAGCGGAGACGTTGTTCGAGCTCTTCGAGATAGCGCAGGGTACGGAGGACACGCTCCGCCTCTTCCACGCTGAAAGGCTGCGAGCCTGTGAATGGGTAGGCGTGTACATGGCGTTCGAGCTGTTGCAGGCGTTCCAGATACTGGCTGAGCGCGCTCAGGACTGCGGTGGGTTCAGGCTGGGTCAGAGCCATCTCAATGTACTGCTGCACCTGGCGGAGCACTTCGGTGACATCCCACGGTTGACCTGGCGGGCGCTGTGCCCCGCGGCGCTGGCGCGTAGTGAGCTGCGCCACGACCTGCGCCCGCATCGCGTCCTGGTCAGACTGCGTGTCAGTGGGTGAGGTAGGCAGGGCCGCCACCTGTTGCTGCACGTGTGCCACTTGGGAGGGCGATAATTGCAATGAGTCTGGAGCGTAGCGCTGCAACATGGCCCGTTTTTGCTGGTCCAGATGACGTAACAGGTCGTCAAAGCCCGGCAAAGTTTGCGCCCCATCGGCTGATGTATAGCCCCGGCGTAGCAATTCGCTGAGCGCCCAGTTGAGGTCGCCATACTGCAAGAGGTCTTGCGTCAGCGCGTCTAAAATAACCTCTGGCGAAATGGGGGTGACGTCGGGACTCCCGTCCCAGGCAACATACGTATAGCGGGCCATGAACTCTCCAGGAGGCAGCAGCGCGCACCGGGGCATATCGCCTTGCGTATTCCAGAGCCATCATAGCACACATCTTGCGATAAACTCTACCGCGCCGGGCTGCGCACCTGCCTTCCTGACAGGTTATCCTGCCGGACGAGTGGTCCAGCCCCCATCGATAGTCACGATCGTGCCACTCGTATAACTGCTACGATCGGAAGCGAGAAACACCACGGTCGCCGCGACCTCGTCCACCGTCCCTGCACGGCCGAAGGGATACTGCTTGAGGAGCTCCTCATAGCGTTCGGCATCGCCCAGCGCGTTTTGCGCCCACCCCCGCGCGAGCTTAGTGATCCTCTCGGTCGCAATCGGCCCGGGATTGACGCCTACCACCCGCACGCCGTAACGCGGGCTATCAGCGCCCAGAGCCATGGTCATCGCCATCAGACCACTGTTGCCCATCGAGCCAGCGAGATACTGCGCGAATGGCCGCTCCCCAGCAGCCCCAATAACATTGATGATGACTCCTCGGTGTTTGGCCTGCATCTTAGCCAGATAAAAACGTGTAAGCGCAAGATAGCCAAACACTTTGAGGTCCCAACCCGCACGCCAGGCGGCTTCGTCTACCACGTCAATGGCGCCCCCGGGAATATCACCGGCATTGTTGACCAGCACATCAATATCGGGCCACGTGTCTGTCAAACGCTGGCAGGCGGCCGTCGTCGACAAATCGAGTGCCAGGGTCTGCACATCGACATCGCAGTCCCTACGGATCGCTTCAGCCTCGTGGGCCAGGAGGTCGCCCGAACGGGCGACCAGACGCAGACGGCAGCCTTCCTGGGCAAAACACTGCGCAATACCCAGGCCAATACCCTTGGAAGCACCGGTAATCAGCACGGTACGGCCCTTGAGATGCAGTTCCATGGATGCTCTCCTCTCGGATGCCCTAATAGTGCATATCAGCCCTATTACCACCATCGATCCCGATCGCTTCACCGTGTACGCCAATGGAGAGTGGTGAACAGAGCATCGCCACGAAACAGCCAATGTCTGTCGCTGTAACCACATGCTTGAGCACGGTACGCGCATCGGCAGCCTGCTGCAGGGCTGCGACGGTCGTGCCTTCGCGCTGTGCCTGCTCGGCATAGCGTTCCAGCGTTGCCTCAGTGATCGTCTGTCCGGGGTAGATGGCGTTGACGGTGATGCCATAGGGGCCAAGTGCGTTGGCCATGGATTTGGTCAGATTCACGGTGCCAATGTTACGGATACCACCGCTTACGGAAGTACCAGGGGCCCGACCAGCACCGCCGCTGATGTTGATCACACGCCCCCAACCAGCTTGCTTCAGGTACGGGACCGCCGCCTGCACCGTGCGCAGATAGCCAACAACCTTTTCTTCAAAGTCGCGTAGGACATCGGTATCGCTCACCGTCTCGATCGTCCCGGGCGTGCCCCCAACACGGGCCGCATTATTGATCACGATGTGGATACCACCGAGCTCCTGTGCTGCCGTCGTCACAAAGTGCTTGATCGAGTCAGCGTGCAAAGTATCACAGACGATAGGCACGACTTTGCGGCCTGATGCGCGCGCCAGCTCCGCGGCGGCGTGCCGCAGTGGGCCCTCAGTGCGAGCGCAAATGGCCACGTCGCAACCCTCAAGCGCTAACTGGCGGGCTATCGCTCGCCCAATACCACGGCTTGCGCCAGTCACGATGGCTTTTTTATCAGCCAGTTGCAGATCCACTGATGTCTCCTTTCCGGAGGTTCTGTGGGTACTTTCACAAAGGAAGTTGGCGTCTCGCATGTGTCACATGCACTGCAGCATGCGTTAGGGCGACACAGGGCATGCTGCCACCTTGATTTCGTGCTACTGTTGGCACAAAACAGCCTCGAAAGCAAGGAGTTACTCGCCACTAGCCGGATGCGTGCGCACACGGCTGCCAGGGGGCGAAAAGCCGACACATCAACGTGAGTCGTTTGTCTGTCCCAAGCTTCACATGGGAGGCGCATGCTAGAACACTGACCAATTGCTTGAACCATAGGTCGTACCGGGTAGACAAGCGTGGGCGATATATGATCTGATGAGTGGAGGAGTCCCTTGAAC
>Ga0194121_10006485_pt1 | contig 15654 bp, 15 predicted proteins | sample TA2MahCa50mmetaG_FD_148609 | JGI IMG/M metagenome (GOLD analysis project Ga0194121, IMG submission 148609) | Freshwater microbial communities from Lake Tanganyika, Tanzania - TA2015020 Mahale Deep Cast 50m | ecosystem: Environmental > Aquatic > Freshwater > Lake | place: Tanzania: Lake... | reverse complement strand
CTCTCAGGTGGTGCGCGATGAACTCAGCCGCCAGCAGTCGCCCAAGCCCTGCCCGGCTTGTCAGGGCCACCGGCTGCGGCGCGAGGCCCTGCATGTGTTCTTACGCCACCATGATGGCCAACGCGGCCGCCCCATCTACGAGGTAGAGGCCATGACGCTGCAGGCCTGCCAGGCTTACTTCGATACCCTGCAACTCATGGGTGTCAAGGCCGGCATTGCCGGCAAGGTGGTGCGTGAAATCCGCTCGCGCCTGCGCTTTCTCAATGATGTCGGCCTGAATTACCTGAGCCTGGAGCGCAGCGCCGACACCTTGTCGGGCGGCGAGGCGCAGCGCATTCGCCTGGCCAGTCAGATTGGTTCAGGCCTGACTGGGGTGATGTATGTGCTCGATGAGCCCAGCATCGGCCTGCACCAGCGCGATAACGAGCGTCTGATCGCCACCCTGCAACACCTGCGTAACCTTGGCAACAGCGTCATCGTGGTGGAGCACGACGAGGACATGATCCGGGCGGCCGACCATGTGGTGGACATCGGGCCCGGGGCGGGCGTGCACGGCGGCCGCGTGATGGCGCAGGGCACACCCGAAGCCGTGGCGGCCGATGACAATAGCCTCACCGGGCAGTATCTGGGGCAGGTACTGCGCATCGCCGTACCAGCGCAGCGACGGGTACCGGCCTCGGGGGCCTGGGGCCTGGCGGGCCCTTCGTACCTGCGCATCGTCAATGCGCGCGGCCATAACCTGCGGGATGTGACGGTGCAGATTCCCCTGGGCGTGATGACCTGTGTGACGGGTGTGTCGGGTTCAGGCAAGAGCACGCTGATCAACGATACGCTCTACGCAGCCGTGGCCAAGCGTCTGAACAACGCTGTAATCGAGCCCGCGCCACACGATGAAATCGAGGGCGTGGAGGCGCTGGACAAGGTGATCAATGTGGACCAAAGCCCCATTGGCCGCACCCCACGCAGCAACCCGGCCACCTACACCGGGCTGTTCACCCCCATCCGCGAACTGTTTGCCGATGTGCCTGCCGCTCGTGAGCGGGGCTACGGCCCGGGCCGTTTTTCCTTCAATGTGGCTGCGGCACAAGGCGGGGGCCGCTGCGAGAGCTGCCAAGGCGACGGTGTGATCAAGGTGGAGATGCACTTCCTGCCCGATGTGTATGTGCCCTGCGATGTCTGCCACGGCAAACGCTACAACCGCGAAACCCTGGAAATCCTCTACAAAGGCCGCAACATCCACGAGGTGCTGGGCATGACGGTGGAGGACGCGCATGCCTTTTTCAACGCTGTGCCCGCCATCGCCCGCAAGCTGCAGACACTGCTGGATGTAGGCTTGGGCTACATCACCTTGGGCCAGAGTGCGACCACGCTGTCGGGCGGCGAGGCGCAGCGGGTGAAGCTGGCGCTGGAGCTGTCCAAGCGCGACACGGGCCGCACGCTTTATATTCTGGACGAGCCCACCACCGGGCTGCACTTCCACGACATCCAGCTGTTGCTGAAAGTACTGACGCAGCTGCGTGAGGCCGGCAACACGATTGTGGTGATCGAACACAACCTAGACGTGATCAAGACCGCCGATTGGGTGGTCGACCTGGGTCCTGAAGGGGGTAGCGGCGGCGGGCAGGTCTTGGTGGCCGGCACACCCGAGGCGGTGGCCGCCTGCGAACTCAGCCACACGGGGCGTTTTCTCAAGACCATCTTGCCGGCGGTGTTGGCACCGGCCGCGTGAAAATCGATGGACGTGTTTGGTCGGGCATGGCGGTCTGGCCCGGCTGGAGAACTGGTACCACGAACAAGGAGACACCCATGGGTCAAACCCTCACCCTGACTGCAAGCGATGGCTGTGCACTGGCCGCCTACCTGGCTGAACCGATGGGTACGCCCAAGGGCGGCCTCGTGGTGGTACAGGAGATCTTTGGTGTGAATTCTCACATCCGCTCGGTGGCTGAGCGTTGGGCTTCAGAAGGCTACCTGGTGCTGGCCCCCGCACTGTTCGACCGCCAAGAGCCTCAGATCGAGTTGGGTTATGCCGAAGCTGATATGCAGCGCGGCTTTGGCTTGATGCAGGCGGCGGGGCTGGAGGCGCCGCTTTTGGACATTGATGCAGCCCGGGCCGAGTTGCAGCGCCGGCTGGGTGCTTCCGGGAAGGTCGGCATTTTGGGCTTTTGCTGGGGCGGCCTCTTGAGCTGGCTATCGGCCTGCAAGGTCTCGGGTATCTCAGCCGCCGTGCCTTACTACGGTGGCGGTATTCCCAGCCACGCTGGGCTCCAGGCCCAGTGCCCGGTGTTGGCGCACTTCGGCGAGCGTGACCATTGGATTCCCACTGACAGCGTCCAGGCGTTTGCCGCCGCGCAGCCCTCGGTGCAGGTGCAGGTGTATGCGGCTGACCATGGCTTCAATTGTGACCAGCGCGGCTCGTATGACGCAGCAGCCGCGCAACTAGCCGCTGAGCGCAGCCGCGCCTTTTTGAGCCAGCATCTGGCCTAGAACCTGGCCCCGAATTGGGCTCAGCAGTGGGGCCAACGGACCCGACCGACAAAAAGAAACCGGCCCTAGGGCCGGTTTTTTTCAAGGTGCTGATAGCCTGCTGTGAACAGCAGGCTGCGCACTGTCTCATTTCAGATGGCCGTTGATCAACTTGGTCATCTCGAACATCGAGACCTGAGCTTTCTTGAAGATCACCTTGAGCTTATCGTCTGCATTGATCATGCGCTTGTTGGTGGCATCTTGAAGCTTGTGCTTCTTGATGTATTCCCACACCTTCTTGGTGACTTCGGTACGGGGATACGGGCCCTTACCGATCACGGCCCCCAGTGCATCGCTCACCGCCATTGCCTTCATGAAGGCGGCGTTGGGTGTGCGCTTCTTTGCAGGCGCCGCCTTCTTGGCCGAAGCCTTTTTGGCGGGAGCCTTTTTGGCGGGAGCCTTCTTGGCCGGAGCCTTCTTGGCCGTAGCGGCCTTTTTCGCGGGTGCAGCTTTCTTGGCCGTAGCGGCCTTTTTCGCAGTTGCCATTTTCAATCTCTCCATCAAGGTCGTTGTTGATGTGCCGGGTGGAGGTGAGCATTCTAAAAAGCGGCTCGTTTGTTCTCGGGCACCCCGCGGCCGCAATGGTAATGCGAGTTCTCCTCGTGGAGAAGGGGATTTCCCTCTGAAAACCCGCACCGATGCGACCTGTGCACACTTTTTGTCGCGTGGCCACAACCGATGCGGCGGAATTTGGCGGTCCGCTGCGCGCCAAGGCCCGCTATATCGGTAGATTGGGCGGTAACACGGGGGGTAAATCTTCTTCGCGAATACCACGGATTTCAGCGAAGGCGCGGCGGCGTTCACGCTCTAGATCGCGCAGCCGCGAATCAATCACCGAAGCTTCAACATAGTCGGGCGTGCGGCTGCTGCGCACCAAGCGCTGACCGGCTTTGAAACGGTCCAAGGCGCCGTTGAGGTCACCCAAGGCCCACCGCGCCTCGGCTTCGGCGCGCACCGCGCGCAGAGGCTGGCCCAGCGCTTGTTGACACGTTGACAGGATCGACCACGCCAGTGCGTCGCGTTTGCGGTCGATGACCCAGGTGGCCAGGGCATCGGTGTGCATTTGCAGCGCTTGGCGAGCTTTGGCCCGTTCGCGCAGTTCGGTGGCCTGCTGCATCCATTTGAGAGCGGCTTCCGCGCGTGCAAGTCGCACGGCGCGCACACTAGCGTCCAGCGTCTCAAGCTGGGCGGTGGCCCGGCTCGCCCGTCCTTCGGCCACAGCGACTTCGGCGGCCAACATCTCCACCACCTGGGCTGAAGTGGGCAGCATGGGCCGTGCCTGAAGTTCTCGCAGGTGTTGCTGGGCCAGTCGCGGTTCTGCCAAGAGGAGGCTCGCGAGGGTGGCTGAGTACAGCGTTGCCCCCCGGTCTTCGACACCACCGTCTGGTCCGGCCAGGGCTTGCCAGCGGCGCAGTGCTGGCACCTGGGTTTCCATCAACACCCTCGCACGCGCCCGCATGAGTTGGTGCATTTCCTGTGTGGGAAGGTCAAGTGCCAAGCGCTGCTCGGAGATCCGCACCGTTTGGCCCACAGGACCGCCAGCTGTACCCAAGTTGGCCGACTGCGCCTGGGCCTGCGCCTGCTGCATCCGGGACTGCGCCTCACCGATGCGCTCCACCGTCAAGGGGTGGCTGCGCAGGTAAGGAAAGTTGCCGCTGTCGTTGAGCCGGTGGGCTCTTTGCAGGCGCTCAAAGATGGCCGCCACACCGGCACCGTTGTAGCCGGCTTCGGTCATGATGGTGAAGCCGATACGGTCAGCTTCACGCTCCATCTCGCGCGAGAAGTTCAACTGCCCCTGCGCCATGGCGGCTTGCGAGCCCATGATGGTGGCCTGTGCTAAGTCTGCGCTGCCGGTGCGTGCCGCGGCCAAGAGCCCCAGCAGCATGCCTGCCAGACCCAAGGCGGATTGGCGACGCGCGCTGCTGTTTGAGCGCGCGATATGCCTTTGCGTGACATGGGTCAATTCGTGCGCCAGCACGGCAGCCAATTCGTCGGTGGTCGCCGCTTGTGCGATCAGGCCCAGGTGGATGCCCACAAAGCCACCCGGCAGCGCGAAGGCGTTGATGGACTTGTCGCGAATCAGAAAGGTTTCCCAGGCAAAGGCCTGGTCAGTCTCAGGGACGATCTCGCCCCGCGCGCGTGCCACTCGAACCAAGGGGTTCCACAACGCTTGCGCATAGGCCAGCAGCAGGGGGTCGTCCAGATAGGCCGGGTCGCGGCGGACCTGGCGCATCACATATTCGCCGATGCGTCGCTCGGCACCTTCGGAGATGTCGCCCGAATCGGGTTCACCCAGCGAGGGAAGGCGCTGCTGCTCAGCCTTTTCGGCTGCTGCCGGGCCTGCTGGGGTTTGCAGTCCCGCCGGGCCTGCTGGGGTTTGCAGTCCCGTGCTCAACAGGGCCAATGCCAAGACGCTGCGCAGCAGTGGGCGGCGGGCACGGCCTAATGGCTGCCTCAAGGGGCTTTGCAGGTCGTTGGGCCTCGGGTTTGGATCGCTTACCGCCGACATGTGCCCTATCATCGCATTGCTTTGTTGCACCCGCTTATTCCCTACGGTCCTTGAACGATGTCTTCAGAACCCAAAGCCAGCCCTGCGTCCCCGCTCACCCACTTTGATGCACAGGGTCAAGCCCATATGGTGGACGTGGGCGCCAAGGCGTCTACCCCTCGGGTGGCGGTGGCCGAGGGCCAGATTCGCATGCTGCGTAGCACCTTTGAGCTGATCCGCCAAGGGCAGGCCAAGAAGGGCGATGTGATTGGCATCGCGCGTATCGCGGCCATCATGGCGGCCAAGAAGACCCCGGAGCTCATTCCGCTTTGTCATCCGCTGCCCTTGACGCGTGTGGCGGTGGAGTTTGAGTGGATCGAATCTGCACCGGCTGTGCGTTGTGTGGTGACAGCCGAAACGGTGGGCAATACGGGTGTTGAAATGGAAGCCCTGACCGCGGTGCAAGTAGGCCTGCTCACCATCTACGATATGTGCAAGGCGGCTGATCGCGGCATGGAGATGACCGGCGTGCGCCTCTTAGAAAAACAAGGGGGTAAGAGCGGGCATTGGCTGGCACCATCGGCCTGAGCGGCCGGCGGGCTGGCGCCCGTTTGGCGCCAATGCTGTGCTAAGGCTGTGCGACGAAGTCTCGCCAAGCCCAAGCATGCTGCGGCGCTTCGCAAACAAATCGGCGCCATGCAGGGGTCTGTGGGTTGTCACAGGCCTGCAGCCACGCCTGTGCTGAGGGATGGTGGAATTCTCGCAACCGTGCGGCGAGGTAGCGCGCGCGGTCTCGGTCATGACCGGCGTTGCGCGCGGCCAGAGCGTCTGCCCAGGCCATCAACAGCCGAGGGTCCAGCAACACATGGCTGGCGCGCTCGAAGGTGTGGTCAGTGGCGCCCGACCAGGATTGCCCAGGCTGCGGCTGCAGGGTGACCGCACGCGCGTAGTGCGCATGGTCGCTGAACCAGGTGGCTTGCTCGCCCTGATCGATGCGTTGCGACAGGGGCCCCGCGTCGGCCTGGGGCCAGTAGATGGCGCGCACAATCCGCATGTCGGTAAAGGCCCATGCAGACACCACCAGCAGCGAGCTGCCGGTCAGCATGAGCCAAAGCGCCTGCCAGCGCGCAGCCTTGTTCAGTGGCCGGTCCCAGCCCAAGCAAACCACCAAGGCCAAGGCCGTGGGCAGGCTGAAGTACGCGTACCACAGCGGAAATTCCAGGAGGCTGTGCCAGCCTATAGCCAACAGCAAGAGCCAGGCGCCGCGCCGTTGCAGGCCTTCACCGGGGGGGAGGCTTGCAGACCAGGCTCTCATCGTGGCTCGATGGATCAAGCAGCCGATTGCCAGGGACAGCGCCAACCCCAGCGGCACTCCCAAAACCGTCAACAGATGCAAGGGCAGGTTGTGGGCGTGACCGAAGGGCTCGCCAGGGCGGTCGCTCATGGGCGTGAGGGTCCAGGCGATGTTGAAGTGCCCGATGCCCACGCCATCCCACGGTTGTTGTGCAATCAGTTCGCTGGCGTTGGCCCAAATGGCCCAGCGACCGCTGGAGACTTCACCGCCTTGCACTTGTTCGATCCGGGTGACCACACCCAAGGCCGGCCCCCCCTGCGCGGCCGATTCCACCAGGGCCCACACCGTGGCGGCTGCCATCACGGGAGCCAACAGCAGCAGGCGCCGGGTGTTGGCGGGTAAGCGGCGGTCCATCAAGGCCCACAAGGGCAGCAGTGCCACCCCCAACAGTCCTGTGCGCGAGCCCGTGAACACCACCGCCAGCATGAACAGGGCCATACCGCCGCTGCCCGTGCCCCGTGGCAGCAGTGCCTGTGCGTGCAGCACCGCCCACGCCAGTGTTCCCCACAACAGCAGGGTGGCCAGATGGTTGGGTTGGCGCAGGTGGCCCACCGCCCGTCTGGGGTCATGGCTGGGCTGTATCCAGTTGCCCATCGGACCCTCTAGGGCCTGGGGCCCGAGCACCTGCACCACGGCAATCAAGGCGCTGAGCAAACCAGCCACAGCCGCGGAGGTCATCAACAATGCGGGCCATGGGGATTGCCGCTGGTCCGGCACTGGGAAGGCCGCCACTTGCAGCGGCGCTTGCTGCCAGGTGTACGCCCCGATGGCCAGGGCCACCAAACCCGACACCGCAAGGGCCCAGATTTCAGCAGGTGCCGTCACAAATGGCGCAGAGCCGGTGGGCACCAGTGCTGGCGAAGCCGACAGCAGCGCCAAGACCGGCAGGCTCGCCCGGTGCGACAGCAGCATTCAGGGGGATAGTTTGTCGCAGTCGTCGGACTGGTAGCCTGCCACCGCCGACTTGCTCACCTTGCACTCCCAGGTGATGGGCGATTGGGTGATGTCCACGACCTTGAGGGTGACGATCGTGCTGGCCGCCGCGTCGGTGGCGGCGGTGGCCGGGTAGCGCCCGGTCAGGGTGATGGTATTGCCGGTGGCCGCACAGATGCTGGCTGGCAGGCTTGCGCAGCCATCGGCCGAAGCCGCATTGGCTGCCTCGGCCACTTTTACCTTTTCGCCAGCCACGTTTGATACGGCCGTGCCAACCTCGGCCTTGGCCACATAGTTTCGATACTGGGGCAAAGCGATGGAGGCCAACACGGCAACAATGGCCACCACGATCATCAACTCAATGAGTGTGAAGCCCTGTTGGGCGTGCCTGCGGTGTGCGCGAAACCTTTCGGTTTTGGTATGCATCATGGGCCCCTCCCGGTTTCGTTCTTGCGGTTCAAGGCAAAGCACTATATCTCTGCAGGCTTGGCGGATCACAGGCCCGAAGGGGTGGGTTTCGGGTGCTCCTGTGGGGGGATCAGGCAGCCTCGGCTGGCGGCTTCGGAGCGGCCAAGCGCCTGCCGATCAGCAGCACCAACAGGGCGCCGGAGATACCGGCTGCGTAGCGCACCAAATCGGTTTGGGGCACCTTGGGGAACCAGGTCCAGGCCTGCGTGTTGGCCACGGCCGGGTCGCTCACCAACATGGTGCCGGCGATCCAGCCCAAGAGCATGCCCCCGGCGGTGATGATGACCGGGAAGCGGTCCATGAGTTTCATAACAAACTGACTGCCCCAGACGATGATGGGAATGCTGACCAGCAGTCCAAAGATCACCAGGTGCATTTTGTGCTCGCCGCCGCCCGCTTCAGCAGCACCGGCGATGGCAATCACATTGTCGATGCTCATCACCAGGTCCGCCACGATCACCGTCTTGACCGCAGACCACAGCCGATCCGAGCCTTCGATGTTGCCGTGGGTGTCTTCATCGTTGGGGGCTAAGAGCTTCACGCCAATCCACACCAGCAACAAAGCGCCCACAATCTTCAGGAAGGGGATAGCCAGCAGGGTCAGGGCAAAGAAGACCAGCACCACGCGCAAGCCAACAGCGCCGGCGGTGCCGTAGATGATCCCCAAACGGCGCTGCTTGTCCGGCAGTTTGCGGCAGGCCAGTGCGATCACCACGGCGTTATCGCCACCCAGGACGATGTCGATGAGAATGATGGCCAGGACGGCAGAGAGAAAGTCGGCAGTGAAAAAGTCCATGCTTGTACGATGTGTGATGTAGCGCCTTGCCGGCGACCTGAAGCCGCGCGAATACAGCGGTGAAGCCAGCTTTCGGGCGACGCCTTGCCCACAGCGCTGTCGAAGTTCTTGCTCGCCACGCCGTTAGCGTACCTGATGTACCGGGAGCGGCGATAGGCTGGCTGTCGCGGTGACGATGCATCAAACCGTGGGAGCCTTCAGGCACCGACACGGCTTGGAGCCGCCCGGTAGTTTAACCCCAAGGCTCTCAATCGGCGCCGCTTCAGAGCATGGCTTTGAGCAGCTTGGCCATTTCGGAGGGGTTGCGTGTCACCTTAAAGCCGCAGGCTTCCATCACCGCCAACTTGGCGTTGGCCGTGTCGGCGCCACCGCTGATCAGCGCGCCAGCGTGGCCCATGCGCTTGCCCGGGGGGGCGGTGACGCCGGCGATGAAGCCCACGATAGGCTTCTTCATATTCGCCTTGCACCAGTATGCAGCTTCGGCTTCGTCAGGGCCGCCGATCTCGCCAATCATGATGACGGCGTCCGTGTCAGGGTCGTCATTGAAGGCCTTCATCACATCAATGTGCTTCAAGCCGTTGATCGGGTCGCCGCCGATGCCCACGGCACTGGATTGGCCCAGACCGATCTCGGTGAGTTGGGCCACGGCTTCATAGGTCAGCGTACCCGAGCGGCTGACCACGCCGATGCGGCCCTTTCGGTGAATGTGGCCAGGCATGATGCCGATCTTGATTTCTTCAGGCGTGATCAGGCCGGGGCAGTTGGGGCCCAGCAACAGGGTCTTCTTGCCGCCGGCAGCTTCCTTGGCCTTCATTTTGTTGCGCACCATGAGCATGTCGCGCACCGGGATGCCTTCGGTGATGCACACCACCAGGTCGAGGTCAGCCTCTACCGCTTCCCAAATGGCGTCTGCGGCTCCGGCAGGTGGCACATAGATGACGCTGACCGTGGCGCCGGTTTGTCCAGAAGCTTCCTTGACGCTGGCGTAGATGGGGATGTCGGAGAACTTCTCGCTGGCCTTCTTGGGGTTCACCCCGGCCACGAAGCAGTTCTTGCCGTTGGCATAGGCCTGGCAGCCCAGGGTGTGGAACTGGCCGGTCTTGCCGGTGATGCCTTGGGTGATGACCTTGGTGTATTGGTTGATCAGGATGGACATGTTGGGGTCCTTTTAGTCGGTTGGGGACGGAGCTGCTCGCTGCGCTCGGACGGTTTGTCCCTCAAGATCATTCAGAGGGGTCAGTGCTACCCGCTGCGCGCGGGCGATCTGTCCCGCAGGGTCATTAGGCCACTGCGCTTACGATCTTTGCGGCAGCTTCGGCCATGGTGTCGGCGGCGATGATGGGCAGGCCTGACTCGGCCAGCATCTTCTTGCCGATGTCTTCATTGGTGCCCTTCATGCGCACCACCAGCGGCACTTGCAGGTTCACCGCCTTGCATGCGGCGATGACGCCTTCGGCAATGGTGTCGCAGCGCATGATGCCGCCAAAGATATTGACCAGGATGCCCTTGACGGCCGGGTTCTTCAGCATGATCTTGAAGGCCTCTGTGACCTTCTCGGCTGTTGCGCCGCCGCCCACGTCCAGGAAGTTGGCGGGCTCGCCACCGAATAGCTTGATGGTGTCCATTGTCGCCATCGCCAGGCCGGCGCCGTTAACCAAACAGCCGATGTTGCCGTCCAGGCTGATGTAGGCCAAATCGAACTTGCTAGCCTCGATTTCCGCCGCGTCTTCTTCGTCGAGGTCGCGGTAGGCCATGAATTCCGGGTGGCGGAACAGGGCGTTGGAGTCAAAATTAAATTTCGCATCCAGGGCGATGATCTGGCCCTTGCTGTCGCAGTTCAGGGGGTTGATTTCCACCAACGAGGCGTCGGTTCCCATGTAGCACCGGTAGAGCTTTTGGAACACATCTTTGGTTTGCGCCACCGAGCGCTCGGGCATTTGAATGCCACGTGCGATTTCGCTGGCTTGCTCATCGGTCAGGCCCTTAAGCGGGTCGACAAAGACCTTGCAGATTTTCTCGGGGCGGCTGTGGGCCACCTCTTCGATGTCCATGCCGCCTTCGCTGGAGGCGATGAAAGCTACCTTCTGCGTGGCGCGGTCGGTGACGACCGATACGTAGTACTCCTTACCGATATCGGCACCTTCTTCAATGTAGAGGCGGCGGACCTTTTGACCCTCAGGGCCGGTTTGATGCGTCTTGAGTTGCATGCCCAGTATTTGCCCTGACAGCGTCTTCACATCGTCCACAGAGCGGGCGAGCTTGACGCCACCGCCCTTGCCGCGGCCGCCGGCATGAATCTGCGCCTTGACCACACACACGGGCGTGCCCAGTTTCTGAGCTGCTTCGACAGCCTCCTGAACGGTGAAGGCGGCATAGCCGCGCGGCACCGGGACGCCGAACTGGCGCAGGATTTCCTTGCCTTGGTACTCGTGGATCTTCATGGCTCCCTCTTGGTAGCGGATGTGCCGGCCCAGTCACGGACATTCACTGAAGTCCGATGCCGACCCGTGCGGACCTGAAACGGCCCGGATTGTGAGCCAGGAACTTGGCTATGAACTGACACCGACCGGACAGTGGCCGGTTACGGTGTCAACCGCCACTGCAGAACCATGCAGCTGCGACGCAATTGTCTAACCGGTCGGTCAACCCGTTGATCAATGTATCACGCGGGCCCGCAGGGTCAGCCGCCTCAATCCTCGTGCGGCCCGCCCTTGACGACCCGGCGGATCACCTCTGGGCTGAAACCTCGGGCGGCCAAGAAACGCATTTGGCGTGCGACGTCGGCGGCTTCCAGAGGGGCTTCGGGCGGCCGCATCCCGTAGCGGCGAAACCAAACCGCGCGCGCGCGCTCCAGTTCGCTGGCGCGCAATATCTCAGCGGTCTGGGTGTCAAGCTGCAGACCGTGTTGTGCCAGTTCAGCTTGTATCCGGCGGTTGCCGAAGCGGGCGGAACGGGCGTGTACACGCGATTCGATGAATCGCTCGGGGCTGAGCAGGCCCTGGGCCTGCAGGGCGTCGAGCAGCGCGTCGACCTCGTCTGCGTTCGGCCCGGGCCCCGGCGCTTGCGCCCCTGGCGCAGGGCCGGTCGCTTGACGGCCCGCACGGCGCAACAACTTGCCACGCAGTTCGCTGCGGCTGTGTTCTCGAAGGGCCAGAGCCTGTAGGGCCCTGGTCTTTAGAGACAGCGGCTTGCGTGGCGGTGGCATGGACCTGGCGCGCACCAGGCGCGCCTAAACCCTTAGGCGGCGTCGCCCGAAACTTCGAGCAGGGGGATGCCCATGAACTCGCGGATGCGGTTTTCGATTTCCACGGCTATGTCCGGGTTCTCGCGCAGGAATTCGCGGGCGTTGTCTTTGCCTTGCCCGATTTTTTCGCCCTTGTAGGCGTACCAAGCGCCAGACTTGTCGACAACCTGGGCCTGTACACCCATGTCGATGATCTCCCCTTCGCGACTGATGCCTTCACCATAGAGGATGTCGAATTCGGCGGTCTTGAAAGGCGGACTCACCTTGTTTTTGACGACCTTGACCCGGGTTTCTGAGCCGATGACCTCTTCACCCTTTTTGATGCTGCCGGTGCGGCGGATGTCCAGGCGTACCGAGGCGTAGAACTTTAGGGCGTTGCCGCCGGTGGTGGTTTCCGGGCTGCCGAACATAACACCGATCTTCATGCGGATTTGGTTGATGAAGATGACGGTGCAGTTGGTCTTTTTGATGGTGGCGGTGAGTTTGCGCAGAGCCTGGCTCATGAGGCGGGCCTGCAGGCCGGGCAGGGAGTCGCCCATTTCACCTTCGAGTTCGGCCTTCGGCGTGAGCGCTGCCACCGAGTCAATGATGACCAGGTCAACGGCGCCCGAGCGAACCAGCGAATCGACGATTTCCAGGGCTTGCTCGCCGGTGTCGGGCTGGCTGATCAACAAGTCTTGCAGATTCACCCCCAGCTTTTGGGCGTACTGCACGTCGAGCGCGTGTTCAGCATCGATGAAGGCACAGGTGCCGCCGATGGCCTGCATTTGGGCTACCACCTGCAGGGTGAGGGTGGTTTTGCCTGAGGACTCCGGGCCGTAGATTTCGATGACCCGACCGCGTGGCAGACCGCCGACGCCCAAGGCGATGTCGAGCCCGAGGGAGCCGGTGGAGACGACCTGGATGTCTTCCACGGCCTCGCCTTCGCCCAGGCGCATGATGGAGCCCTTGCCGAATTGCTTTTCGATCTGGGCAAGGGCGGCGGCCAGGGCCTTAGCCTTTTCGGTGTTCAGGGCTTTGACGGGTGCATCCATGGAAATCTCCGGTTCAATTGAGGGGTGGCGGACAGGGCCTGGGGCCTGGGCATGGTGAGGAGTCTGCAGGTTTACAGGCTCATGGCGTGAGCCTGTTGTGGTACGAAATAACGGGGTTTGGGCGGCAACTTCAGGCTGCCGGGCGTTGGCGGGACTCAACTCCATGAACTGGATATTCGTACAGTATAGCGGGCCCGTCAATCCCGCTCAGTGGGGGGGCGAGCGGTCCGTGAACCCCTGGAACACCCGCTAGGGACAGCCGATGAGCCGTCCCTAGAAAGGCTGTCAAAGACCGACCCGGGCCCAGCGGCGCCGATCGTTCGTCACGGAGCGAGGAGTCAGCCCCTTGAGCATCCTGATTACAGAAGACGACCAGGTGCTGGCCGATGGCTCGGGTTTGGGTTTGGCCATGGTGCGCGAAGTCGTGGACCGCCACGGCGGGGTGATCAGTATTGAGGATGCGCGCGCCCGAGCCCCGGGTGTGAGCCACCCGGGCACCCGTTTTTCCTTGCGCTTCAACGCAGCGCCTCAGGCTTGATCAGCGCAGCCAGCCCTTGCGGCGAAAGTAGATGAAGGGCGCGGCTACCGAGGCGAGCATCAGTGCAATGCCAAAGGGATAGCCGTACTCCCAATTCAGCTCAGGCATGTGCTGGAAGTTCATGCCATAGATGCTGGCAATGAGCGTGGGCGGCAGCAGCCCCACGCTGGCCACTGAGAAGATCTTGATGATCTTGTTCTGGTTGATGTTGATAAAGCCGACGGTGGCGTCCATCAGGAAGTTAATTTTGTCGAAGAGGAAGGCGGTGTGGGAATCCAGCGAGTCGATGTCGCGCAGAATCTGGCGGGCTTCCTCGAACTGTTCGGCGCCCAACATGCGGCTGCGCATCATGAAGCTCACAGCGCGGCGGGTATCCATCACGTTGCGCCGGATTCGACCGTTCAAGTCTTCCTCGCGGGCGATGGCCGACAGCACCTGGGCTGCAGCCTCATCGTTTACATCCTGTTTGAGAACCCGAGCGCTAACCTGTTCGAGCCGATCGTAGATGCCCTCAAGCGTGTCGGCGGAGTATTCGGCGTCGGCATCATAGAGCTTGAGCAGCACATCCTTGGCGTCTTCAATCAGCGACGGTGTGCGCCGCGCACGCAGGCGCAGCAGTCTGAAGACGGCAATGTCTTCCTTGCGCACCGAAAACAACATGCCGCCTCGCATGATAAAGGCCACCCGTACGTTTCGAGGCCCATCGGCATCGTCGACCAGAAAGTCCGATCGAATGTGCAACTCACCATTATCTTGTTCGTAGAAGCGGGCCGATTCCTCAATATCGTCGTCCACTGCATCTTGCGGAATCGTTAGGCCAAAACGATCGGTCACCCAGGCTTTTTCCTCGGGCGAGGGATTTTCGAGGTCGACCCACACCGGTGACAGGCGCACCAGGTCGTGGGGTGCGTGGATTTCTTGCTGCAACAGGCGGCCACGGGGGCCGTCTGTGTCCAGGGTGAACACATTGAGCATGTGCCGCGTCTCCGCTTTGCCGCGCAGACCAGCCCACTGGGCAGCCCGCCGCGCGGTCGGGGTTGTGAGGAAGGTGCAATCCGTCAGCCCCGCGCGGCAGGTCGTGGTGAACCCTTGTGTGGGTTCAGGGTGGTGGGGCGAGCCTGCTCAAGACAGGAGCCCCACCATGGCGCAGGCGACAGTCACCAAGGGTGACTGGGGTCCAAGCGTGCCTTCGGTAGTTCGATCTCCCCGGATTATGTCACCGGGCGTGCGCGCTCGCCACCATTGAGCCCGGTCCGATCGCTTGCCAAGGGGAGGTTTCGGGCGCACACTGGGCCGGCCATCGGGCTCACAGTTCAAGCGGGCCACCCAACACCGAAGGCGCTGCCGGGCCCCGATGAGCAAGCGTTTTAACCCTCATCAACCCTCGTCAACCCTCTTGGAAGGAGGTCTGGATGAACCTGACGATCAGCGGCCATCATCTGGAGGTCACCCCCGCCTTGCGCGAATATGTCCTCAACAAGCTGGACCGCGTCATGCGGCACTTCGACCAGGTGGTCGACGTCAGCGTGATCTTGAGCGTGGAGAAGAAGAAGGAAAAAGAGCAGCGCCAAAAGGCTGAAGTGACGCTGCATGTCAAGGGCCGCGACATTTTTGTCGAGCAAAGCCACGAAGACCTGTACGCCGCCATCGACCAACTCATGGACAAGCTGGACCGACAAGTGGTGCGCCACAAAGACCGTGTGCAGGACCATCAACATGATTCCCCCAAGCGCAGCTTGTCTCTCAACGGCTGAGCCGCGGGCCCGTGGCCCGGCATGGCGAAAACCAGGGGTGGCTCGGCCACCCCTTTCGCTTGGCGGCGCGGGCTGGTGCGGCGTGCTCATTTAGTCGGGCCACCGGGCCTTCTCCTTCCTATAATTCGCCACCGACTTCGCCGCGCCTGCGCCATGAACCGACTCGCCGCCATCCTGCCACCTGCTTATGTGCTGGTGGATGTGGACGTCACCAGCAAAAAGCGTGTGTTCGAGCATGCCGGTCTGCTGTTTGAGAACCTGCAGTCGATTCCGCGTGCCACCGTCAGCGACAACTTGTTCGCGCGTGAGCGCTTGGGCTCCACCGGCCTGGGCCATGGCGTGGCCATTCCCCACGGCCGAATCAAGGGGTTGAAGAACCCGATGGCTGCGGTGCTCCGCGCGCGCGAACCCATCGCTTTCGATGCCCCTGATGATGAACCAGTGAGTCTGCTCATCGTGTTGCTGGTGCCCGAGGCCGCCACGCAGCGGCACTTGGAAATCTTGTCTGAGATTGCCGAA
>Ga0194121_10006483_pt1 | contig 15655 bp, 20 predicted proteins | sample TA2MahCa50mmetaG_FD_148609 | JGI IMG/M metagenome (GOLD analysis project Ga0194121, IMG submission 148609) | Freshwater microbial communities from Lake Tanganyika, Tanzania - TA2015020 Mahale Deep Cast 50m | ecosystem: Environmental > Aquatic > Freshwater > Lake | place: Tanzania: Lake... | reverse complement strand
TATGAAGTAGTTAATCAGTTTTCTGAAGAAACCAAAAAAATGTTTGATGTTGATATTCCGTTGTTTAAAACATTTAGAGGAATGTCAACCAAAGAAGTTCAAATAAGTTGGGGAAAAAAGATACCAACAACTTCAGAGGGTATTGTTAAAGAACAAATGGTTGAATATACCGTAGAAGGGTGGGTTAATAATTTTCAATCTTATTTAAAATCCGCAATGAGTTATACGGGAAAAAAAGAACTCCACCAATTTATAGGTGGTGTTGAATACAAACACATTACCGAAAACTCCTTTAGAAGATTTGATAAGTAGATTATTCTACTCTAAATTCTTTATCTTCCGCACTATTAATAGCGTTGTCTCTTTTCATACCTTCTTTAATGTAGGTACGAATAAGTTTTGACACGGTTGCATTTTTTTTATGAGCAACTTTTTCAATTTCTCGAAAGTACGCTGGTACCACCCTAAAGGATAACATCCTAACCAATTGTTTTGACTTTGGTATGTTGGGAGTTTCAAATCCTTCTTTAAATTCATTATCCTTCATACAATTAAACTTTTTTTATAAATATTTGGAAATTCTCTTTTTTTTCGTTATGTTTTAAATAAAAAAATAAATATCATGTCAGTAGAAAAACCACAACAAATCAGTGCAATTAAAGAATGTGAAGAACGTTATCCTGAAACCACTTCTGAATTTAAAAAAATACTAAAAGAACAATACGAATTGTTCTGTAAAAAACAATTAAATTATGGTCCCGATAATATTTCTGTAGGGACGAGATTAGAAACCGATGAAGAATTAAAATTATCTCAAACGGGTATTTGGTTTAGAATGAATGATAAGATTCAACGTCTAAAACAATTGGTTTTGTTGGGGAAACAAGAAAATGTTGGTGAAAGTGTAATTGACACTTATTCTGATTTATCTGTCTATGCAATTATTGCACAAATCGTGGTCAAAGGAAAATGGGCCAAATAAATAACGTAAATCAAAATATTTATGTTTAAACGAGAAAACATAATGAAAATGAATTTAAGTAATAACTGGATTGCTCAGTTTATAGACAATATCGGCAAAAATATTTTAAGTTCGGTAGAGACAGATAAATATTTTTCACTTAACAATGAAAAAAAAATAGTTGTTCAATATCTTGCATTTAAAATAATCATTAAGAGTATCAGCTTAAAGATAAAGGATTATAAGGATTCAATTCCGATAATTGTGGGTTTCCTTATGAAAAAAAGTGAGGAAAATGAAAATTATGAATTATCAGAAATCATGAAAGACATTAAACTAAACCATGATAAACTTATTGAGATGACCACCACCTCAATTAAACAGGCTCCCCCGCTCAAGAGACCAATTAAAGTAAGTGCCAAACCAAGAGAAAATAAGGATTAACCGATAATTTCAGCATCCTTTATTTCCTTTAAAAAGAGGTAATAACTTTCGTTATTTTGTCTTGAATTTTGTCTAACAACAGTATCTATTTTCCAAATAGACTTAAGTTCGTTTATTAAATCTTGGGGAATAGTTGATTCTTTTATTCTTCTATCAATGTAGAATAATCTATCCTGAAAATTAAATAGTTCTTTACAAAGCATATTAGTGTTTACAATTTACCTGATGTTCTGGCCATTTTTTCAATGGTTTAACATTTTCAAATTTGTAACACTTCCAAGATTTGGTTTTGGTAAAATTGATATGTTTTACAAGAAAAGTTGGAACAGTCGCACCTGTTGGTAATTTCTGTGATTTTTCATCAAAAATCAAGTCTATTTTAATTATTAAATTTTCATTATCATCCCAAACCCTTTCTTGTTCTTCAAGAAGTCTCCATTCTCCTCTATTTAAATCTTGATTTTGTAATGCACAATTTAAATATGAAAATGTTTGTTTTAAATTTTCCATATTATCCGAAAAACTAGCAGCTGGCGCCAAATGACCTTTATCCCACTGATTATTTTTATAATCCAAGTTATCTGAGGTATTAATGGTTGGTTCGGTGTAAAAATCCATGGAACCCCTGTTAACCGTTGTGGGTCTGTTTTTTGAATGGTATATCAACCAAACAGGTTGTTCTAATTTTTGGGAATAATGTACTTCAAAAACATTGTTTTTTACGTGTACTTCGTCTTTATTGGATTCTAATGATGTGGTTAAAAAAAGAACCACAAATAGGAAAATTAGATTTAAAAATTTTTTTGTCATAAATTGTTTTCTTGTATGTAATTAAATATATGACTTGAGGTATTTGTACACACAGGGAATTCAATAAATGGAATTTTATATTTTTCTAAATTTTCTTTAATTGTGTTATCAATTATTCTAGACTGTTCTAAATTTTGAAATCTACCATTTTGATTAAAGGATTTGTCGTCTCTTTCTAAAAAAAATAATAATTAAACTCATTTTTAAAAAATACTAACAAAAAACGAAAAGAAAATGCAATAAACGATATATTTATATCATAAACATAATCTATGGACATAAATTCACTTTACACCGTTTTGATTACCGCAATTACGGTTTTGGGTTCAACAAGTGCTTGGAGATACTATGAAAAAAGAATCATGAGAAAAGAAAAATCGGAAGATTATATGAAAAACGAATGTAGAGAACGAATCGCGAAGTTAGAAATACTTTTGGAAAAGTCATCTGCCGAAAAAGATGATTTAAGAACAAAAGTTTTAAAATTAACAGAAGAAGTTGCACAATTAAGGATTAAAGTTGAATTTTTATCAGATAAAAATGAAGAACTTAAGGAAAAAGCAACTAAACCAAAAACTACTAAAACAAAAAAATAAAGATTTAAATCAAGAATCTTTGGTTATTGAGTCAAAAATATGAATAATTTCATTTAAAGATTCATAAGAAAAACATTCAGAATAACCAGAAAAATTTTCTATCAATGGTTTAAATTTTTTTACATTACATTTTTGTTTTAGCCTATCTTTTATCGTTTCTTCTAATTTTTCAGCGTTTTTTGAATCAATTCTACGTAAAATTGATTCAACCTGATACCCTTCATATCCATAAACTTTGCTAAATCTTCTAAAAATGTATTTTTTGGAAGTTATTCCGACTTTTACAAAAACAATACCCGTTTTTTCTTCTTTTATTGTAACCAAATAAAGTGATTTTGGTAGTTTTTCAATTTTTTTCTCTTTTTCTATTGAATATTTTTTAATTTTTTTGAATGCGTGTTTTTTCGCGTCCTCCAAATTATTAAATTTCTTTATTTCTCTATTTAAGTTTGGGTAATATTTCTTATACTTAACAGAATATACTGTTTTTCCATTATCCGTAACATAAATCTTACCTTTTTGTGTGGTTTTTTCATAAATTGAGTAAAACCCCACTTTTAATATTAATTTGTCCATCCATAATATATACCATAATAATCACAATACATAATTTTGATGTATTTATTATATAATAATCCATATAAATAATATGAAATTTCAAGAACTTATTTTTGGTACACTTACTGAAGAACTTAAAAATAAAAAAGTGGCCGATGCTTTAATACTTAAATGGAACGATGGATTTAAACAACTTAATCCTGGCGTTGGTGATATAACAAAAGAAGAAATAGATAGAGTGTACGATATATTCACCCGAATTCAAGGAGGACTAAGACCCGATTTACCTCAAGTCGTCACTTTTTTATATCATTTTGATGGGAGATTTGGTAGAGATTCTTTTGATGAAAAAAACTTAAAAGACATAACAAAATACACATATAAACAAATTAAATTTTTAACAGATGAATATACCACAAATGCTGGTGAAGAGAGAGCAGATGTTTTTGGTGGAGGTAAAGTCCCACCAACACCAGAGATAATAGAAGCATCAAAAAAATTATGGGAAGGTCAAGAACATCTTATTTTTAACGAAGGTGGTTTAAGGGCGTACTCCATACCTGACCAATTAACATCAATGGCGTATGGGTATTATTATCACGTAATTTATAAACAGGCGTTGGGATACCCACCTGATAAGAGTGATAGAGATATATCTCCGTGGTGTGTAACATGGAGACCTGACATGGGTAAAACTAATCAGTGGGGTGGTTATCGAAACGAAAGAACTTTTTATTTTATAATCGACGAAAGTAAAGACATCACAGACAGATATTATATAAGCGCACTACAAAAAGATAATTCTGTTAGTAGTGGTTTTAGATTAACTTCACTTAAAAATGATGGTGATAATACCAAGACATGGAATGAAATTGTCACAATATACCCCCAACTACGAGGTCAAGAATCTTTATTTGTCCTAAAAAAATTCTCACAAGACGAAATAACCTTAAAAAATAAAATAGGTTCAATAAATGAAATTGAGGGTCACGAAAACGAGTTTAGAAGACAACCAAGACAAATGAAAGTACAATACATACAACAAGGTGGTGTCTTATCAAAACCAACATCTTGGTCATCCATGGATGAACAATTAAGAATTCTTTATATCACTCAACCTGGTTTAGATAGAAACTCATTAATGGACCGTTTTGGTAACATGAATTTTGTTAAAGAAATAAAAAAAGTTGGAAATCAATGGTCTCTTTTAGATAATACAATAAAAAGAATTGATAACAGGGGAGTATTGTATTTGGTTGATAAATTATTTGAAAATGAATTTGAAAATATAAGAGTTAGTATTGATAACCCAAAAATTTCGATATATCGAAGTAAAAGAGACGGAAAAGTCGGTATTTTTGATGCTAAAAAAGTAAATTGGTTAGAAATGGATGGAAAAACATATGACAACAGATATGAGGATTTAATAAAACAGGGTGATGGTGATATATATTTCGACGAAACAACCGGTGATGTTTTTATTGTTGAACCTTTTTGTGCTGGTGTTAGAAATAATGTCGACTCTGATGATTGTTTTTATGTTGTTTACCCACAAGATAATCCAAAAGATGGACACATTTTATCCAATAGAAAATTTATGGAACTTCAAAACCAATTAACACCTGAAGATGAAATGGTACAAAATAGAAGTAGTGACCCCAAAGACTACTCAGATATAAAAGAAAAATGGGGACTATAGTCCCCATTTACATTAACAAAGAATAATATTCTTTAAAGTGTTTTATTTCATATCCTTTAGCGGTTTTTTGTGAACCACCTAAAACATGTCTGACGTTACTTTCGGAACAACCAATATAATCCGATATTTCTTTTGTTGTGTCAAACATTTTTATAAACAAACCATTTAACAAAAGAATCTTTTTTCCTTTATAGTTCGATATTTTTTCTTTTGAAATTCCTTCTCTACTTTTTCTTATTTTTTCTTTTGTTTCATCAGTGTGTTTTTTCCCATAAAACGCATTTTTTGGTCCAACATATCTACCCTTCATTAATTCGGAATGTCTTTTTTTTTGTTCATCACTAATAATTTTTTTAGATTTTTGACCATATTTATTGCCCATGTTAGTTACTCTAAAAGCGAGTCTGGCTTCTTCATATCCTCTTGATGATTTTATCCTATTTTGGTTTTTATTCATAGATATCATTTTGTGAAAAGCCAATGCTGTTTGTCTATCTCGATAAATTCTCCACAATAACCAATGAGCTAAAAAATGTTCTCTCGCTGTTAATAACACTATATTTGTATTATTTTTAGGTCTATTACTATTACCTAAACCACCTTTTGATTTGGGCACTATGTGGTGACCTTCAAAATACTCACCTTTCTTTTTTAATACCAATCTTTCTGGTTTTTTATTAAACCTATCATTCATGAAATTATCATATATTTTTTTATAATCCATATATGATAAATATATTAAAGTTCATTTTATGATTGAACTCTAAGATAGTAAAGTATAAAAATGTTTAAATTCTTTGATTCGTTCTAAAAGCCCTATTGACCCGCCGTTCACACACTTTGTAACCGCGGTAACAGAAGCGTCTGTTGCGTCTTTACATTTTGGTAAACAACGTTGAAAAAACCAAGCCGCCGATAATAATGCATATTTTGAAGCAACCAAATCAGGATTTGATATCAGGTCTTCGTTTATTGCTTTACCAAATGCAGTATAGTTATCTTTTCCTGTTAGTTGGATGTAACCCCTACCACGAAATTTAAACCCTTCTTTTGTTGGTTCGGCTCCGTTACCCATTCTGCCACCATAAACACGAGAGGCAATTGCTTCGGGTTTTCTTTGATATTGTTCAGCCAATTGGTCTGTAGGAAAATATCTTCCAAAAATACCCCTTAAACCCTTTGCTGAATAATTTAAATTTTCTTGAGTCACTTTAAACCCACCAGATTCATGTCCACATTGTGATAAAAAATGTGACAATTTTAATGGGGTATCGATTTTAAATTTTTCCGCGGTTTCAGGAATCATCGCGATTACATTATCGGGAATGTGTCCCTTTAATTTTTCCAATTTTAATCCACCAAGATTAGGTATTGGTGATGGTTCTGTTAAAACCACCTTTGTTTCTTCACCAAACATTTTAGACCAAGTACCCTCACCAACAATTCCATCGGCTGTCAATCCTTTTGAAGATTGCCAACCTTTTACCGCCATTTCAGTACCGGTACCAAAAACACCATCTGGATTTAATCCTAATTTTGATTGTAATTTTTTTACATCTTCACCAGTTGAACCTTTTTTTAATAACATAGTTTTTTTTTATCTATAAATATCTCATAAGTTTTTTTGTATATTTATAAATAAAAAAACTCATGACCAAAATTGTAATTACAGAAAATCAATTAAAAAAATTAACCAAAAATTTAAATGAAAATTATGTGGATTTAAATGACACATATGAACAAGAATGTAAAGTTGATATACATGACTACGGATTAAAATTTAGGGGATATGAAATTAATGCCATAATCACGCCAAATATAACTGTGACTTTTCAAATTGACATGTACGTCAAATCTTATGGTATTACAGACGTTTTAGTTGTTAATGTTGATGGTCCATCAGAAATTGAATTGGAAATACATTACTACGGCGAAGAGGATTCAGATGGGGATTCAGATATGGAAGAAACAATTACCATACCAATTAATTGGGAAAATGTTGATATGCAAAAAGATGACGAATTAGGGTGGATTGGTATTAATAATAGTATTCAAGTTGATTTAGTTAACGACGAAAATGGTGAATTAGTTGTTGATGGTATTATTGTAAATTATAATACGTCCACATAGGGTTTACATTTTAATTTAATTTTCTATATTTATATTTGACCTTGTGGTTGAATTTGAAGTGTCCTTGTGGCATTTGAGTTGGAATTGATACCAACGAATTCGGGTTCAAATACAAAAAAAATAAGGAAATGAATTACACAACCTCAAAGGGGTCTGTTGTACCTCAATCTTTCATTACCAAGGGTAAGCAAAGATTAAAACAACACATTGATACCGTTTATATGAATAACGGTGATGAGTTCGAAATTGAACTTTTTAATCCCACACAACAGAAAGTCTTAGCCAAAATAGAACTGAATGGTAAATCCATCGGTAGTGGTATCATAGTTCGTCCTGGTGAGAGAGTTTTCCTCGAAAGGTACTTGGATGAGGCAAGAAAGTTTTTGTTTGAAACTTACGTTGTAAATGGAGATGATGAAAATGTTCAAAACGCAATCCAAAAAAATGGTGATGTTATTATTAAGTTCTATGACCAATATTACTCAAATTTTGATTATACGTATTCAAATGTAATTAATGGTAATTTTAATTGCGCATTTACCACCACTAATACCACGTCATTTAATTCCAACGATAAATTATGTTTCTCGTCTTTGGAAAATTTAAAAGAAACCGGACGTGTTGAAAAAGGTTCAAAATCAGACCAAACATTTAATACGGATTCCACAATTTTTAACAGTTTCCCAACAAAATCTGATTGGTGGAAAATAAAACCAAATTCAACCAAAGTCATGGTTCGAGAAGATTTGGTTGTTTACTGTACTGAATGTGGCTCAAAGAGAAAAAAAGATAGTTACCGTTACTGCCCGACGTGTGGTACTAAGTATTAAAAAATAAACTAATCACAAGGTCTTTGAAGGGGTTACAATTTGTAACCCTTTCTTATTTAAAACCCAACTGGTATTGATTTGATGTCATCAATTTTTATATTTTTTAATGACAAAGTTCCATGTGCCATTGGTTTAAAAGAACCTTTCATATGTAGATATTGAAAATGGTAGTACAAATACATCGGGACCACTTTATCCCGATATTCTTCTTTTATTTTTACACCAATGTTTTCTTCATTGAATTCCTTTAATGGTTTTCCGACGTTATCTTCGGTACCTTTTCTTTGTAACCAAAAGTCTGCTTCGGGAAAGTTGGTTTTAAATGTACATAAATCTCCTATTGTCATAATTCAGAAAGTCTATCAGTTAAATAATCGTTATATTCTTTTTCATCGATATCGGGTGTCCATCTATCATCAAGGTAGAACCTTGGTTTTTCGTAATAATCCCCAAGTATTTCATTAAAAATACATTCGGTATCTTCATCACATTTTTCATATAATTCATCTATTTGACTATCACTTAAATTTTTTGTAATATCATTTAAATCTATTTTAATTGTTGCGCCGGTGTTGTCTAATTTTAAAACTTCACCATATTCACTTAATGCATTTTTTAATTGTTTTATTGCGTAATCGTAGTACGATGAGCTAGCCAAATCTGAATATGTATAATTAATCTTATCTTTGATTTCATGGTCATCATCGTATTTTTCAATTAATTCTTTAGTGGACATATCAGGGTCGTAATCCGCACCCGCTTTATTTTTTAAATAATCAATAATGGTCTGTTCATTATAATCATTAATACAACATTCAAGAGAACTTTCCCAATCATAATAAAAATAATCCAAATCACTAAAGAAATCATCCGATAATAATCGTTCAATAAAGTATACATTTTCTATGCTTCCATATCTATTTTTTCTTTTAGCAACAACCCAGTTTCCTTCGACAAGTCCTGATACGTATTCTGGTTCAACATCATAATTAAAAATAACATTTCTAGGTGCCAGTTCGTCAATTAAACCAAGTTCTTTTAGTTTTCTTTTTAATTTATACATGTTAAATATTTCAGGTTTCGACTGATATATTTTCACAATTTGGTCATCTGATAAATCATTAATACTAAAATCCATGGAGGCATCATATTCCGAGCCAAAACCATTTATAATATCCGTGTTTAAAATTAAATCAACGATATATGGGTGATATATCTCTTTGGGTTTACTATTTTTTGGTCCTTTTAATTGATACATAATACCGGTTCCATTTTCTATGGCCGCAGTTAAATGACTTTTATTACTTGTGTAATTATCCTTTAGTTTTTTTGTCTCCCTAAACGAATATACTGAATTATTGGGATTTGTTCTACCACAATGACCCATTCGATTACATTCCTCTCTTGAGTCGTTTGTATTAAGATTTACCCAATAAAAACCGATACCATTTTCATCTCTATAATCTTTTACGATTTCATTTCTTTCGGTGTAATTAATATCGCCTTCTCCCGATGTTAATTCTTGGTGCCATTTTCTTGATTCAGAAGATAATTGGTCGAAATCTAAATTTTTATATTCACCCAAATTACCATTCAAACCGACGCGAATCCAATCCATAATGGATACGACATTACTTCTCATACCTCTAACACCGGCACTTTTATTTATTGCATCGATACCCATTTTTTTTCTGTACTCAGGGTCTTTTCTAAAAATTTCTCTTATTTTTTTTTCCTCCTCTTCAGGTAAAGAACTTGATAATCGTTCCAAGGATTGTTCCGCGAAATCTTCAATTAGTTTATTACCAATGATAATTGAAAAGGGTCCGGCTAATTGTTCTAAGGCTTCAGCATTATCTTTACTCAAACCAAGTTTGTTCATTAACGTATCTTGTCTATTGGTCTCCAAAACCAATTCCTCGATTAAATTTATTATTTTCATACAAATCTTTTAAAAGATGTTATTGTTTCAAATAATTTATAGTTTGTTGCGTAAGTTGCTAAATTTTCAACTTTTACAGGTCCGACAATTACCTCACCCGTTTTTTTATTTTTATAAATTATATTAATACTTTCTTTTTCGCAATCGATTTTTAATGAAGGAACACCTATTGAAAACTCTTCATTATCAATACTTGTTTGACCTTTAAAAACACTTTGAATTGTGTTGTTTACTATATTTCTGAGTTCGACACATTTTCTATTACCTTCATTATTCTCAATAATTTTTTCAAAATATTTTTCAACATCACCTTCCATCTCATCATAGGTAACATCTTCTTGATGATATTCGTAAATACCTTCATAATCATTGTCTATGTTATAATAATCTACATAATCATTTAAAACATCTTGCATTAAAGTATCTGTACTGTTAATTGTGGTATATCCTTTTTTAATTAAAAACAATAAAAAATAAGGTATTCTAACAATTACTTTATCCTCTCTATATCTGTAATCAAAATTTATATATTTTTCAATAGCTTCAACTTCGAGTTGAGCCGCGTCCTCAAAAAAACCATAATTCTTATTAACAAACAATGATGAGTATTCCCCCCATAACTTATCATTCTCAACAAAATTATCATATTGTTCGTCTTTGAATTGTTCGTAATTCAAATAACCAAGATTTGATTTTATTTCACTTTCATTTCGTTTATGGTATTCTTCTAAATATTTTTCAAGGGTCGAACTAATATAATCACCGTCTTCGTTATCCATCCTACCCCACAACGTGCGATATCCTGATTGTGTATCGGATTGGTAATAACTTAAAGTATCTTTTGTTTTTTGAAGTTTACCACCAATATACGATTTAAATGACAATATAAAATTTTCCCCATCTATTTCAAAATCATCAATATCATCATCGGTTATTAACTCTCTTAATCTATCTTCATCTTTTTGAACAAAAGCCATGACCAAAGGATTTGATTGTGAAGTTTTGGAAACTATTTTGTTTACAAGAATACCAGTATCATCTTCGTCCAATGCGTTCATTCTTTCGATTTGTTGTTTTACAATATCTTCGGGTTGGTCATCACTTATCAAAGAGGGAAAAAAGAAATTTTTAATATTGAGATTTTTATTTAAAAATTCTGTAACATTAATTTGTTTATCATCCCTGTCCTTATATTGTTTTGATTCGAAATGGAATTGATACTTATCATTCACGTCTGAATTGGATATTAAAATATATAATCGACCTTGGGCGTTATAATAATTGAATCGATTATCCCTATCTCTATGTTTTGGATTTAATGATTCCGGTCCCCATGTTGTACACCATTCGGTGTTAACACCTAAGACACATGATGCTTTTTCGGTAAAAGGAATAAATATTGTAAAATTTTCACCTTTAAAGACCATTTTATATTCTTTTTCATTAAGTGCGGAAATAATTGAACTTAAATCTCTTGTGTCCCTTGTGTAATAGTTTTTAACAAGATTGTACAAATCCGTTAATGTTGTTATATCGTTAATATTAAATGCAATTGTATGTTTATAAACATATTCCAAATACTCTTTTGCTTTTGGTAAATCCTCAAGTTTTAATCTTTTCTTTCTATATAAATTAATCAAAAGTTTTACATACTTACCAATTCTTTTAATACCCGTATCATCCGAGATTGACATCGGGTCGGCCATTACAATTTGGTTAAACACATCTTTTGGTAAATCTTTATAATACGAATTATAAATTTCTTCCGGCGTCGCTTCCAGTATTATGGATTCAACCAATTTAATTAATTTCATACCCATATAAATATCTTTTATATTTATATATTATGGATGATATTATTAGAAAAATATTGCAAGAATATATTCAACAGAGAAATGTGGATATGTCAGAAATAATTATTAATAAAGATGGACACGCATATGAAAGATACGAAGACAGATTTTTGAATGATGACCATTTGGTTGTAAAATTTGCAAAAGACAGAACTTCTTCACTTAGAGAGTATTATAATAAAATAATTGGAACATACAAAATAGGTGAGGATATTAAAGAAAAAATAATTAATGTGTACACAAAACTACAAGATATTGAATTAAAAGAAGATGTGTACTACCGAATTTTGATTCATAAATTTAATCTTAATCTAAATGATATAAAATTTAATAATTATTTTGTTAAAGACGAAACCATAAAAGAAAAAGAAAATGGAGACCTTATTAATTTGTATTTAAAACATGAAACGGGAGAAGTGGATGAAGAGGGAAATAAAAAAAATTCAACTGGTGATATTGCGGTTCTTTTTTGCAAAGGAAATAAAGCAATTAGTTCCATGTTTATGTATTCAAGAAATATAATGAATAGGCAGGATGCACGTGAGAACACAATTTTTTTGGGTACAACACCCGAAATATGTTCTGAATTCGGATTACAAAATGTTTTTAATTACGAACCAAAAAAGAAAAGACACAGAATACCAATTGATACATCCAAATATGAACCGGTTTCAAGAACCAAAAAAGAAGATTAACCTTTAATCAACAACTCACCCAATACTTCGATTTTCCCAACCAATTTTTGAAATTCAACCTGACCGATATTCATTCCCTTTTTTGTGGACGAATATAGTTTCTCCAACAATTGTTTATATTCTTTTTCGGCATCTTCCATATTTAATTTTCCTTCCGATGCTTTCTTATAATAAGGAAGTTTAACAACAAAGTGGTGATATGTTAACATGGACAACCCACCTTTTTCTTTTGCATTGTTTGATATTTTTTCAGCACCACCCATTCTTGTTTCCGCAAATTCTTCAAAATTCCTTGTTTTATCTTCTTTTATATTTTTAACTTCCTTATCGTATTCTTTAAACCGGTCAGGATTTGACATCATTGCGTTTTTAGGAAATAATCTTTTTTTTCTGGTGTTCGCAAGGGTGCGAGACCTTTCGTCGATTTCCTTATCAATTAATTTTTTTAATTGTGATTCCGAAAAAATGTATTTCATTACTTACTTACTTAGACCTTTAATTATTGGGTTTTTCATGTATTTTTTATATACATTTTTCATTTTAATTTGACCCTCATTTAAGTATGAATCATCAGGTATTTCGGAACCCATATTTTCAAATTCATCCAATGAAATGGTACCATCGTATTCTTCCAATTCCGTATCACCATGTTTCATGATATTCATTTCTTCTTCGGAAGGTGGTTCATTTAATCCCAATTTTTCTTTCATTGCTGTTTCATAGTCAGAAGATGGTTCACCACCCTCCTTATCCATTTTTAATTTGTTATAAAGTTCAGTAGCGGCATCCATGTTCTCAGGAGTCATATACGCACGAGGGGTTAAAAAATCTTCGTCATACTGAGACATATCCATTTCTTCGTTCATTAGTCTATTTTTTAAATGTTTTGTTCTTTTTTTAAGAAGAACATTTAATTGACTTTCGGTAATTATGATTTTTTTCATTATTTTTTTATTAATAAATATCTTATTTATTATAAATTATTTTGGTTGCGCCCCAACTTTGGAACCAATTGAGGTCATTAATCTTCTTAATGGTTCGGTTGTATTAACTTTGGTCGTCAAGTCATCTGAAATTGCCTCATAAAAATCCTCGTCGTCACCACCAAACGATAGTCCCACAAGACTTTTTTGATTATAATAAAATTTAATTAATGCACACACTTCTTCAGGCGTTTTAACTTCTTTGTTTATAAGTTCAGCGACCTTTGAAACTGAACCACCCCCCATTAAATTCACTGGATTTTCAATTCCTGAAAGAAGTTTATTAACTTTCGTTATTAGTTGTCCTGTATTTTGTTGTTGTTTTAAATCTGTTCTTCCTTTACAAAAGTTACAAATTGTTTTCAAACCATTTAAATCGAGTGACGCATTATTAACAACCATCTTTAATCCTTCCGATAAAGATGCATTATCATTTTGTTCATTTATAAGTCTCTTAACAATTCTAATTAAATCGTTTTCTGTTAATCTTACAATTTTTTTCATTATTTTTTTATTAATAAATATCTTATTTATGGAATTATATTCATATATAAATATCAAAAAACTTGACCGGCGCCCGAGGTTCGTTTTTAAAAATTAAATCCGAATCCAATTGTTAAATTTTGAACGGACAGAATGGAGACACTTATGTTTCCATTTAACACCCCCCAATTCAACAATGTCCCAACCGAAATTTGTGGGGTTGTTCGAGAATCTCCCAATATATTATAATAACCATTATTTCCCAAAATATATAACTCATCAAAATACTGGGGAAATTCTTTTTCGGTTACAAAACCCGCAGAAATATACGGGGTTAGATAATTTATTTTTTTTCCATATCCAATGGTTAATTCTGAAAATGTTTTATTCGTTTTTACATATCTATCGTTCCATCTTATAACATCATATAGAGATATATTTCCGTAATAATCAAAACTTGATACGGGAAATTTATAACCCATAATAAACATGTTTTCTCTTCCGACCGAATAGTAGACCCCCAAACCCATTTCGTGTTCTCTGGCAAACGAAAATGACATACCCAACGTGTTTTGAATGGGATTATATCTTTCAATTGGGATTGAATAGTTTGGACTCAATTGAGGAGTGGAATTGTTATAATAATAATTGTTTATTTGGGGTTGAGAGGGATACCAAATATCGTTTCTCCACGGGGAATAGATATAAGGTGAATTCCAATAATGTCTTACCGGAGGAACATATCGATAATTGTTCCAATTATTATTTGGTCTTGAATAACGATAGGTATTGGAATATTTATCGTTTCTTTTTTGAATCTTTTCATTTTTTTCAGAATTTTGTCCAAAAGTTATAAAGGGAAATAAAAAAAATAAAATAAGTAGTCTCATAAAAATAAATATAATAAAAAACCCCCAAACATGGGGGTTTTTTTATTTAAAAAATTTTTTTAAATATCAATCAATAAACATACCACGTGAATCAAAAAATTCCAAAAGATTTTGTTTAACGACTTCTTTAATTTTATCTTCGTTTAGTTTTGTAAAATAATTTGGGTCCCTTACCCCTCTTAGTGTTCCTTTATTTGGATTATCACTTGGAAGAGTATATCCTGGGTATTTTAAAACATTTTGGGTGTTGTCAATTGCGGGTCTTGATATCGCCACATTTGCTTTTTGTTCTCTTGTTAGTTTAACAAATTGTTCCGCTTTCGCACCGGGTGAATTATATTGGGTGTTCTTTCCAACAACACCTTCTGGTACAAATGTCAATTGATTTACTTTTCCGGTTCCTTTTAACGCGGCTATCATGTTGTTTGCTCTTCTTAATGCCAATGCTTTGTTATCGTATCCACGAGAACTTCCAACAGCGGATGCTCCACCTGTTACTTTTATGGTGATTCCTCGTGGAAGGTTAACTAAGGACTCAATTGCTTTTTTAAATTCTTGACTATTTTTATTAACCCAATCTTTTCCCGTCTCAAAAATGTTTAAACCAAGAGTTATAGTTTGTCCTGGTTGTAACATTGTTAAAGATGATGGTTGTCTTCCGTGCAACGCGTTAAATGCGTCAATATCGGACCTCATTGCTTGTTGAGACCTCATTGGGGTATAACTACCTGTATTTAATGGTGGTTTTGGTGCAAATGTACCAGGTGGAGGAATACCTTTT
>Ga0194121_10006479_pt1 | contig 15666 bp, 17 predicted proteins | sample TA2MahCa50mmetaG_FD_148609 | JGI IMG/M metagenome (GOLD analysis project Ga0194121, IMG submission 148609) | Freshwater microbial communities from Lake Tanganyika, Tanzania - TA2015020 Mahale Deep Cast 50m | ecosystem: Environmental > Aquatic > Freshwater > Lake | place: Tanzania: Lake... | reverse complement strand
TGGTAAGCCAGTGTACCAACCAAGTGGGAAATCTTTTGATGAAGCATTGTATGAAGTGATGGTAGGAAGCTATAGCGTATACGAGGACAAAACTATCCCAAAAGAAATTGTGCAAATGTGTACGAATGTCGGCTTATTGCTTGATGATTCTGTAAGAGAGAAAGTTGAAGGTTGGATTGGTAAAGAAGCATTTGATGAAAAACAAAAAACCTTTGGAGTACGAAAGGAAGATTTTAGGGAGATTGTTAAAAAGATTCAAGGTATCACCCGAGACGTTTCAGAGTTACCAATGCCTGAGCAGAGGAAAATATAACTTAGCTACGCCCTTAAAAGGCGTAGGTTTAGCTTAATTATGAGTGCATTTAATCCCGAGCGTTTAAATATAAATGATTTAACCATTGAAGAACCTGAGGAAAAAGGGGAGCTTCCTTTTAATCCCGAAACATACATTACCAAAGAAGATTGGGAATCTATGATGGAACAAATGGAGGAAAGTAGGGATGATTTATTCTCTTTTGTGGGAAAGGCTGCGGCAATCAAGATTCTTAATCCGGAAGTCAATATAAAAATTACAGATAAAGAACGTGAAGATATTAAGGAACTTCTAGAAGTTTGGAAAAAAAGAAATTGGTATGGATTCTTTCAATTTGCGATGTCTTGTAGAATTTTAGATCCCAAAATGGATATACCAACTTCTGGTTATCATAATGAGATTCGACAAGCCTTCCAGGAGAAGTTAAAGAATCAAATGTCGCATTATATTGGAATGGCAGCACGTGCCAAAGTAGTTGAGCCAGCTCGTGTAGGAAGAACTAGTACTGAAGAAATGTGGCCAGAAGTTATGAAGTACTTTGAAACTCATAGAAAAGACATCCAACATTTTACAGAGAAAGCCACGGAAATTAAGATATTAAAACCAGAAGAAAATCTCGATCTTACAGAGGAGGTTTGGGATAAAATGTTGAACAAGTTAGATAGCCTTAGAGGAGAAGATATGACGCAATTTTCTCAGTATGCAATGGATCTTAAGATTTTGGCTGCACAAGAAGTAAAGGTACCCGAAGGAGGTGGTTTAGAAGTTAAAATGCGCAGAGAACAAGAAGCATCTGAACCAGAAATTCCTTTGATACCTGAGAAAAAAAGTTTTTAATTTATGTCATTCAATCCAGAAAGAATTAACATCAAAGATTTAACTATAGAGGAACCAGAAAATTATGAGGATTCTTTTGATTTGGCATTCGACTTTGAAGGGCGCATTACTGACGAAGACTGGCGATCTATAAAACAGGACCTTGAGGATTCTCGTGAAAAGTATCTCAACAAAAAAGATGATATTAAATATGCATCTGGCATAGAACGTACTCTAGAATATTTAGCTATTCTTAGACAGTTAGGATCGCACCAGAAATTAACAGATAGCGAGCACCAGATCATTGAAGCTCGGATGGCTAATCGTAAGGAAAAAGGAGAACAGGGGCATTATCTTATTTACTTAAAAATGGCAGCTGACTTGAAGTTGCTTGGTGAAACTATTCAAATATCTGAAAAAGAATGGGAGATTATTGAAGGACTTGTAAGAACACAAATTAAGTGGTCAGAATACAGAGATTATTCTAGTCCAGTTGCAATGACTATTCTAGGTCGAGATCCAAATTTAACCAAAGAAGAAATTGATTACTTTCAAAATGGTCTAAAAGAAGTTCGTGGAAAAGTAAAAAGGGCGCCGAACGATATGTCATTTGGCGGTCCATTATCAGTAAGGTTGGCTGAAGCAAGAATTCTTGGTATTGATTATGAGTTATCTCAAGAAGATTGGAAGCAGATGAAGCAAGAGTTTGATAATTACCGGAACTATGAACATTTTCAATGGGAAGGACTCGCTCAAAAAGCGTGGGGTGCCATGGTTCTTTCTGCTAATAAAATTAGTATACCGGAAGGAGGTGGTCTTGATGTAGTTATTTCAAAAAAGGAAAGAAAAGTTAAAGATAAATTGGTACCAGAAAAACGTAACTTCTAACTATGAATCCAGAAAGAATAAATATTAAAGATTTAACCATTGAGGAGCCTGAAAAAGAGGCTGAGGTATTTTTTGACCCAGAGAAGGATATTACAGAAGAAGATTGGGATACTATTTTAGATTTTTTTAAGTCAAGACACTATAATCCTGTTGAAGCTGATGAGTTAGAGATACTCGGAAAGGGCAATGAAGTAAGTCCACCCAATCATTTTTATTATGAGAAGAGAGAAGAGCTTTTAAAATCAAACGAAACAACCAGCGAGAGAAATCATTTTCTGCCTCAGTTATTGAAAAATATTGCCATTAAAAATCATGGCATTAATCTTTCGGATCAAGAAAAAAAAGAATTTAAAAGAATTGTTAAAAAACTTGCCGAAAGTGAATTCTGGATAGGTTATGCAGAAAAGTTGGCTTGGGCTAATATAGTCGGCATTAAAGAACCATTGGATGAAAAAAATCTTGCAAATATTTTAAATTCAATGAAGGTGCAAGATGAGGAATGGGTGAAAGCGAGGAATGAGGAAGCCGGTATCCATGATTGGCTTAAAACTGCAGCACATCTTAAGATACTAGGACATTCAGTGCCAATATCAAAAGAACAATGGCAAAAATTTAAAGCGATTTTAGATATAGATAGGGCAGACTTTCCAACTAATCGAAAAGATACTGGAATAATGTATTTTTTAATGGATGCAAGCAATATGAAGATTCTTTCTGCTGACGAAATTGAAATTCCCAAACAAGGCGGTTTGGAATTATTAATGCATAAAAAAGAGACCATATTATCTGAAAGTAAAACAATACCCGAAAAACGTAACTTCTAAACATGAACCCAGAACGTTTAAACATAAAAGATTTAACGATTAAGGAACCAGAGAAATTAGAGCCAGTTTTTGACGTTCAGGAAGAACTTACTGATAGAGATTGGAAGCTTATGATGCATGAGCTAAAGAATGTGAGAGGGAAGCACTTTGCAAGTCTTTTTGCTCAATTAGCAGCAGATATGAAAATTCTGGACCCCGATAAGGATCTTAGGCTTGAAGAGGAAGATTTCGGGATGCTTTATAGAAACTTAGAGAAATCTGCTGAAGATGGAAAAGAGCATAATTTTTGGTCTCCATATCTTCGTTTAGCAGGGAATACTAAACTACTATATCCTAACCGAGGGATACCCATGGATAATAAGATTATAGAAGGAGTAAAAAATACGCTCGACGGTTTTAAGGAAGCTGGAAATTGGAAAGAATTTATCCATGCTGCATCTGCTGCCAAGGTACTCATGCCATCTTTAGATCTTAATCTCGTTAAAGAGGATTGGGAGCAGATTTTAAAGTTATTTGGCGGACCAGATGGTCCTCATTGGCAAAATAAAATAGAAGCAGCCAGGGAGGTTTCAATCATTATGCAGGCAGTTAACTTTAATGTAGATGATAATTTATGGAAGAAATTCCAGGGTGGATTAGAAAGTTTTAGAGGTGGAGCTGGTGGCGAACGACAATGGGAAAGTTTTGCATATTACGCAAGCTCCATGAAAATATTAACTGCAAAGGATATTAATATACCTCCCGAAGGTGGTTTGCAGCTTACCATGGAAGAAAAGCCCAAGAACGAAGAGGAGAAGGTAGAATCCTTTCCAGAAAAACGTAACTTCTAATTATGAATCCAGAAAGAATTAATATTAAAGATTTAACTATTGAAGAGCCTGAAGGAGAGAGTGTTATTTTTGACCCTGAGAAAGAGATAAAGCCAGAGTATTGGGAAAAATATTTAAAATGGTTCGATAGAATGCGAAAGGATACGCAAAAAGATAATACTTCATTTAGAAGGCATTTAGCTGCTTTGAAAATCCTTGGTCGCGGAGTCGATTTATCAGAAGCAGAAAAGAATATAGTAAGAGGTATAAAGTTAACTCCAAATAGAGATGACTTATTTTATGCGATACGAGGATTTGAGCAAGCGAAAATACTTGGAGAAAATATTGAATTTCCAGATAGCATTGCTCGAAAAGCTGCAGATGAAATAAACTCTCTTATAGATGAAAAGAATAGCGGATACTCTGCTGAGGATATACGAATATTAGTTGAAGCGGGTAAGGGAGAACTTATTGAGGAGAGAACTAAAGATTTACTAAGAGAATTTTTACCCAAGAAAACAGAAGCTAGAGGCATTATAAATATAGCTTTAGCACTTAAGTTTTTAGGATCAGAACCGGCTTTGAATAGTAGCCATCGGAAAATTATTAGAGAAAGGTTAGATTCCGACGAGCAAAATATAATGAGTAAAAAAATCGCTGATATTAATCTCGGAGCGCAACGCTATTTTGACATAGCAGCAGAACTAAAATTACTTAGTGCTGAAGAAATAAATTTTGGTGAACACGGTATTGAAATTAAAATGCCAGAGCAACGAGCACTAGAATCAGAAACTCCAATTATACCCGAACAAAGAAGTTTTTAAATTATGAACCCAGAACGTATAAACATCAAAGATTTAACTATTGAACAACCCGAATCTCAAGAAGGGTTATCTTTTAATCCCGACAGAGATTTGAGTGAAGAAGATTGGGAAAAAGTATTTTCTGCTATTGAGAGAGACAACAAAGGAATGACTGGCGGGAAATCAAAACTTTCAGAGAAAAAAAACTATCTTGAGTTGTACCCATCTATAAAAATACTGGGGAAAGATATTGGTTTACCTCCTGAAAGTTTTATGTATTTTGCTGAGAAATTTATAGACGGATCTAGAAAAAACGAGAATTGGAGGAAATTTTTACAACACGTTTCTGAATTAGCGATACTTGGATACCCGTTAGAGTTATCGGAAAAAGAAAAAGAGAATGTATTATCTTTATTGGATTTAGATGAGGATTCTGATGCACGGAATAGTCCTAATACACAAGAATTCATTATAACAGCCGCTCTTTGTCGCATCGTTGGATTGCCAGTAGAAATTTCAAAAGAAAAGTGGGAGGAAATTGATAAGGAAATAGATAATGGTCTGGAGAAATCTCCCCCATATAGTTGGCTAGCAGTTTTGGCTGCGCAGAAAGTTTGTGGTAGACAAGTTGATATTCAGGATTACACTTGGCAAATTTGGAAAAAATTATTACATTCTGACAGAGAACACCTAGCCCCCTATAACGTAAAGGTCTTTTTGGAAAGAGCAAGGAATATGGCAATTGTGGGTGCAGAAAAAGTTACTATCCCAGAAAAAGGAGGATTACAGTTAACTTTTCCGCACGAAAGCGACGTGGTGCCTGAAGTAAAGACACCTTCTTTGCCAGAAAAAAGAAACTTTTAGTTTATGTCATTCAATCCAGAGAGATTAAATATCAAGGATTTAACTATTGAAGAACCAGAATCTCAAGAGAGGTTAGCTTTCGATCCAGAGAAGGATTTAACCGAAGAAGACTGGGAAAACATGAAAGATGAGTTAGAAATCTGTCGTGGGGAAGGTGAAGAAAATAATGAATGGTTTAACTTTGCAAAGCAGGCTTCGGTTATGAAGTTACTAGATTCTAATGTGGATCTGGGGATTGATTCAAAAACTTGGCAGGCTATGAATGATAAATTAGACGAATATCAAGAACAGGGGGCAAAATTGGCTCAAGGGATTATATCGGGAGAAAACCTGCAACCATGGAAAGACTTCTCGCTAATGGCAATGAATTTAAAGATTATTGATCCAAGCTTCAATTTCAAAAAGTACGGCGTTTTAGATGATCTTAATTGGGAAGGTATGGAACGTGAGCTCGCTGATTGTAGAGCAAGTGGTGACTACAATGAGTTTTCCGATCAATCTGTTGCAATGAAAATATTAGACCCAAAAAGCAAAATTGAGATTAATGAAGAAGACTGGAAAGAATTGCAAAGAGATCTAAATTATTGGGAGGAAACTGGAACTAAAGAAAGCGATAAAAACTTTTTCGGCTTTAGTCGTGTAGCTGCCAATATGAAAATTCTTGATCCTACTAGTATCCATGTTGATGAAAAAAACTGGGAGAAAATGAGAAACTACCTAGATAGAGAAAGAAGGATTTATCAAAACCGGCACGCTTTGTCAAATCAGGCGTTGTTTATGAAAATATTAGCTGCCAAAAGAGTTGAAGCTACGGAGAAGGGTTTAGAAATAGCAATGCAGGAAAAAGAAGGCTTGGAATCAGAAGCGTCAATTATGCCTGAAAAGAGGAATTTTTAAATACTAAAATCTATGCCAATTAATCCAGAATCTGGTAGACCACCAGAACCAGAGCAGGAACTCACAGTTCAGCAAACAGATACAGGACCAAAACCTCTTACATTTGAGGAGGTGGTTAGCCCTGAGCATTTAGAGATGATTTCTCAAGCATCGGGTGGTTTTAGGTTTAGACCAGATGCTTCACTGCCTCCGGGAAGGACAGGGTATACCGATTTAAGAACCAGAACTATTTTTTATAACCCCCTCATGCTTGCTGGAAACGAAGAATTAGGTATAAAACCATGGACCAAAACAGATATTGAAGGATTTACTTACCACGAGGCAGGACATCATGCCCCTGAAGTTGTAGCCCTACAGGAAAAGCTTATAGGCCATTTAAAGCACATAGAAGTGCCCGAAGCGTATAAAGGGTCTCCAGCAGCTGAAGAACGCTTTATTCAAGCTATATGGTCTAATCTTGATAATGCGCTAGCTGATATTTGGCTAGAACGACTAATGGGGAAAAGACCATATTTTGGCGTAGAGAAATCAATTTCTGAATTTCAAGAAGCTAAAGGTGATATTGATGATTATAAAGCTGCTTTTCCGTCTAAGCCTGGCCAATTAATGCAAGCTCTACTAAGAAGCCGATACGTTAAGGAAAAAGGTAAAGTAAAGACGAGAAAAGGCAACGAAGAATACTTGGAATATATTGAAGGCAAGAAAGAAGGATTAGACCCAGATGTATTTGAAGCAATGCAAAAAATTATCAAATCAGGGGCTATGCAAGCAATGATTGAGCGAGGAGCATTTGAAAACTACTTTGCCAGTCCAACCCAGCGAGAAAAATTGATTGATAAGAAAATGGAAGCCTATAAGCAGGTATTTCTGCCGGAGTATCTTAGATTATTAGAAAAAGAGCTAGAAGAACGAAAAAAGCAGCGCCAGCAGCAAAAGCAAAAAGAGCAGCAAGGCGAACAGGGAGAGCAGGACGAGCAAGAACAACAAGGTGAACAAGGAGAAGGTCAGCCGCAAGTTGGGCCATCTGAAGGTGCGCCCCTGACTAGAGAAGAGGAAGAAGAATTAAAGCAACAGATTATAGAAGAGTTAGAGAAAGCTGGTAAAGAATGGCAATCACAAGCTCCGGCTGAAGAAGATGAAAAAGAATTGAATTCTGAAATGGAGAAAGTGAGAAAAAAGATAGAAAGAGAACAGAAACAAAAAGAAGGCGGTGAGCCAGAGGAAGGCGAAGAAGCACAGCCTGAAGAAGGAAAAGAGGGCGAGGAAAAAGAAGAAAAACCAGAACCAAAAAAGAAAAGTGGAGAAGAGGCTATTAAAGAATTGGCCAAAGAGTTTGAGCGCAAACAAAAAGAAGCCAATCGCAAAGGTGCGGCTGAAGCTTTGCAAGTTACACCAGAAACCGTTAAAAAGTGGGAAAGAATAAAAGAAGATTATGAGTTGGATATTGAATCACTAACTGCTGCATTGGCAGGGGTATTTTTAGATGATCGCAGGAAGAAGATGGAGTATTTAAGACGAGAGGGTGATATTGTGCCAGGGCTTGAGTTTGAAACAATTGCTGCGCACATTGCTGGGGAATCAGATCCATCGACAAAAATGAGCGTAGTGCGTAATCCTGAATTTCTTGAAACAGAATTAGAGTTTATTGTAGATACTTCTGGCTCAATGAGCGGTGAAAAGATAGACAGATCTATTGATTTAATGGTTATTATTACCGAGGCTCTAAAGCGAGTAAAAGAAACTTTGTCTCAGGAAAATTTACTTACTGAAAAAGAGCAGCCGTTTAGATTAGGAGCTACTAAGTTTTCAAATCTTCCTGAAAGAGTAACTAAGTTAACTGATCCAATTAACGATAAAAAAGAAGTTACTATTATTGAGGAGGTCTCTAAGATTGGTGGAGACACAGAGGAAAGCGGAGCTATAAGACAGGTCTATGAAGAATTAAAACTCAATAAGGCCAACGTAATTAAGATTATTGTTGTGTTGACTGATGGCGAAGGTAATAGAGGGGCTGTAGAACCGATTATTCAGCAGATTGAAAATGATAACGAAATTGTGCTTTTGGCAGTTGGTATGGGAAGCAGCAAGGAAGATGCAGAGGCTATTGTAAAGACATATCTTGATCCATTAAGAAAACAAGAAGAAGCCAATGTGCATGGTTTTGCTGCACAGAGGCCAGAGGAAGCTTTACCAGCTACCATTGAATTCTTAAAGCGAGAAATAAATAAGAGAAAACAATAATGTCATTCAACCCAGAAAGAATTAACATCAAAGATTTAACGATCGAAGAACCGGAGCCAAAAAAAGAAGAATTAGGTAGGGATCCAGAAGTATTTTTGAGAGGAATTTTTAATAAACATATGAAAGAGGATCGACTGTTCCATCCTCAAGATGTATCATGGTATCTTTCTGACGATGGAAGATTTATTAACATGAATTACGGGCCAAATCGTTCTTTTGAAGTGCCAATTGATAAAGTATCCAAGGATAAGTTTCCGGTGTGGGGCAAAGTAAATTATGGAGTCAATAAACTTATAAGCGAACTGAAGGGCAAGGAAATCATATCAATTGATATGAATGGTTTTTGGGTTTTAGAAATAGTAGAATCAAATCAGGGTGAATCTTCGGAGCCGGAAACCTCGCATTTACCGGAGGTAAGAAGTTTCTAAATTATAAAAAATATGTCATTTAATCCTGAGCGTATTAATATTAAAGATTTAGCTATTGAGGGGCCTGAAAAGAAGGAAGAATTACCTTTTGATGTAGAAAAGGATATTACACAAGAAGACTGGGACAGGATGAAAGGACGATTAGAAACACGCCGAGAAGATAAAAATTGGATAGAGTTTCCTATGCAGGCTGTGAAATTAAAAGTGCTAAATCCTAATATAGACCTTAAAATTGGTGAGCCAGAATGGCAGGGTATGATAAGCCAGTTGGAAGAAATGAGAAAGTTTAGGATTTGGAAGACTTTTTCTTGGCAAGCTATGGAAATGAAAATACTAGATCCGAACGCAGATCTTAAACTAAATAAATCAGATTGGGAAAAGATGAGACAAGAGTTAGAGGAGTATAAAGCTAAAAAGGATTGGGGATCATTTTCCAGGCAGGCGATGGAGATGAAGATTCTTGATCCCAATATAAATCTTAATTTTAATGACTCAGACTGGGAGAAAGTCATAAAGTTACTAGATGGTCTGAAAATAAAGCCATCAGAATTTTCTCAACTAGCGATGGAAATAAAAGTTATTAATCCAAGCTTAAGCCCTAGTATTAGTGAATCAGAATGGCAGGAAATGAAAAGTCTACTAGGAGAGTATAGAGAAAGTGAGGATTGGGATTCTTTTGCGGAGATGGCAAAAGAAATGAAAGTTTTGGTGGCAGGAGAAGTTAAAGTTACCAATCAAGGGTTAGAAATAAAGATGCCTGGCGAAGAAGTATCACTAGAATCAGAGAATCAGCTGGTTCCAAATAGGCGTAAATTTTAATCTATGAATCTAGAAAGATTAAATATAAAGGATTTTACTATTGAAGAACCTGAAAGTCAGGATTATATTCTTGAATTTGGAAAAAGGATAGAAGAATTAGATTGGAATAAAATAAAGGAAACTTTAGAATCTGTGCGTGATAAAAAATGGCATGATTTTTTTATTGGGATAAGAGCTATAAAACTAGTGTATCCTAATAAAAGTAAAGAAATTGAGTTAGATGAAGAGGTTTGGGAGGAGATGAATGTGGGCATGGACTTTTGTAGAAAAAATCAAGGTCCATATATGCAAAATCTTGCCAATGACATTATTACCATTTCTGTTCTTGATTATGAGAAATTAAAGGAGCTTGTTACTAAAGATGATGTAGAAATAATTAAGCAAGATTTAGAGAAACATCAAGAAAGGATGTCATTACAGGATTTAGCCAGGTTTAATGCAGAGCTTATCGCCATGAAAGTGTTAGGTCAAGAAGATGTTGAAAAACGCTGGGTCAACGAAGATTTCTGGAACGAAATGAAGACAATTTTAAACCGTGAAAGGCAGGATGAAAATGCCAGAACATTTTGTTGGCTTGCTGCTGATATGAAGATTATCTTTCCAGAAAGAGATAAGGAACTCAATATTGATAACAATCAATGGAGAAAGATGGTAGAACTCCTCGATGGGGCAAATCCCCTTGAACCGCAATTCGGTTTTACACGATATTTGAGTATAGCTGAAGAGTTGAAGATTTTATCATCAGAAAAAGTAGAAATTACTGATAATGTTTTAGAGTTAGTACCCCATATATCAGGAGAATCAGAATCTCACTTAATGCCCGAAGTTAGAAGTTTTTAATATGAACCCAGAACGTATAAATATTAAAGACTTGACCATAGAAGAGCCTGAATCTCAAGATGGCCTGCCTTTTGATCCGGAGCGGGACATTACGGCGGAAAATTGGAAACTATTGGAAAATAATTTAGAAAAATGCAGAGAAAACAAAGATTGGGGTAATTTTGCCTGTTACGGAATGGAGATGAAGATTCTTAATCCATCATTTGATCTAAAAGTTGATGATACGACTTGGCAAGAAATACATGATTACTATAAAAAACATAGGGATATCTACTTCAGTTCTTATCATCTCGTTATGGCCATGAAAGTTCTTAATCCTTCTTTCAGTATCGATCATAACGACTTATGGTGGAAAGCAGTAAAATCAGACTTACAATTCCAAAAGAATGATAAACACGGATTTGATAATTTCTGCTTCCGAGCCATGGCTGTTAAAATTCTTGACCCTTCCTTTGATGTGGAAGTTAACCAAAAAGACTGGGAAAAGATGGAAAAAAGAGTAAAAGAGATTGAAGAAATTGGAGGAGAATCTCGTATTGATGTAGCAGCTGCAATGAAGATTTTAGATTCCAATACTGAACTCAATATTAGCGAAAAAGCATGGGGACAAATGCAGCAAACATTAAAAAAATTTTTAGAAAGAGAAGTTGTAAGCCCGTCATACACCGGAGGTTTTTCTCGTATAGCCATGGAGTTAAAATTAATTGCAGCCCAAAAAGTTAGAGTAACTGACAAAGGGTTAGAAATTACAATGCCTCAAAAATTAGGAGAGCACGAGGATTATCAACTACCCGAAAAACGTAACTTCTAAACCATGTCATTTAATCCAGAACGCCTCAATATAAAGGATCTAACAATCGAAGAACCGGAAACTAAACCAGGAGTTACTTTGAATATGGAAAGAGATATTGGGGAAACAGATTGGGAGGAAATGGAGGAAAGGTTAGGTGATGAAAAGAAACAATGGAATGCATTTTGTACTATGGCTGCGGAAATGAAAATACTTGATCCTAACATAGATTTAGATCTTAGTGAAAGCGATTGGCAAACAATTGAAGATATTCTGGAAAATTTGAAAACGAAAAATCTATGGGGTAGCTTTGACGAAGAAGCAAAAAACGTAAAAATCATGGATCCCGAGCGCATTCCTGATATTAGTCCTAAAGAATGGGTAAAAATTAAACAAAATCTAGCGGAAGAATACAAGCAAAAAAAGAACTGGTGGAGTCTTGCTCCTCGCTTCGCAAAATGGAAAATTCTTGATCCAAAGCAGGATTTGGGCATTGATGAAATAACTTGGGAAAATATGAAGGAAGAATTGGAAAACTTGCGGCAGGCTGGTAAAACAGAAAGACCGAGGTGGCAGACATTTGCCAGATTTGCTGCTGCTTTAAAAATTTTAGATCCTAAATTAAACCTTAATCTTAGCCAAGAAGAATGGGAAGGAATGAGGTCTCAATTAGAGTTGGGCAGGAATAAAGATCGGTCAATATTTTCAATGATGGCTAGCAATATGAAAATACTTGCGGCTGAGAAAGTTGAGGTTACTGATGAGGGATTAGAAATTACAATGCCCGAAGCAAATAAATCTATAGAGTCGGAGGCACCCGTGATGCCTGAAAAACGTAACTTTTAAATATGGATCCAGAGCGCATCAATATTAAAGATTTAACTATTGAAGAACCTGAAAAGCAGGCAGAACTGCCTTTTGATCCAGAGGAAGATATTACTGAGGAAGATTGGATAAGTATGAAAAATACTTTAGAAGACTTTGGAGATAGTAAAGACAAGCTTTTTGCTTTTGCATTACACGCTTCTCAAATGAAAGTTATTGACCCATCTTTTGAAATAAAAATCAATGATAAGACCCGGCAAAAGCTCGAAGAGCAATTACAAATGAAAAGACATTTTAAAAATTGGGGTGATTTTTCTCGGTTTGTAGCAGCCCTAAAAATTGTTGATCCAAACTATAAGCCTGATATTACAAAAGATGATTGGATGGGTATAGGTCAAGAACTAGAAGGACATCGCAGTAGAAAACATGTATGGCATTTTTTTGACCACGCCTTAACTATGAAAATAATTGATCCTAAGTTCGATATTCAGCTTAATAATGATTTAAGAGAGATTGTAAACCAGCAAATAAAGACTGGTAAAATGGACCCTTCTTTAGCAGTAGACTTAAAGTTATTTGAGCCAGACCTTGATTTAGAACTTAATTCTCATTATTGGGAGTTAATGCATAAGAAACTAGCGGATGAAAGAGATAAAAAAACTTGGCATTACTTTTCTAAACAAGCAATGCTTATGAAAATACTTGCTGCGGAAAAGATTGAAATAGATAATCAAGGATTAAAAATAACCATGCCTGGCGAGAAGAGATTCCTTGAGGGAGAATCTTTTATACCAGAAACTAGAAAGTTTTAGCTTATGTCATTTAACCCAGAAAAACTAAATATAAAAGACCTAACTATTGAAGAACCAGAAAAAGAAAAGGCAAGGCTTGTTTTTAATCCAGAAAAAGATATTCCAAAAGAAACAAAACAAGAGCTTATTGATCATTACAAAGAATTAAAAGATGGCCATAAGAGTTTTTATCTGGAACTATGCGCCAACCTTACACTTATCGGAGAGAAACAAAAAGTGCGCGAAAAAGACAAAAAAATATTTCAGGAATTAATGGTGTCTGAAGCCAATGACAGACATTGGCTTCAATTTGCCGAAGCAGCAGCAAGGTTAAAGATACTAGATGAGCAGTATTGGCAGGGAGGTAGTTGGGAAAAAGTAGAGGAAAGGCTGATTCAGTTAGGTGAGATGGAGCCTAATAGTACTTTTGTTAACCTTGCAGCTTGTATGGCAATTGCCGGACATAAACCGAAACTCTCCGAAGCGGACTGGAAAAATATATATTCAGCATTAGAAAAAGTCCGCATGCCTGGCAGTGGGTTCTCTTTAACAGAAATAGCATCTCATATTAAAATTCTAGGAAGAGATCCGGGCTTAACTCAGGATGAATGTGATAGAATTATGGATACTTTTAAGGCAAATACAGCTCACGAAATTTCCTATGGAAGCAAAGATACTCGATTGAATATCTTTGCTGATGAACTGGGACAAATGGCCATACTTTCAGCTAATGAGGTTATTATCCCAGAAGGTGGTGGTTTGCGCTTGGTTCGTCACGAAAAAGAAGATTTACAAAAACTGGAAAAACCATTTATCCCAGAGAAAAGAAACTTTTAAATAATGAGTTTTAATCCTGAAAAATTAAATATTAAGGATCTCACTATCGAAGAGCCTGAAAAACAGGTAGTGTTTTTTGATCAAAACAAGGAAATTACTGAGGATGATTGGGATGCCATGAAAAAGAGCCTTATTGATTTTAAGAAAAGTGAACCAGCGCTTAGCAACTCATGGAACAATTACTTCGAGCAGGCAACTAAGATGAAAATGTTGGACCCAACCGTTAATTTAGGATTAAGTCAAGGGGATTATAGGTTCATAGAATATAGGCTTAATTACAGTAGGAATGAGAAAAGCTCGCCAAAAGCATCACTCGAAGAAGAGTTAATGCACATGAAGGTTTTAAATCCTACAATGTTACAGATTCTTCCTGAAGATTGGGAGCAAATGAAAGAAAAATTGAATAGGTATAGAAAATATGAAGCTAAACCCTCTACTCCTAGAATAAAAGCCATTGAGGAGAATAAGTTTATGCTTTTTGCTAAACAGGCAGTAACCATGAAAATACTTGATCCTGATATAGATCTTAACTTAACCGAAGAAGACTGGAATGGCATGGAAAAAAACTTAAAAAGATTGCATGGCAAGGGCAAGCTTCGTCCAATGGATACTGATTTAAAGGGACATAGAATAGAAAACTTTTGTAATCTTCTAGCAAGGATGAAAATACTAAACCCACAATATAAGTTTGAATTGAGCGAAGACGATTGGGATATAATAATGAAAAAGTTTAATTTTATAAGAGATACCCAAGATATTCCTGCTGATTGGAAAGATTTTTGTGAGTTGGCGCAAAGTTTAAAAGTTATTACTGCGAAAGATGTAAAAATTACAGAACAGGGACTAGAAATAGAAATGCCAGAAAAAGAAACCACAGAAAGTTTAGCAATACCAGAAAAAAGAAACTTTTAATTATGGAACGAAAACTGAAAAAGTTAAAAAACTGTTCCAAGTTTTTCAAGAAGGTAAAATCCCAACCCTAGCACAGCATGAAGTTCATCCTGATTTGGATTTGAGTAGCCGAGAGAACTATCTTTACTTTACATTACCGCCATGCATAAACTTTCAGCGCAACTCTCCGGCAATGTGGAGGTCAGCTTTTGCCACATGGGAAGATCCTAAAACTCGATACTTATTTTTTCCCGAAAAAGTAGTTAAACAATCTCGTGATAAAATTCAAAAAGATCTAGTAAAACACAAGCTTGCTTTACAGAAGAATAAGCATACCGATATCTGGATTGCAATTTCAAAAACGTTGCATCAGTCCTTTGGAGATGATCCACGAAGGTTATTGGCTACAGCAGACTTTGATGTTTCAAAAATCCTGCAGCTTATCCAGAAAGAGCGGAAGAAAGACTTTACTCATTTATCCGGTCCCAAGATGACTAATTATTGGCTGATGATCTTAAGCCAGTACACAGATGTGAAGCTAAAGAATATGGAAGAAATCTCTATTATTCCCGATACTCATGTATTGCAATGCTCGGTCAAGCTCGGTATTGCAAAAGAAAACCATAATTCAATCGAAGTTGCTCACCTTTGGAAAACCTTGTTGCAAGGTAGCAATATAGCCCCAGTACAAATGCATCCAGTGTTGTGGAACTGGAGCAGGAATAACTTTGAACCAAAAGTTTAATTATGCAACCAAAGTATGACTTAGACAAAATCAAATTTTCCACTGATGCTTCAACATTTGAAAAAGCCGTAGCGTTATACGAAAGCGGAAAAGTAACTCAATTTAAAGAAGGAATCAGTGCCCATTCTGCAATTGTCATCGGCACAAAGCCATACCGAGCTTCAGTCGAAGCCCGCCGATATGACTATGGCCACTGTGAATGCTATCTCGGCCAGAACGATACGCTCTGCAAGCACATGGTAGCG
>Ga0194121_10006473_pt1 | contig 15677 bp, 10 predicted proteins | sample TA2MahCa50mmetaG_FD_148609 | JGI IMG/M metagenome (GOLD analysis project Ga0194121, IMG submission 148609) | Freshwater microbial communities from Lake Tanganyika, Tanzania - TA2015020 Mahale Deep Cast 50m | ecosystem: Environmental > Aquatic > Freshwater > Lake | place: Tanzania: Lake... | reverse complement strand
TGGACGGATCGGGAAGCACAGTGCGAGTGAAGGTTAAGCTCGAGCCTCACCGGGGGATGGCAGGCAAATGCGGCAGGTGCCTCAAGCCGAGCCCTGGCTACGATCAACTGCCGGCGGCTGTTGTGGGGCGGGCGCCGACGCACCCGAGCGACGCTGCGCCGGGGTTTGGCCACGCTGGGACCGGCCGTGGTGAGCGGACAGCGTTTTGTGTGTAGCGACATGCGGCGTGGCAACCGCGTGCGGGGCCAAGCCAAACAGAGACATTGGGGGCTGTTGCGCGCCAATCTGGCCGCGGGCCGGGCATGGATGCTCAAAGAGACCTTCCGGGATTTCTGGCGTTACCGTTCGCTGAGTTGGGCTCGGGCGTTTCTGTCGGTGTGGACGGAGCGAGCGTTGGGAAGACTCCCGGAGCCCGAATCAACCCATAGATTCTGCTGACGAGGCGTTTTAATAATGTTAGCGATCTTTCGATGAGCGCTTGGAAAAGCGAGACGGTCCAGATCTTTGAGCTTGCACCAGCGTCCATTTTCCAATGGCGGCGACGTTGGACGAGAGACTTCGCCATACACAACATTCACCCGAATGCGATAACGAGTGATCGTGTGCGTAATTTGACAGATTGGTTCGAGCAAGCGGGGCCGAGCATTCAGGCACGCTTCGGCCAGTTCGTTGACTGTGCGATCACTCGCGGTTACTTCAATATTCGGAAACTCCCAAAGCCGGGCGTTGACAACACCCAAAGGCCGTTGTCGCACCAGAAAGCGCCCGTCCGCTCGTATGACAAAGGCCACGAAATGACGCGCTGTGGCCGAGGGACGCGCGCCCAAGTTGGGAAACCGATCAACTCGATTCTCTCGAAAAGCTCGACAATGTTTTTGCAACGGACACGTCGGACATCGAGGCTGGCGCGCGGTGCAAATGGTCGCCCCCAATTCCATGAGCGCTTGATTGAGGGCAGAGCAGGCGCGACTCGGGCGGTCTGAGGCTGGCTTGGCAGCGAGTTCGACGAATTCCTGCGCTAGCTTCCAAAGCCGTTGGTTCGCTTTCGGAAGGCGAGGATTCTCTGCGATGGCGAAGAGGCGCGTCAAAACGCGGGTCACGTTCCCATCTAAAATGGGTTTCCGTTGGTTGAACGCAATACTGCAAATGGCTCCTGCGGTATATCGTCCGATTCCCGGCAGTTCGAGAACCTGTTCAAACTCCCTCGGGAACAAACCGCCGTGGTCCATCACGATCGTCTCAGCCGCCCGATGCAAGTTTCGCGCTCGCGTGTAATAACCGAGGCCCTCCCAGAGCTTAAGAATCTCATCGATGTGTGCGTCAGCCAATAATTGCACGGTTGGAAACCGGCCCATCCAACGGTTCCAGTACGGAATGACCGTCTTGACTTGCGTTTGCTGCAGCATGATCTCGGAAACCCAAATCGCGTAAGGGTCGGTCGTGCGCCGCCAGGGCAGGTCGCGGGCGTTTCGCTGGAACCATTCGAGCAGCGGATCAATCAAGCTTTCTAGCTTCGGCACGATGGGCGACGATACGAGAAATCAGCTGGCGCGGGTAGGAATTAGTCTCCTTTCTTGAGTATCTCACAATCTTTTGTCTGATATGGAACAAAAGGTTGCAACGAGTCTCAAGACCCGTAACAGACCATCAGAGACTAAGAGCGCGATCAAAACTTGACGGCGACGCTGGCGGCAAACCAATGGATGCCGACTTCCACTCGACTGTTGCTGTACTCGCCCGAACGCAGTTGGCTGGCGCCGACCTCGCGATGGATTGGCAAATCGTACTGCCACGCAAAATTGAATTCATAGCGCTTAAGTTCGTATCCCAGGCCTAAGGCCACGGTGTGTTCCATGATCGCCGCCGTAAGGGGCGTGAGCGTTCCGCTCGGCACGGGACTCTTGCCGTAGGAATATCCCGCGCGCAGCGAGAGGTTTTCGGTCGCGGCAATTTCAACTCCGGTGCGATACGCCAATCGGTCCCGCCAACGTAACGGAACGACGTCCTCCGCTGCATTCGCTCCCACTAAGGCGTTTAGCTCGGCGTTATTTCCCTTGGCAAGCTTGATCTGCAGTTCATGGAAGGCGTCGCCCCAGTTGATCCAATTGACTTGCAACGCCAGGCGCGCACGCGCATGAACATTCCAGGAGAGGCCGGCCTTGACCGTTTGCGGGAAGTGATTGATCACTTCAGCGTCGTGCTTAAAATCGGGCCGAGTCATTGCGAAGGCGCCCCCCAAAGATGCGAGTTGCGCGGCGGCATCGCCCGAAGCATTCCCCTCAGTGTGAATCGTGGTTTTGGTTGTATAGGCCAATCCAATTTGCCACCGCTCGTGCGGACGAAACAGCAAGCCAACGTTTCCATTGTAACCAAAACCATCCGTCTCAAGATCGAGCAATGTCTTGAACCCGCGGAGAGCTGGCTGGGACTGAAAAATGCAAGGCACTTCCAGCGTGTTCCTGTTGTAAAGCAGACCCAGGCTCCCACCGAGCGCCCATTTGGGTCCGAGATCAACGCCAACGCCGTTCGCGGAGCGTAACAAGATAATTTCAGCGTGGTGCTGTTGCCGGCCGTACGATGTTTTGCCATCGAGACCGCCCGGTGAATCGACGTACCGCCAATCTGCGCTGAGCGTGGCTTCCGGCATGAGCGCAAATCCGAGAGTGAGCGGCGGCCTTGCAATCGGAACACCCAAAGCTGCCTCCGGTATGACAGCATAAGGCTTAGTCAAGTGACCATCCCGGTTTTGACGATTCGTGAACCGGCCATCAGCGAGAGCTCCAACCACGTTGAGTTCGACGGTTGCATCCGCTAGTCGCGCTAAACCTGCAGGGTTCGCGCCCAACGCTCCGAGCGGGTCTTGCGCCCATGCGACATCAGCTCCGCCTAGTGACATCGATCGAGAGCCAAAACCATTCCGATAAATGCCGTTGGCCTGAACGGCTGAATGGAATGAAAGCACGAAGAATAACCCAGCAGCCAAGAAAGCTAGCCGCTTCAAAAAGACGAATTTTCAAGGAATGGGTGCGCAAACGACACTGACACGTCATATGCGTACCGATAACCGGAGTCAACCGGTTCGCGTCCCCTTCGGGAAGATCGCCCTTAGAACGCGCCAATCTCATACTCATACATACCTTGCTTCGGCAAAGGTGTACTCAATCTAACCACAGAAGATTGGCTCCCTGGCCGTGGGCGAATCGCAGTCTCTCATTAACACGCTGCTTTAGCTGGGTGTGTGCACCGCAGCAAGGATCACTGCCGTTTTTAACGGTTCTTGTTGCTGACCGATCTTTTACACCCAGCTAAAGCAGGGTGGGCAGGGTGTTAATGAGATGAATATGCGTTTAACATTCGGTGACGGTCGTGTAAAACTTGCAGACGCAACGCAATAGCACTTAATAGCCGTAATAGACCTTTTGTGGCCATCAACCACGCAGTTTCTATGATATTCATTCTTGTCCGCATTCTTCGACTGGGACTGGCCTGCGCATTTGCCTGCTCCATGACAGTCATTGCTCAAGACAAGGCCGGCCCCGAAACCGAGAAGCGGTTCCCGCCGCTCAAAATCCCCGCTGGCTTTAAGGCGACCCTCTTTGCCTGCGATCCTCTCATCGAATATCCATCCGCCATCGCCCTCGGTCCTCGGCCCGCTTCGATCTTCGTCGCAATTGATTACATGACCGGTCTGGGCACGGAAATTGTGCGTCGCGACGAGATCAGGTTGGCGGAGGATTCCGACGGCGATGGGTACGCCGACAAAGCCCCTGTTTACGCCGACGGCTTTAACTCTATCCAAGGCCTCACGTTTCATGACGGCACTGTTTACGTGATGCACGCGCCATTCTTGACGTCGCTCCGGGATACGGACGGCGACGGGCGAGCGGATATTCGGCGTGATCTGCTTCAAGGTCTTGGCCTCACTCCCGAAGAGAATCCAGTGCGCCTGCATTGCGCGAACGGCGTCGTCATGGGGCATGATGGCTGGCTTTATCTGGCGCTCGGCGATCACGGGTGTGTTGTGACGCGTCGCGAAGGTGATCGTCTTGTCTTGGAAGGCGGCGGCATTTTGCGTTGTCGCGCGGATGGCCGTGATTTGCACGTGTTCGCAACAGGTTTGCGGAATATCTACGACATTGCGCTCGACGATGAATTGAATGTCTTCGTGCGCGACAACGAGAATGACGGCGGCGATTACAAGATTCGTGTCTGCCAGAGCTTCTTCGGCGCCGATCACGGCTATCCTTATCATTACTACGAACGGCCGGACGAAGCGCTCGCGCCTTTGGCTGACCTCGGCCTTGGATCTTCGGCCGGCGGCCTTTGCTATCTTGAGAACGCCTTTCCGTCCGAATACCACAACAACCTTTTCTTCTGCGAATGGGGGCGTTCCGTCGTGCGTTTCCCACTGCAACGCGTCCAAAGCGCTTTTGCAACGGCTAAGGAATTGGAGTTTGCCGCTGCTGCGGCGAACGATCCGTACGGCTTTAAACCAACTGACCTCGTTGTCGAACGAGATGGCTCGCTGGTTGCAGCCGACTGGGCCGATGGACAGCGGCCGAAGCGCGGTCGCGGACGTATTTATCGCATCAGGCACGTCGGCAGCGCTGAGGCTTCTGCGAAAGAGAACTTAACACAACCCGCGGACTTAAATCCCGGTGCAACCGATCTGGCGCGAGCAGTCGCGCAACTGGACTCTGCTAGCTACTACCAACGCATCGATGCGCAAACCGCGATTGAACGCAAAGGCCTTGAGGGGCTGCGGGCGGCTCAAGAAGCGCTTCAAGGAGGACGCCTCAACATTCGCGGTCGTATGCACGCTGTGTGGATCATGGCTCGAAGCGGCGCCGCGGACGCAATCGAGAGCCTTCTGCACGTCGCGGAAAATGATCGGGAACCTCGCGTGCGTGCACAGACGATCCGCGCTGTAGCCGACTTGGCGGATCCCACCCTGACACAAGACCGTCTCAATGCCCGTTCTGGCGATGCGCGATTGGCTGAGCGTCTCGCTGCGCTCGGCGCTCGCGCCGCGGATTCACGGACGCTTCTGGAAGCAACGATTGCGCTGGGACGACTTCGCTGGACAAATGCGGCTGAGTGGATTCGAACCACACTAACTAACGCAGATCGAACGATCCTGCACGCGGCGATGCAAACATTGCGGCGTTCAGAAAACTGGCCCGCCGTTTTGAATTTCCTCGATGACAAAGAGCACTCGACGATGCGCACATTGGGGTTGCGGGCGTTAGCCGAACGCGCGGAACCCGCCGTTGTCGATGGCGCAATCGATCGCCTGCGTCATGAACAAGACCCGATCCGCCGCCGCGAATATGCGGACTTGCTGGCTCGAGTCCACCGAAAGCCGGGACCGTGGACTTATTGGGGCTACCGGCCAGCCCCTCGCCCGGCGAACACCATCGCATGGGAACGGACAGATGCCATCGAACAGTCATTGGATCGGCTCCTGGCGGATTCAGATCGGTCTGTTCGGCTGGCTGTGTTGCGGCGGATGCAACGGGAAAACATTTTGGCCCAAACTTCGACCTTGGCGCGATGGCTTGATGAAGAACGCGATCACGAACGCGTGGGCGCCATTCTCGTCGCGATGCGCAACTCGGCGCCCGCTGAGGCGCGAGACGCGTTAATGCGCGCTGCCACTGGCAAACAACAAGCGTTGACGAACCGCCTTGCCTCGCTGGCGTTATTTGCCGGTGGTCTCGATTCTGCGAGCGAAGCGAGGCTGATGGACGTAATTCGCGCCCTTGAAGACGGACCGGTGTTGGGCGAAGCATTGCGTCAGACGGCCAAGCGCCCAGCTCTGAATGCTGTTCCCATCTTGCTGGCCAAGCTAAAGTCGGCGGAGCCAATCGTGCGCAAGGCCGCTGTTGAATCTTTGGCCGGACTTAAAGCGATTCAAGCGAGCGATTTTGTGCGCAGCCTTCTCGAAGATCAAGATGTGGGCGTGCGGACGGCGGCAGCCTCCGCAGCCGGCGCGCTCCAAATTCGGTCTGCCGCGCCCGCTCTAATTGGCTTGGCCCGGGACTCGAATCTGGAGCTGCGGCGCGCGAGCCTCACTTCTTTGCGGCTGCTCAAAGACGCGAATGCTGTGCCGATCGCCGTAAATGCGCTGCATGATCGCGAATTGCAAGCGGTCGCGCTGGCGTGCCTTTTTGATTTGGGAGGTCCAGCCCAGCTTCAGGTTGTTCTCGACCTAGCGCTTCGCGATCCTTCCGTGAATGTCCTCACCGCCATTGCCAAGTTAATAACCAAGTGGAGTGGCGAACAACCGCCCGGGCAGCGAACCGAGATCGAGCGCGCTCTGTCAGAGCTCCACGGGAAAACCGGATCCCTGCTGCGCTGGGCTGTCGCTGGTCCGCTTCAGCTGGAGGCGGCCACTTCGCTTGTCCAAAAGTTTGCCTTGCCACGGCAAAGGTCGTTGCCATCGGACGCGAGCGAGCCGAGTTGGCAAACGTCCTACGCAGAGGGCGTCGAATCACGAGTGACGCTCAGTCGAAGCAAGAACGCGGCGGTGGAGAATGTGTGGGTTGGCTATGCTGATTTTTATGTGTCCGAGCCAATGACGGTTCAATTCCTTGGATCGAGCCGGAGTGAATTCCGTCTTTGGCTGGATGCACGACCGATCCATCAACGGGAGGCCCGCCGAGCGTCGGCGGAGCTCGTTCGGTTCGATCAGGCGTTGACGGCCGGAGCGCATCGGCTCGCGATTCTGGTTAATGCCGCGACGAATGCGGCCGAGTTTAACCTTCGTTTTCGGCGCAAGAGTTCCGCCAGCGATCACGAGCAGCTTGTGCAAGCAGCCTTGACACGTTCCGGCAACGTGGACCGCGGCCGGAAGCTCTTCTTCAATATCGAAAAATCACAATGCCTCAAGTGCCATCGGTTCGGTGGCCAAGGCGAACAGATTGGGCCGGAGTTGACAGCCCTCGGAAACCGCTTCTCACGCATTCATATTATCGAATCCCTGCTGGAACCGAGCCGAACAATCGCGTCGAGTTTTCACAGTGTGGAACTGATTTTGAAGGACGGACGCGAATTGAGCGGGATCGTGATGGCTGAGAATGATCGAGCGCTCACGCTCGCAGATAGCCAGGGCAAGAAGCACGAGATTCCAACTTCAGCTCTCAAGGAGCGGCGCAATTTAAGTTTGAGCGTTATGCCGGAAGGCTTGGAGAAAGCGTGGACGACCGACGAATTCGTCGATTTAATCGCGTTCCTGGTGAGTCAGTAGCGCAAACAGGACACTTGACGGGAGCACGATTTAGCCATCTTATCTTGGCGTATACTGGATTTAATATGCTCTGGGTGTGGACTCCAATCAGCAAACTAGCCATATGAAAAACCAGCAAGTTTCTCCATGCGCGCCACGATTCTGGAATCGCGCGTTCACGTTGATCGAACTCCTCGTTGTCATCGCCATCATCGCCATCTTGGCCGGCATGCTGCTGCCCGCGCTAGCGAAAGCGAAGGCAAAAGGCGAACGGATCAAGTGCTTGAACAACCTCAAGCAAATCGGGTTGTTCATGCAGCTCTACACCGATGACAACAACGATTACTTTCCTGGCCATCGCAACACGGGATTGAATCACTCGGATGGCGGCGCATCGCTGACCAACTGGTGGGGAACGACGATCGTTGGTTACGGAGATAAGAGCGCCAGCAACTTTTTCCGCTGCCCAAGCCTGAAGACGAAGCGCTTTGATAACGGAGTCCGCTGGCAATGGAAGTTCGATTGTCACTTGGTGGGCTATGGCTTCAACGGTTACTTCCTCGGTTTTCATCCCTACACGACCGACAACCTTAGTCTTGGCGGAGTCAATTTCGCGACGAAGGCTTGGTTCAAGCGCGCCGCGATTGTCAGCCCATCGCAGAACATAGTGGTTGGCGATTCGATGCCGAAGGCGGATTTGATGTGGAGCAGCAGTCTTTGGTGGCCGGCGTCGTGCATGATTGACAAGGCCAGCACAACCAAAGGCTTCGAAGGGATCGATCCGATACGGCACGGAGGCACAGGGGTCCTTGTTTTCAATGATGGCCATTCGGAAGCGCGCAAGGATTCGCAGATGAACCCGCCGGTTGATCCGTACAGCGGCAACGCGAAAGGTCTCATCAATTCGCGGTTTTGGGATCCGTTGCAGCGGAGCCAGCAGTAAGTCGGACCGATCTCCGCCCGGTCGGCTTCAAGGGCCGCGGGGCCTTCCCTCCCAGCGCGTGGACTGTCTTTTGACAACAGTCCGCGACTCAGGTATTGCGAAATGATGCAATTGCATTACTCCCCACGCCACTCATTTGTGGTAATCGCTGTCGCGGCGGTTTCGTTTACAACTTTCTTTTCGGTTACAAACCTGGCCGAACCACCGCTGCCCCAGGTCGAACGGCTTAAGGCCAGTCCAGTTCTCCAGCACTTAAAGCCAAACCCAATGCCCTCGGCGCCGCGCACGCCAGCCGAGCAAACGCTCGCGCAGATGTATTTGCCGGAAGGATTCCGCGCGGAGCTGGTTGTGGCGGAGCCGGACTTGCACCAACCGGTCGCGTTCGCGTGGGATGAACGCGGGCGCATCTGGGTGGCGGAGGCATATAGTTATCCCGCCAAACGCCCGGCTGACCAAGGTCTCGACAAGATTGTCATTTTCGATGACCGCGACAGCGACGGGAAATTCGAGACGCGCAAGGTGTTCGCTGAGGGCTTGAATCTCGTATCCGGGCTGGAGGTTGGGTTCGGCGGCGTTTGGGTTGGCGCGGCGCCGGAACTATTGTTCATCGCGGATCGCAACCGTGATGATATTCCCGACGGCGCGCCGAAGGTATTGCTCGACGGTTTCGGTTGCCAGGATACGCATGAGTGTTTGAACAGTTTTCTTTGGGGGCCCGACGGCTGGCTTTACGGTAACCAAGGCGTCTTTAACACGGCACACATTGGCAAGCCCGGAGCATCGGATGCGGGGCGCACGGAACTGCGGGCCGGTGTTTGGCGCTATCATCCGGTGCGCCATGAGTTTGAAGTCTTCGCGTACGGCGGCAGCAATCAATGGGGACTCGATTACGACGAGCACGGACAACTATTCATGACGCATTGCCGCAGCTACTGGGGACGCGGCGGCACAACGCATGTCATTCAAGGCGGGCATTTCTGGAACCAAGCCAACGCAAACCACGCGCCATTTATCATCGCGAATCCGCCTGAAGGATTTCCCGGCTTTCGCAATTATCTGCTTGCGTCGGCCCGCTACGATCATGGCGCTGGCGGGGCGGGGGAGCGCGGCAGCGATGCCATCTACGGCGGGCATTCGCATGTTGGCACGATGATTTACCAGGGCGATAATTGGCCTGATGAGTTTCGCGGCCGTCTCTTCACGCACAACCTTGGCGGACACCAGATCAACCATCAAATCAACAAGCGGCTCGGCTCCGGATTCGACACAGTGCACGCGGGCAAGGACCAATTCTTTTGCAGCGACCCGAAATACGTCGCGGTCGATCTGCAGTACGGCCCGGACGGCGCGGTGTATGTGATCGATTGGCACGATCAACAACATTGCCACAACCCCAATACAGAACGTTGGGACCGCGGCAATGGACGCATCTACCGGATTCAGTACGACTCGACTTACAAACCAACGAAAGTGGACCTGGCAGAACTCAGTGATACGAAGTTGGTCGAACTTCTGGCGCACAAGAATGAGTGGTTCGTCCGCACCGCGCGACGGTCGCTATCCGAACGTGCCCTCGCGCGCAAGATCGATTCGAATGCAGAGCAGGCCTTGTTCGAGATGGTGAAGCTCAGCAAGGAACCAACCCAACGCTTGCGCGCGTTGTGGGCGCTGCACCGAGTCACCACTGAGGCAACGCCGAATCCCGCCATCGGAGACAAGGATGAATTCGTTCGCGGATGGGCCATTCAACTCATCGCAGATGACCGGAAAGTCTCGAACGCGATGCTTGGAGAGTTTGTTCGCCTGGCCAAGTCCGATCCGTCTCCCGTTGTGCGGCGTTATCTGGCTTCCGTGATCCAGCGGGTTCCCGACGCTGCGGCGTGGGAACTGATCGAAACGCTGTCTGAACACGCGGAAGATCGCACCGACCGAAATCTGCCATTGCTCATCTGGCACGGGCTGGCGCAGCGCATGCCCCAACAGCTTGATCGCGCTCTGCGTATCGCGGAGCAAACGAGAATCCCGCAACTCGCCGACTTTATCTATTGGTATGCGGCTACGCTGGACGAAGGATTGAATCGTGTGGTCAATTCACTCGCTCAAGTCGAGGGAGAAGCACAACACAGACGGCTGGCCGGGCTTGCGCTGGCGGCCGAAGCCCGCGCCAAGACAACGATGCCGCGAGCTTGGAAACAAACTGCGCCGAAACTCTACGCGAGCACGGATTCCAGGATTCAACGACAGGCCGAGCGTCTGGCAGCTGTTTTCGGCGACGATTCGATGTTTCCGCGTCTTCGCAAAACCTTGACCGATGCCAATGCTGCCGCGACTGAGCGCAAACATGCCTTTGCCGTGCTCAGCAAGGCCGTCGATCGCGGGTCGCTTCCGGTGTTTCTTGGATTGCTGAGCGACCCTGCCTTTCGATCGAGCGTGATCAACTTGCTGTGGCGGTTTGATACGGGGGACGTTTCGGCTGCGCTGATTGGCGGCTTGGAGAGATTTGCCTCCGCCGAACGGTCCGCAGCATTGAACGTGTTGACCAGCCGGACATCATTCGCGTTGGCGCTGCTCGACGCGGTGGCGGCCGGCCGGGTTAAGCGCGATCAACTCACCGCGTTTCACATTCGCCAGCTCGCCGAGTTGAAGAATTCAGAAGTGGACCAGCGCGTTAGAGCGACCTGGGGCCGAATTCAGAAAAGTCCGGCTGAAAAGGAACAGCTGATCGCGCGTTTGGAAAAAATCTTCAACGAAGCGCCGCTCTGGGCTTACGACGCTGGCGCCGGCCGCCAATCGTTTCAAAAGCTTTGCGCTTCGTGCCATGTGCTGCGCGGCGAAGGGACACGCGTCGGCCCCGAATTGACCGGCGCTGGCAAGAATGGCATCCGTTATTACCTCGAAAACGTGATTGATCCGAACACCGTCATTGGCGCTGATTTTCAAATGACCACAATCGAGACAAAAAGGGGCGACGTTATTTCAGGCCTGCTGGTAAACGAAACGCCGACTACGCTCACGCTCCGCACGACGACCGAAGAGCGCGCGCTGGCCCAGACAGAAGTTGCCCAACGGCGCACGAGCGAACTTTCGCTGATGCCAGAAGGATTACTCGAACCGTTGAACGAACGCGAAAAGATCGAGCTCTTGAAGTTTCTGACGGGGAACTAACCTCAGTCCGCGCGATTCAGGAGAAGACTGCGTCCAAGTTCGCGGTCAGGCCGATGGCCGGGTCCACCACTTCGCCTTCAGTATAGGTTTTTTGAACGCCATCGGCGGAATAGATCGTGATTGTACGCAGGGCAGGATTTACTACACAGCACGTCTTCACTCCACTTTTGAGATAGGCGTCCACTTTGTCCAGGACATCTTGGTCCCCTTGCGTGGGAGAGAAGATTTCGACAGCTACGAGCGGAGGTTCCGTGATTCGAATGTTGTCATGGCGGAAGTCAGCCGGTTTGCGATGATAGACCGTAAGGTCTGGCGTAAGCGGCTGGCCTTTTGGAGAGAGTGAAGTCAAACTTCTTAGGTTTGACCGCAAAAACCGCGAAAATGGCGGTAAACGCAAAGGCGCAGAGATGCAAAGGCATCAATTCGATTTCGTTCTTTGCGTCATTGCGTCCACTGCGCCGTCCGCCAAAAGTCACGGTCCGGCTTGTGTTGGACAATCATTCCTCGCACATTTCGAAGGAAACGCGGGCCTACCTGGCGACGCGGCCCAACCGTTTCGTGTATGTGCACACACCCAAACACGGCTCGTGGCTGAACCTGGTCGAAACGCTCTTTGGAAAAATGTCGCGCACCTTTCTCAAGGGCATTCGAGTCCAATCTTGGGATGAGCTTCGCCAACGAATCCTGCAAGGCATAGCGGAGATCAACGCTGCACCGGTGGTTCGCCGGCGTGAGTCACCAAGATTCGCTCGCCAGCGTTGCCCATTTTTGAAAACTTCTTAAACTCCCGCACTGCCTGAGTCGTGGTGGGTGATTCTCGGAATATTTACTTACCCGTTGGCAGGCGCGGGTCAGCGATTTCTCGCATTCGCCGAGGACGCAAACGCGGGCGGTCGGTTGAGGGTTCTCCGCCTTAAGTTTGAGGAGCAATTCGCGCATGGGCGGAATGATCGGGACGATTCGGGAATCTGACGAATTGGAAGTCCTCCGGACTTTGGCGCTTCGAACGAGAATGTGGCCGCGTTCGAGGTCAACATCTGTCCAAGTGACTTGGCGAGCTTCGGAGAGCCGACAACCGGAAAAGGCGAGGAATCGAACTAGGTTGGCGCAATGGCGAGCCTGGCCAGCGCCGCTGGTCTCGATTTCGTGGAGGATTTGGTCGAAGTGCCCCATTTCCTGAAGGGTCAACTTCTTTGCTTCTTTGGCTTGATCCCCAGACGTGTTACTTTCCGAGATGGGTCGTTATCTCCTGAGAGTCCGCCACGCTTGAAGATGGCCCGCACGGTTCCCAGGACATTATTGAAATACTGGTCGTCGATGGCTTTAGCCAAACGAGCTGCCCACTCGCGGCAGGCGGTTTCCGAAATCTTCGCCAGTTTGGTTTGGTCCAGTTCCGGCCAGCTCGTGGCAAGGGCCTTTAGACAATACCTCCGGTAACGCTTGGCAATGTCCGAAATGCTGTCATCGGCTTCCAAATCCTGCTCATAAAGTTTGCGGGCGTCCTCAAAGATAACTGGTGTGCCGTCAACGTGTTTTCGGGTCGTTTTCTCCTTAACAAAGTCGCCCATTTTGAGCTTGGCTGTGGTGAAAACCGTGGTCTCCAGGCTCTCACGAAATATCTTGCCGTTGACCTTAACCCGTGCGAAATAAGTCCCCGTGCTGACGTATTGCAGCAGATTGGGAACTTTGGCAAAAGACCTCCACTTTCCGTCTTTGGAAGGTGTTGGTCTTGGGGGATTTTGCCGCTTTTGTATCCCGGTTTGTCTTGGAAATCGGTTCATTCATCAGCTCCGATTCTACGGGATACAATCGCGGGATACAAAAAAGTTGTGAAAATCGTGAATGCAATGCGTTGGTAATTAATTAGATGCCTCGGTAGCTCAATGGCAGAGCAGTTGACTCTTAATCAATTGGTTCCAGGTTCAAGTCCTGGCCGGGGCACCAATTTCGCGGAAATCCAAAGTAAACTTAAGAAATGCCAGCTCTTAATATTAAGTCCGCCGCTACGTGCAGGTATGACATGATCGCTCTCGGCGAAATCATGCTTCGCTTGGATCCCGGCGAGGGACGCGTGCGAACCGCCCGACAATTTCAAGCTTGGGAAGGTGGGGGCGAGTATAATGTTGCTCGCGGCTTGCGTCGTTGTTTTGGAATGCGGACGGCGGTGGCGACGGCATTTGCTGACAATGACGTGGGACGGCTTATCGAGGACTTTATTTTGCAAGGCGGCGTGGATACGTCGTTTATTAAGTGGCGTCCATACGATGGCGTTGGGCGAACGGTGCGCAACGGCCTCAATTTTACCGAGCGCGGATTCGGTATTCGCGGGGCGGTGGGAATTCCTGACCGTGGACTCACCGCGGCATCGCAGCTCAAGGCGGGCGATTTTGATTGGGACGAAATTTTCGGGACACAAGGTGTCCGGTGGTTTCACACCGGCGGGATTTTTGCCGCGTTGTCCGATAGTACTCCTGGATTGGTCGAAGAGGCAGTCCAAGCAGCGAAGAAACATGGGACGATCGTTTCCTACGACTTGAATTACCGACCGTCACTGTGGAAGTCAATTGGCGGGCACAAGCGCGCGCAAGAGGTTAATCGTCGCATCGCCAAACATGTCGATGTCATGATCGGAAATGAGGAGGACTTTACGGCATGTCTTGGATTCGAGGTTGAGGGAGTGGATGAAAACATTTCGCATATCGATGTGACCGCTTTCAAGAAGATGATTGAGAAAGCAGTGAAAGAGTTCGCTAATTTTCGAGTCACGGCGACGACTTTGCGCGCGGTTAGATCGGCAACGCGAAATGATTGGGGAGCGATCTGCTGGGCGGATGGAAAATTTTACGAAGCCATTCATCGTCCGGACCTGGAAATCCTGGATCGAGTCGGTGGCGGGGATAGTTTTGCTTCGGGATTGATCTACGGCTTAATGACGACCGGTGATCCCCAGAAAGCAGTGGATTATGGGGCAGCTCACGGCGCATTGGCGATGACGACACCGGGCGACACATCGATGGCATCCAAGGACGAGGTCGAAAAGCTTATGAAAGGCGGCGGGGCCCGGGTGCAACGCTAAGGCTGCTGCCAGCTTTTCTCACCGGAGCTTCAGCGGGTTGAGGTAGGTTTGGGATTCTGCGGGCATTACGATCTTACGGGCTCTTCTTCATGGTCAAGGGGTGTGACGGGGTCGATAAACAGCCAGCAGATCGCACCGACGAAATAAACGGCGGCGAACATCTGGAAATTCAGGTTCCAGTTGTTATTGAAATGCTGGAGGACATAGGCCACGACCATGGGTGCTACAGCTCCGCCGAAATTGCCCATCATATTCATGCTGCCAGAAAGGGAACCCGCGTATTTGCCTCCTACGTCCATACACGCTCCCCAAGCTCCGGGCATGGCAAGGTCGTTGCAGAAGCTTGCCATCCCTACTGAGAGCATGGCTAGGAGAGGATTCTTAAATTGGATCGAAATTAGGAGCATCGCCGCGGCGCCGGTCAAACCAATGAAACCCATCGCGCGCCTTGTTACGAGCGTGCTGCCAATGAGCCGCGCTACCGGCGCCGAGATCATCCCAATAAAGAATGATCCCAAGCCGCCGAAGAACAGTGGAATGCAGTTAAGCAACGCCTGTTCCATTTCGCTGAGGTGTCCGAATGACTCTTTGATGTAGGTTGGCATCCACGTGATGTAAAAGTACCATCCATACGACATACAAAAGTACTGGGCCCAAAGCAGCCAGACGGTGCGGTTGCTCAAAAACCTCCCCCAAGGAACGGCTCCGTGCGCTACGGCATTTTGGCTTGAATCTCCTATCACGGAAAGTTCGGCTGCGTTCACGCTGGGATGTTGGGCCGGGTTGTCTCGAAACCAGCGATAGAAGAATATCGCCCAGACGACTCCGAGCAGGCCGAACAACCAAAAGGCAGATCGCCACGAGACAAATCCTAAAACCCATACTACCAAAAGTGGTGTGAAAGCGCCTCCCCAGCGCGCGCTCAACCACATGATCCCTTGAGCCCGGACGCGTTCGGTGGCTGGAAACCAGATCGTAAAAGCCTTGGTCAAATTGGGAAAGCAGCCAGCTTCACCCATTCCGAAAAAGAATCGGAAGAGTACCAGCGAAACCAATCCCCACGCCACTCCGGTCAAAGCCGTAAAGATTGACCACATCACCACAATTCGCATCAAAACCTTGCGGGGGCCGATCTTGTCTCCCAGCCAGCCGCCCGGAATCTCAAAGAGGGCATATGCCCAAGCAAAAGCCGAAAATGCGAGGCCCATTTGTTCCTTGGAGAGATTCAAATCTGCCATGATCAAGCTGGCCGTTTTGGAAATACA
>Ga0194121_10006467_pt1 | contig 15692 bp, 14 predicted proteins | sample TA2MahCa50mmetaG_FD_148609 | JGI IMG/M metagenome (GOLD analysis project Ga0194121, IMG submission 148609) | Freshwater microbial communities from Lake Tanganyika, Tanzania - TA2015020 Mahale Deep Cast 50m | ecosystem: Environmental > Aquatic > Freshwater > Lake | place: Tanzania: Lake... | reverse complement strand
CAAGGGCTTCCGCCGCATCTTCAGCCGCTTCGACAAGCTCGACATCATGTTCAAAGCATTCCTATGCGTCGCACTCTCCGTCGAAGCTCTGAGACAGTGTTAACAGGCCCTAGGGCCCAGCATCATGAGGAGGTGAATATGACCCAGCCCAAGACGGTCACGAAGGTCTCCGACCTCGACAACGTCCCCTTCCCGCCCGGACGGGTCTCGAAGCTGGTCTACGACGACGGCCACGCCGAGTTGCGCCACTACGCACCGAAGGGCGTCGACAACCAACAACCGCACGACCGCGACGAACTCTACTTCGTGGTCTCTGGCACCAGCACTTTCCTGCGCAACACCGAGAAGGTGCCCTGCGGCACCGGCGACGTGCTGTTCGTCGCCGCTCACGAGGAGCACCGCTTTCTGGACTTCTCGGCGGACTTCCAGGTGTGGGTGGTTTTCTACGGGCCTAAGCGCACAAAATAGGCATATGCCTATTATTTAGGCTCTCAACGGCGACGCCCGGACAGCACCCGGCGGATTCCTGCGCCTTTTGCCCTGGCATGCCCCCTGCACTTTAAGGAGCGAACCCCTATGGCCGCGGTCGGGTTCCCGATGTCGCGGCCCTCTTTAATGCGGAGCGAGCCGGGCCCCCGATGAAGAAGATCGAAGCGATCATCAAGCCGTTCAAGCTGGACGAAGTGAAGGAAGCCCTCCACGAGGTCGGCATCCAGGGCATCACGGTGACCGAGGCCAAGGGCTTCGGCCGCCAGAAAGGCCACACCGAACTCTATCGCGGCGCCGAATACGTCGTCGACTTCCTGCCCAAGGTGAAGGTCGAGGTCGTTCTCGACGACGCGCTGGTCGACCGCGCGATCGAGGCGATCCAGAAAGCCGCCCATACCGGCCGCATCGGCGACGGCAAGATCTTCGTCTCCTCGATCGAGGAGGCCATCCGCATCCGTACCGGCGAACGCGGCACCGACGCAATCTAAAGGCGCGCGTCCGCGCGCCTTCTCTCCGTTCGTTTCCTCCCCCCGCCTAGTGCCTTTGACTCTCCCTTTCACCAACTGAGGACGATATGACGACGCCTAAGAAGGTCATGGAAATGATCAAGCAGCACGACGTGAAGTACGTCGATCTGCGCTTCACCGATCCGCGCGGCAAGTGGCAGCACCTGAGCCAGCACGTGCGGACCGTCGACGAGGAATCCCTGGTCGAAGGCTTCATGATGGACGGTTCGTCGATCGCCGGGTGGAAGGCGATCAACGAGTCCGACATGACGCTGATGCCGGACCTCTCGACCGCGGTCATGGACCCGTTCACCGCCCAGCCGACGATGATCATCGCCTGCGACACGCTCGAGCCCTCGACCGGCCAGGCCTATTCGCGCTGCCCGCGCTCGGTCGCCAAGCGCGCCGAGGCCCACATCTCGGGCTCCGGCATTGGCGAGATCGGCTATTTCGGCCCCGAGGCCGAGTTCTTCGTGTTCGACGACGTGCGCTTCAAGGTCGCGATGAACAAGGTCTCCTACGAGATCGAGACCTCGGAAGGCCCCTACGTCACCGACAAGAAGTACGAGGAAGGCAATATGGGCCACCGGCCGCCGATCAAGGGCGGCTACTTCCCGGTTCCCCCGGTCGACTCCGAGCAGGATCTCCGCGGCGAGATGCTGACGATGATGGAAGAGATGGGCCTCGACGTCGAAAAGCATCACCACGAGGTGGCGCCCGGCCAGCACGAGCTGGGTTTCAAGTACGACACGCTCGTGAAGTGCGCCGACAAGATGCAGATCTACAAGTACGTCGTGCACATGGTCGCGCACTCCTACGGCAAGACCGCGACCTTCATGGCGAAGCCGCTCAAGGGCGACAACGGCTCGGGCATGCATGTGCACCAGTCGCTGTGGAAGAAGGGCAAGAACCTCTTCGCCGGCAACGGCTATGCCGACCTGTCGGACACGGCCCTCTACTACATCGGCGGCGTGATCAAGCACGCACGCGCGATCAACGCCTTCTCGAACTCGACGACCAACAGCTACAAGCGGCTGATCCCGGGTTTCGAGGCGCCGGTGCTTCTCGCCTACTCCGCGCGCAACCGCTCGGCCTCCTGCCGCATCCCCTTCGTCGCCAACCCGAAAGGCAAGCGAGTCGAGGTGCGGTTCCCCGACCCCATGGGCAACCCTTACCTGACCTACGCCGCCCTCCTGATGGCCGGCCTCGACGGCATCCAGAACAAGATCCATCCGGGCGACCCGATGGACAAGAACCTCTACGACCTGCCGCCGGAAGAGCTGAAGAACGTTCCCCAGGTCTGCGGCTCGCTCCGCGAGGCGCTCGCCGAGCTCGACAAGAACCGCGACTTCCTCAAGAAGGGCGGCGTCTTCTCGGACGACCTCATCGACGGCTACATCGAGCTGAAGATGCAGGAAGTGTGGGACATGGAGCACACCCCGCATCCGGTCGAGTACCTGAATTACTACTCGTGCTGAGCTGAAGTTCCCAACCCGGGACTAAGAGCCCCGCCGGCTTCTCGCCGGCGGGGTTTTTCTTTCCGGGTTGTTCGAATATTCGCCAATACGCCCGCACCGCCGCTGCGCTAGATAGTGAGCCATGGCAGGCGCCTCGCATCCCTTCTCTCTCGCCGGCCGGGTCATGCTGGTGACCGGCGCCGCCCGCGGGCTCGGCTTCGAGATCGCGCGTGCGGTCGCCGCTGCCGGCGCGCATGTCGTCGTCAACGGCCGCGACGAGATTCGGGCCAAGGCCGCCGCTGATCGTATCGTCGCTGGAGGCGACAAGGCTTCGACCGCCGTCTTCGACATCGCCGATGACGCCGCCGCTGCGCGCGCTGTCGCCGAGATCGGCGAACGCCACGGGCGCCTGGACGGGCTCGTCAACAATGTCGGTGCGCGCAACCGCAAGCCGCTCTTCGACTTCACGCTCGAAGAGGCGCGCCAGCTCATCGACGTCGACCTCATGGCCGGTTTCAACCTGTCGCGCGAGGCGGCGCGCCTTATGACCCCGAAGAAGACCGGTCGTATCGTCCACGTGACCTCGATCGCCGGCCCCTTGGCGCGCGCCAACGACGCGGTCTATATCGCTGCCAAGGGCGGGCTCACCTCCCTGGTCCGAGCGCTCGCAGTCGATCTCGGGCCGCATGCGATCACCGTGAACGCGATCGCTCCCGGCTTCTTCGCGACCGAGACCAATGCCCCGATGATCGCCGACAAGGCGGTGCATGATCGCTACGCGCAGCGCACCGCGCTCGGCCGCTGGGGCCGGCCGGAGGAGATCGCCGGCGCCGCCGTCTTCCTGCTCTCCGACGCCGCTTCCTTCGTCACCGGCCATGTGTTGACCGTCGACGGCGGCACGACGGCGATGTTCTAGGGCGCGCGCCCTAAATCGGCCGAGATTGCCGCCGCCGCTTCCTTCAGCGCCGGCAGGAACGCGTTCTTTATCGCCGCATCCGTGAAGCGTTGCGTCGGCATGGTCAGGCTCAGCGAGGCGACCACGGCATCGGCATGATCGAGCAGCGGCACCGCGATCGCCGAGACATCGGCGCGCCACTCGCCGCGGTTGGTCGCGTAGCCGCGTGACCTGGCAACGGCCAGGTCCTTCATGAGCTTGGCACGATCGACGATGGTTCGCTCGGTGAAGCGCTCGATCGACTGATCCAGGATCTCCTTCACACGGTCTTCCGGCGAGAAGGCGAGGATGACCTTGCCGGTCGCCGAGCAATGCGCCGGCGCGCGCTGGCCGACATAGGTGTCGACGCGCACCGGCTGCACCGCCTCGACTTTGTCGATGATGACGACGCCGGCACCCTGCAGCACGGCGAGATGCGCCGACTCCGCCGATCGCTCGACGAGCCGTTCGGCGCGCGGCCGCACCACTTCGCGAAGCTTGAGGCGGCGCACGGTCTTGGCGCCGATCTCCCAGGACTTGAGCGTCAGGCGATAGCGGCTGTCCGATTTCTGCACATAGCCCGAGGCGACCAGGGTCGCGAGCAGCCGGAACAGCGTCGGCGCCGAGATCTCCATGCGCCGCGCCAGCTCGGAAAGCCCGATCTCTTCGACCTCGGCCAACGCCTCCAGCACCTCGAGCCCCTTCGACAGGGTCGCGGTGAGATAGGCCTCGCCGTCGCTCTTGGGCTTCCTTGACACGGGCGGACGCCGCCTCCTAGGCTTTATCGAATAATGAAAAACTATTTCAATATATGAAAAACCGCAAGCGGGAGGATGAGATGGACGACACGGCACCCAAAGGCACAATGACGAAGGACTTCCCGGTCTTCGACTGCGACAGCCATGTCGTCGAGCCGCCCGCGGTGTGGGACGAGTACGTGCCCGCGAAGTCGCGCGCCTGGGTCAAGACGCAGTTCTGCTTCCACACGGACTCGGACCTCCTCTTCATCAACGGCCGCGTCGTCCCGGCAGCGCGCGAGCGCTCGAACGCGGCAGAGGTCGGCTGGGCGCGCTGGAACAAGGTCGAGGTCGGCAAGCTGACGCCGGGCACCGAGGCGTGGAAGGCGAAGTTCGGCCGCCTCCTCGGCTGCCGCGACCCAAACGCCCGGCTCAGCGACATGAATGCGCTCGGCACCGATCAGGTGATGCTGTTCCCGACCTGGTTCGTGCGTCTCGCCCTGCTGCGCGATCCGGCGGCGGCGGTGATCCTGGCGCGCGCCTACAACGACTGGATCCAGGACTATTGCGCTGCAGACCGGAAGCGCCTTTTCCCCTGCGGCGTGCTGCCGCTGCAGAGCGTCGAAGGCTCGATCGATGAGCTCCGCCGCATCGCCAAGCTCGGATTCAAGGCGGCCGCGGTGCGTCCCTGCTTCTGGAACGGCCGCTACCCGACCTTGCCGGAGTTCGATCCGCTGTGGCGCGAGTTCGAGAGCCTCGGGATCGTGCTCGCCATGCACACCTTCCCCTCGCGCGAAGCGCTGACCGGCGACTGGGCGAAGCGCATGGCGGAGGCGCGCGGCACCTCGGGCCAAGGTCTCCTTTTCACCGACGAGTCCGTCGTCTACTCGCCGGGCCAGTTCGTCAGCAACATCACCTCGGCGATGGATCCGGGCATCGATGCGTCCGAGACCCTCGGCTTCGTCATGGAGGCGATGACTTGGGTCACGACTGTGGTCATGACCGGGTGGCTCGACAAGTTCCCGAAGCTGAAGGCGGCCGTGCTGGAATCCAACGCCTCCTGGCTGCCGATGGTGCTGGGGCGGTCGAAGAATTTCCTCGACCTCTTCGCCTTCCAGCGCGACAACCGCCCGATCCGAGACCCGCACGAGGCCTTCTACGAGCGCTGCTCGATCGGCTTCGAGTCGGACGAGACCCTGATTTACCGGTTGTGGGACCTCTTCGAAGGCGTCGCGATCTGGTCTTCCGACTACCCGCATCACGACGCCGAGGACGCCTGGGACGCGCTCGAGCACATGGCCGAGCTCAAGGTCCCAGACGCGGTACAGCGTGCTCTCCTCGGCGAAAATGCCAGGAAACTCTATGGGATAGAGCCTGTTCTACGCGTCCGGGAGCGGATCGGCGACTACCAGCCGGCGCTGCTGCCCTGGTGATCGATCACTCACTTCACAACCTCCGGAGATTTACCGAAAATTTATAAGGATATGCGCCTAATGCACGCATGACGACGTCTCTGCTCACGGGTGAGGTCGCGTTCTCGATCCTGCTGCTGGTCGCGGCAGCGGTCCTTTGTGTGGTCGCCGTCATCCTTCTCTGCCTCGTCCTGCATCGCCGATCCGCCGCGCTGACGCGCGAGGCTCAGGCTCTCCGCCAGAGCGAGCGCTACCTGCGCGACATCCTGGACAACGCGCGCGATGCGTACGTCGCCATCGATACGCATGGCTGCATCGTCGAGTGGAACGCCGAGGCGACGCGCGTCTTCGGATGGTCGCGTCTGGAGGTGATCGGGCGCTCCTTCGCCTCGGTGATCCTTGCCGAGGCCGACCGCGCCACGCTCAGGAGCCAGATCCGCACCTATCTCGACACCGGCTCCGCCGACGCCCTCGACAAGCGCCACGAGCTATGGGCGACGCGCAATGACGGCAGCGAGATCACCGTCGAGATGACGCTCACCGCAGCTAGCCTGCATGGCGAGGTCACCTTCCACGCCTTCCTTCACAATATCAGCGCCCACAAAGCGGCCGAGCACGAGCTGATGGTAGCCAAGGAGATGGCCGAATCCTCGAACCGCGCCAAGTCGCAGTTCCTCGCGCATATGAGCCATGAGCTGCGGACGCCGCTCAACGCCATCATCGGCTTTTCCGAGATCATCCGCGACCGCGTTCTTGGTCCCATCGACGACAGCATCTACCGCAACTACGCTGGCGACATCCACTCGAGCGGCCAGCACCTGCTCGAGGTCATCAACGACATCCTCGACCTATCGAAAGCCGAGGGCGGCTATCTCGAGATCGACGCTCGCCCCTTCTACGTCCCCGACATGCTGACGCGCTGCGCCGACACCATGCGCGAGCTCGCGCGCAAGGCCAATGTGGAGATCGAGGTCACGGACATCGAAGGGCTGCCGCCGCTGGTCGGCGAGGAGCGCCGCATCCGCCAGATCGTCATCAACCTGCTGTCGAATGCTGTCAAGTTCACGCCGGCCGGCGGCCGCGTGACGCTGCGTACCGCCTTCTCGGCCGAGGGCGACCTCCAGATCATGGTCGAGGACACCGGCATCGGCATGACGCCGAAACAGGTCGAGGTAGCGTTGACGCCCTTCGGCCAGATCGAGAACCATCTGAGCCGGCGCTTCGAAGGTGCCGGCCTCGGCCTGCCCCTCGCCAAGCGCTTCGCCGAGATCCATGACGGTACGCTGGTCGTCGACAGCACGCCCAATGCAGGCACGCGCGTCACCGTCTCCTTCCCGCGCTCGCGCCTGCGCATGGTTCGGCTGCTGGCAAAGACCGCCTAGCCGCTTCCGGCGGCCAGGGATAGCCTCGGCCAAAAGCGCGGAGGCGACGTGCCCGATATCCCTAACCGGCCCTACGACGTCACGATCGAAGCCGACGTAATGGTCGCGCTTCGCGACGGCGTCCGCCTTGCGACCGACATCCATCGCCCGGCACGCGACGACGTCGCCGTATCGGCACGCTTTCCGGTGATCCTCGAGCGCACGCCTTACGGCAAATCTCTGACCTCGCGCGCGGAGTCGCGTGCCCAGGTCGCCGCGCACTTCGTCCGCCACGGCTATGTCGTGATCTTCCAGGACTGCCGCGGCCGGCACGGCTCCGAGGGTGCGTTCGTTAAGTACCTCTCCGATGCGGAAGACGGCGCCGACACAATCGCCTGGATTCTCGAGCAGCCCTGGTGCGACGGCCGCATCGGCACAATGGGGCTCTCCTACGCCGCGCACACGCAGATGGCGCTCGCCTCGCTCGGTCCGAAAGGGCTTGCGACGATGGTGCTCGACTGCGGCGGGTTCTCGAATGCCTATGCCAGCGCCATCCGCCAGGGCGGCGCCTTTGAGATGCGACAGGTAACCTGGGCCTACAACCAGGCGAAGGAAAGCCCACCGGCAAAGGCCGATCCCACGATACGCGCCGCGCTGGAGGCCGAAGACATCAAGGCGTGGTTCAGAAGCTTCCCGTGGAAGCCCGGCCACTCGCCGGTTCGACACGTGCCGGAATACGAAGCCTATCTCTTCGACCTGTGGAGCCGCGGCACCTTCGATGCCTACTGGAAGCAGGCGGGCATCTACGCCCAGGGCCATTACGATTGCGTGCCCGACATCGCGCAGATCCACATGTCGAGCTGGTACGATCCCTATGTGCGGACCGCGACCGAGAACTTCCTCGGCCTCCGCTCGAAGAAGCGCAGGGCCCCGGTCTGCCTGATCATGGGTCCGTGGCTGCATGGCGACCGTAGCTCAAGCTACTCCGGCGACGTCGATTTCGGATCGAAGGCGCCTCTCGACGGCAATCTCGGTCCGAGCTGGCATGAGTTCCGCCGTCGCTGGTTCGATCGCTGGCTCAAGGATCTCCGGAACGGCGTCGACGACGATCCGGCGGTGCGCTTATTCCTGATGGGCGGCGGCTCCGGCCGGCGCAATACCGCCGGCCGGCTCGACCATGGCGGACATTGGATCTCGGCGGCCGACTGGCCCCTGCCGAAGACGCGCTTCACGCCATACTACCTGCACGGTGACGGAAGGCTAGCGACGAAGAAGCCGGGCAAGAGCGCTTCGCCTCTCTCCTACGACTACGATCCGGCGAAGCCCTGTCCGACCATCGGCGGCGCCAACAGCTCGGGCCAGCCGATTTTCGATGGCGGCGCCTTCGACCAGCGCGAGGATCCGCGCTTCATCGGAATCCAGAACCCCGGCCTGCCGCTCGCCGCCCGCTCCGATGTGCTCGTGTTCGAGACCGAGCCTCTTGCCGAGGACGTCGCTGTGATCGGACCGATCACCGTGAAGCTCTGGATCTCGTCGAGCTGCGTCGACACCGATTTCACCGCCAAGCTTATCGACGTGCATCCACCGACGACGGATGATCCGCGCGGCTTCGCCATGAACCTGACCGACGGCATCCTGCGTTGCCGCTACCGGAAATCCTGGACCAGGCCCTCGATGATGACGCCCGGGCGCGTCTACGAGATCGCGATCGAGCCCTTCGCCACGGGGAATCTGTTCAAGACCGGGCATCGCATCCGGCTCGACATCTCCTCCAGCAACTTCCCGCGCTTCGATGTCAACCCGAACACCGGCGCACCGGAAGGCTCCGCAGGGCCGCGGCGCATCGCGACCAATACCGTCCATGTCGATCGCGACCGGCCGTCGCACATCGTGCTGCCGATCGTGCCGGTCGCCTCGCTTACGCCGCTCGGATGAAGCGCAGGGTCTGGAAGTCGCAGCGGAATTGAATCACGTCCGGGCGGACCTGATCCGGCGCCTCGTTGCCCTTGAGCACGCGCGCGAGCAGCCGCGCGACCTGACGCATGTCCTCGGGCCGCATGCCCCAGCGGGTGATCTCCTGCGTGCCGATGCGGATCCCGTTCAGGTCTCCGGCAACCTCGGCGATCGGCAGGCCGATGCCGCAGAGCAGCAGGTTCGCCTTCGCCAGATGCTTGGACGCGGTCTGGCCGCCGCCGAAGGTCGCCGCGTGCAGGGCGAGATGGTGGCTCTCGGTATGGCCCCTGCGGGTCACGCCATGCACCCGAAGCCCCTCGGCCGCGAGCGCTTCGCCGAGTGCGCGCGCGTTGGCAATGCACATCTCGGCGTAGGAAGCCCCATGGGCGAGCAGGTCGAGCACCGACATCGCCAGCGCCGCGGTCTTGCCGAGATCGAAATTCGCGGTGAGGCCGGGATAGGCGATCTTGTCGATGCGCTCTGCGAGCTCCGCCTCGGTGGTCATCACCAGACCCGAAGGCGGGCCGCCGAAGGCCTTGTAGGTCGAGCAGGTCATCAGATGCGCGCCCTCGGCGAGCGGCGCCTGGAAACGGCCGCCGGCGATCAACCCGGCCATATGCGCCGCGTCGTAGAGCACCCAGGCACCGATCTCGTCGGCGATCGAGCGCACCGCACCGACGTCATAGGGAAAGAGACAAAGCGAGCCGGCAACGGTGATGACCTTGGGCTTGAGCCGCTTCGCCTCGATACGCAGCCGGTCGAGGTCGATCGCCATGCGTGCGGCGTCATAGGGAACGGGATGGATCTCGAGCCCGTAGAGTCCGGCAGCGCCCGCGCGATGATGCGTGACATGCCCGCCCATCTCCGGCGGGAACGCCATGATGCGGTCACCCGGCGCACAGGTCGCCATGAAGGAGTAGAGATTGGCGAGCGCCCCGGAGCCGACGCGGATCTCAGCAAAGGGCGCCTTGAACAGCCGCTTTACAAGCGCCTCGGCAACGACCTCGATGCGCTCGGCATGCTCCATCCCCATCTCGTATTTGTCGCCGGGATAACCGAGCGAGGGGCGGTTACCGAGCGAGCGGCCGAGCATCGCTGCCGCGCGAGGGTTCATCACATTGGTGCCGGCGTTGAGGCCGATACTCTCGATGTCCATGTGACGCTCATGCGCGTCGACCAGCGCATGAAGCGAGGCGTCGATCCGATCGAGGTCGTCCGACAGCAATTCCCGCTCGGCGTCCGCGACCACCTGCCGGCAATCCGCCGGCAGCCATAGCTTTTCAGGGTCGCTTCTCGTGTCCATCTCTAATCCGCTGCCGCGCTCTCGGGATAGCGGCCCGGCGGCCCGAATAGCTGGCGGATCCGATCGCGCCATGTCTTCGCCTTGAGCAGGTCGCGGCCCATCGCGATCCATTCGTGCAAGGCGACGAAGATGGGGTTGTAGGATTTGAGCGGCGTCACCAGCCCGTAGCGACAGGGAACGTCGTCACGTTCGGCGACGAAGGTGCCAAATATCCGGTCGAAGATGATCAGCACGCCGCCGTAGTTGGCGTCGATGTATTCTCGGTTCGCCGCGTGATGCACGCGGTGATGCGAGGGCGTGTTGATGACGTATTCGAGCCAGCCCAGCTTCGGGATCCAGGTCACGTGCAGCCAGAACTGATAGAGGAGATTGAGCCCCAGCGCCGTGACCACGACGATGATGGGAAACCCGAGCCAGACCATCGGCACGTAGAAGAGCAACGTGCCGGTCAGCCTGCCGGTCCAGCCGAAGCGGTAGGCGGCCGACAGGTTGAGCTGGTTCGGCGAGTGATGGACCGCATGCGTCGCCCAGAACCAGCGCATGCGATGGCTGCAACGGTGGAACCAGTAGTAAAAGAACTCCATGCCGATGAACAACGCGAAGAAGGCCGCGAAGCTGTCCAAGGGCACGGTCGCGATGCGGTTGTCCCAGGCCCAGATGAACAGCGGCGTCGCCAGGCTGAGAGGCAGCAGATAGATGAGTTCCCGCGCGGTCACGTCGAACAGCGAAACGAAATAGGCCTTCCAGTCGTAGTCGCGCTTCAGCAGGCGGTCGAGGACGACGCCCTCGATCGTCGCGAGCACGATGACGGCAGGAACGAAGTAGAGGATCCGCAACAGCGCCATGCGATTTCATTGTCGCACGGCTGGCTGACTTGTCGAGAGGCCCCGCCGGAGCGGCGCCGCTCAGGCGGCCGGCTTCAGCGGCAGCGCCAGGGCATCCTCGATCTCGACGCGGTTGCGGCCCTGGGCCTTGGCCCGATAGAGCGCAACGTCGGCGCGGCGCACCATGGCTTCGAGCTCGGCGTCGCCCGGCCGATAGCCCGTGACGCCAACCGAGATTGTGACGGCGACGCTCTCGCCGGATTCGAGCGTGACCGGCGCTTCGGCGATGACCTCGCGCAGCCGTTCCGCCAGGGTCCGGGCACCGTCGACCGGCGTTTCCGGCGTCATCACGACGAATTCCTCGCCGCCCCAGCGCCCGATCACGTCGGACCCGCGGATCAGCGTGCGGCAGCGCCGCGCGACCTCGCGCAGCACGCGGTCGCCGGCGACATGGCCATGGGTGTCGTTGACGCGCTTGAAATGATCGATGTCGAAGAGCAGCACCGATAGCGGCCGTTCGTAGCGCGACACGCGGAACAGCTCGGCCTCGGCCAGGAGCTCGATATGCGCCCTGGTGGCCACCATGGTCAGGCGATCGCGGGTCGCCCATTCGCGCAGCTCGCGCTCGCGCACCTTGGCGTCGGCGATGTCGCGGATGGTCAGCGCAAAGATGGCAGGGCCGGGTTGCCGCACGCGCGCGCTCGTGACCTCGATCGGGACCAGAGGACCATGCGGCCGGCGGCCGACCAGCTCGATCGGCGAATTGTACGGCTCCGAGTCGTCCGCGGGCAGCAGCGTGTGCCAGAGGTAGTCGATCAGCCCGAGGCTCCGGCGATCCGCCATCAGCGCGAAAGCATCGGCACCGATCAGGTAGGAGGCGCGAATCTGGAATAGCTTCTCGGCCGGGTGGTTGGCCGCAACGACGTGGCCGTCGCCATCGACGAGGAGAACGGCGTCGCGGACGGCGTCCAGCACCGCCTGCAGAGCCGGCGGGTTCGGGGCTTGGCGCTCTTCGGAGGTGTGGACGACCAGCTCCATCGTAGGCATTTCTTAACGACCGCAGCCTGCCGGCGTCTGTGACGGCCGCCACATTGTGCCGATCCTGGCCGGCGGCCTATGATCCGCGCCATGACCGCCGCTCCCAAATCCCCCGCTTTCCGCCCGCTTCCAGCGACAGGAACCCCCGACTCGGCGCCCCCTGCCCCCTCCTATCCGACGACGCGGATGCGGCGCGTGCGGATGCAGGGCTGGACTCGGCGCCTGGTCGCCGAGAACCGCCTCACGACCGACGATCTGATCTGGCCGGTCTTCGTGCAGGAGGGCTCGGGCGTGTCGTCGGACATCGCCGCGATGCCCGGCGTCCAGCGCCACTCCATCGACCGGCTGGTCGACACCGTCGGCGAGGCAGGCGAGCTCGGCGTGCCGGCGATCGCGCTCTTCCCTTACACCGACCCGGCGCGCAAGGACGCCGACGGCACCTATGCGACCGACCCCGGCAATCTGATGTGCCGGACGGTACGCGCGCTCAAGAAGGCGCATCCCGAGCTTGGAGTCATCTGCGACGTGGCGCTCGACCCCTATACGAGCCATGGCCATGACGGGCTTCTGCGCGACGGCAAGATCCTCAACGACGCGACCGTCGAGGTGCTCGTCCGCCAGGCGCTGGCGCTGGCCGATGCCGGATGCGACGTCATCGCCCCCTCCGACATGATGGATGGCCGCGTCGGAGCCATCCGCCGCGCACTTGACGATCGCGGCCTGACGGACGTCATGATCATGGCCTACGCGGCCAAGTACGCCTCGGGCTTCTACGGGCCGTTCCGCGATGCTATCGGCTCGAAGGGCAATCTCGGCGGCGCCAGCAAGTCCACCTATCAGATGGACCCGGCCAACGGCGACGAGGCGATCCGAGAGGTCGGCCTCGACTTAGCCGAAGGCGCCGACATGGTGATGGTGAAGCCGGGCCTTCCCTATCTCGACATCGTCCGCCGCGTGAAGGACGCCTTCGCCGTGCCGACCTTCGCCTACCAGGTCTCGGGCGAGTTCAGCATGATCCGCGCTGCTGCCGAGCGCGGCTGGATCGACGGCGAGCGCGTGATGATGGAGGCCCTTCTCGCCTTCAAGCGCGCCGGCGCCGACGGCGTGCTTACCTACTTCGCCGTCGACGCGGCGAAGAAGCTCAAAGCCGGCTGAAGAACGCGGCGATCGCCCGGTCGTGCCACGCGACCGGCGATCCCGCCCCGTGAAATCCGACATGGCCGCCGGCGCCGAAGAGCGGCCTCAGCTTCGGACTGCCTGACCAGTCGACCCGTTCATATGGCGCGATCGGAATCCAGGGATCGTTGGTCGCGTGGATGACGAGCGTCGGCACCTCGATGCGCGGTAGGAACGGCGCCGCCGAAGACTTCTCGTAATAGTCGGCGGCGGAGGAAAAGCCGTTGCGCGGCGCCACGTACCGATCGTCGAACTCGATGACGGTTCTCGCCGATGCGACCGCCTGCCGCTGCGCCTCGCTGATCGGCCCGGCGAAGGCCTCCTCGCGCATCTTTGCCAGCAGCCAGGTCTCGTAGAGACGGTTGCGCGGCCGCGTCAGGGTCGCCGCGGCATCGGCGAGGTCGATCGGCGCCGATACCGAGGCGGCGGCCCTGACGAGTGGTGATGCGCCCTCGCCGAGGTATTTGAGCAGCACATTGCCGCCGAGCGAGTAGCCCACGAGGGCGATGCCGTTCGCCGTGAGGTCCGACGGCAGCGCTGCGAGCGCGAGGCGCAGATCCTCCGATCGCCCGGCGTGGTACTGGCCGCGACAACGCGGGACCGAAGGTCCCGTGCCGCGCAGATTGAGGCGGAGGACGGAAAAGCCGGCCTCGAGCAGATGCGCTGCCGAAGCGCGGAGATAGAGCGAGTCCTCGGCCCCCGCGAGCCCGTGGATGAGAATAACCAGCGGCCGCGCCGAGGATACGCGATGGAGGCTTGCCGCGAGCGCATCGCCATCGCCGAGATCCAGCCAGAGGCGCTCCCCCTTGGGCAGCGCATGATGCGGCCGGACGATCTGGTTGCGGATGGTCTGAAGATGGCCGCCGAACCAAGGGGCGCGCGGCCGGAACGGCTCGATCATGCCCGCTTGGGCGGCGCCGGGGTAGGAGTTCCGTCTTCCTCGTCGTCCTCGTCGCCCGCGGTGATGAAGTCGCGGATGACGGAGATCTGGTCCTCGCTCATGAGCGCCGGCGCGTGGCCGACGCTCTTGATCGTCACCACCTGGGCCCTGGGACCCGTCTTCGCCATCCTGGCCGCAGTCGCGGCCGAGAGCAGCTTGCTGCGCTCGCCGCGGAGCAGCAGCACCGGGCAGGCGATCTGCTCCCATTGATCCCAGGAGGATGGGGGCGGCTTGGTCACGGAGCGAAACGGAAGGCCGATCCCCGGATCGTAGTGAAGCCCATAGGCGCCGTCGGGATGCCGCATGATGCTGTGGGTCGTCATCTCGCTCCACTGCGCATCGGTGAGCTCGCCGAAATCCGCATGCACCTTTTTGAGGTACTCCGCGACATCGCCCAGGCGCTTGAAACGCGGATCCTGGCCGACATAGCCGGCGATCGCCTTCACCCCCTCGAACTCGAGCTCGGGGCCGATGTCGTTCAGGACCAGGCGACGAATCAGCTCGGGGCGTTCGGCCGCGAGTCGCATTCCAATGAGGCCGCCGAGCGAAGTGCCGACCCAGTCGATGCCCTCGAATCCCAGATGGTCGAGCAGGCCCGACATGTGAGCGACATAGGTGTCGAGGGAGTAGAGCTTCTTGTCCGTCACCCAGCCGGATCGCCCGCGCCCGACCAGATCCACGCAAACGATGCGGCGCACCTTCTGCAAGCCCTTGGCAAGCTCGTCGAAGTCGCGGCCCTGGCGGGTCAGACCGTGCACGCAGAACACCCGCTTCGGATGCATGCGCGGGCCCCAATCGAAATAGTTGAGGCGAACCGTCTCCGCCGGCCCGAAGGCCGCCCAGCTTCCGTCCTTCATGGCTGCGAAGGCTACATGGCACGAGTGGCCGTCGTCCACTGAGCGGAGGGGGCGCGGGCTTGAGGAGGTTCGCCCCATCGGATAGTGTCCGGCCGCGTTATTTGCGCTCCATCATTCCGCCGAACGGATATTGCCATGCTGTTTTATGCCCAGGAGCGCATCGCGCTCTTCATCGACGGCGCCAACCTCTACTCCGCCGCGCGGGGACTCAACTTCGATATCGACTATCGGAAGCTGCTGGATCTGTTCGCCAACAAGGGCCGTCTGATCCGCGCCTTCTACTACACCGCGCTGCTCGAGGATCAGGAGTACTCGCCACTCCGGCCGCTGGTCGATTGGCTCGACTACAACGGCTACACGGTGGTGACCAAGCCGGCGAAGGAGTTCACCGACGCCCAGGGCCGCCGCCGCTTCAAAGGCAACATGGATATCGAGCTCGCGATCGACATGCTCGAGCTCGCGTCCTCCGTCGATCATATCGTGCTGTTCTCGGGCGACGGCGATTTCCGCCGCCTGGTTGAGGCAACCCAGCGCCGAGGCGTTCGCGTCACCGTGGTCTCGACCATCCGCTCCCAGCCGCCGATGGTCGCCGACGAGCTTCGCCGCCAGGCGGACAACTTTGTCGACCTGGTCGACCTCGCGCCGCAGATCCAGCGCCAGCACCAAGCCCGCGATCCCAACGCTCCGCCACGCGAGCCACGCGCG
>Ga0194121_10006455_pt1 | contig 15708 bp, 14 predicted proteins | sample TA2MahCa50mmetaG_FD_148609 | JGI IMG/M metagenome (GOLD analysis project Ga0194121, IMG submission 148609) | Freshwater microbial communities from Lake Tanganyika, Tanzania - TA2015020 Mahale Deep Cast 50m | ecosystem: Environmental > Aquatic > Freshwater > Lake | place: Tanzania: Lake... | reverse complement strand
GCGGCGAGTGCCACCCGGGCTTTGAACTCGCCGCTATGCTGTCGTCTCTTCTGACTCATGCTGCGTCTCTCGTCTCCCTTGCCGTCTTAGCTTATTCCGTGGTCCAGTTTTCGGGGTACATTATACTCTTATTGACAATGCTATTCTACAATGACATTCCTGGGGTTGTCTAGAGGCTTCGCAGCGCTAGGCGTGCTGAGAAAAGGTTAGGCGGCACAGCGCCGGCACCATCAGGATGATGTGCCGAGAGACGTCCCGCTATTGTGGCCGCCTCTCCTCCATCTTGCTTTCCATACAGCTCTGCCCCATACTCACTGCGGTCGTCAGGCAGAAAGGATAGGCAACATGGTTGGCACTCACATGACCACCCAGGAAAAACCCGTCAGCATAACGCAGCGCGTGACCTTACACGGCATCAGTTGGCAGACCTACCTTCATCTCATCGCAGAGTTAGGAGACCATCGTGCCGCACGCCTGGCATATGCCCAAGGAGTTCTTGAAATCACCATGCCATCGGATCGCCATGAGACGTATAAGAAACTCCTGGAACGGATGATCGAAACCTTGACGGAAGAGCTCAATGTGCCGGCCAAAAGCTTTGGGGCAACCACCCTCAATCGCGCTGACCTGGAACACGGTGCGGAACCCGATTCCTGCTATTATGTACAGCATGTGCAGCAGATTGCGGGTCGGCACATAGACCTGGCCATGGATCCACCCCCAGATCTCATTGTGGAGATTGATATTGCGAGCTCTCCCAGTAGACGTATGGAGATTTATCGACAATTAGGCGTGCCGGAGCTATGGCGCTATCTGGGTGGGAGAGTACAGATCTATCAACTACAAAATGGTGAGTATACCCCTTGTGACCATAGCCCATCTTTGCCATTGGTGTCGACTGCTGTGATCAACCAATTCTTACAGCAGGCTGAAACTCAGGACGACACCACCTTCGCACGAACATGGCGCCAATGGGTACGACAACAGGCCGCCTCACCACCTGCATCCACTTAGCCTGGCTACTGAGACAGGATGCTGGGTTTTTATACAGTGCAAAGAGAGTGAGTAATACCGCATGCACGGCTTCCAATACTGTGGAAGCATTTGTTGTGAGCAGCTTGTCAAACATAGCATCGTCTCCTGCTCGGCCTCGTAGACTTCCTCCTGCCATCTGTACCCCAGGAAGCGCATACTCTCCCTATCACCCTAGCACACAAGGTGCCAAGGACAACAGGAAAGGGCAACTATGCCACGCAAAAAACAGCCGCCCAAGCGTCAAGCGGCCTTGCCGCTGCCGCGGAACCATTGTCCGGGGGTATCATGGTACTCGTATAGGAAGGTTACGCCTCAAGACGCACGTCCTCCGTGGAGAGAGCACGCACGCGAGGTCCGACACTCTCGCTGTGCGGGAGCGTGTCAATGAGCGAGCCGTGCCGAGGGCCACGGCAGTTGGGTGCCGGGTCCTCTGGCAGTGCGGGGTCCACTCCGAGCCTGCGGCCTATCCAACAAACCCCGCCATGACCTCCGGGCTCTTCCGCGACCACAGGAGACACGCTTTCGTTTCTACCCCGCGAGTCGCGCTGTCTCATAGCAGGGTCGCAGAGCTTTTACAGGGCCTACAGACCAGAGCGACACCCTGGAATGGCAAGACAAACTCATCCCCTTCAACTGAAAACTATACTTCACTTGCAAAATATACGGCTGTTTCCTTGGTCTTGCACTGCGGGGCAAAGTTATTCTCCAGACCGTGCCAAAAGCTCATGAGACTGGTGCGCTCAGGTGAAGAGGAAGTTTGTCAACCGTGCGTGGATGTGATACGGTTGTCCCCCAATAGAGAGGCATGACACTGTCTTGCTGTCGTAAGGAATGATGCTATGGCTACCGCTATTGGTTTTCCACGAATACATCATGTGGTCTACCCTGAATCGGATGGGCTGCCTATGGCGGAAAGTGATTTTCAGCGTAAGCCACTGACGTATGCTGTTGAAGCCCTGAGCCTGTATTTTCAGGACCGACCCGATATCTATGTGTCTGGCAACATGCTTATTTACTATGAAGAGGGCAATCCCAAGGCAGTGGTAGCGCCCGACGTTTTTGTCGTCTGCGGCACAACGAAACAGGACCGTTCCTCGTATTTCGTGTGGCGAGAGCCCAAGGGACCGGATTTTGTCCTGGAGATTACCTCCAAGAGCACGCGCGGCGAAGACCAGGGTCCCAAAAAAGGGACCTATGCCTTCCTAGGGGTGCAGGAATATGTGCAATATGATCCCACGGAGGACTATCTCAAACCCCCGCTGAAAGGTTTTCACCTGGTAGGGGACAATTATCAGCCCATACCTACGTTGGAGCAGCCAGACGGCACGCTGATCCTGCATAGTGCCGTGCTTGGACTGGACGTGCGCCTGCAGGACGGGGTCTTTCATTTCGTCGAGCCGGCGACTGGCAGGCCGTTGTTAACCTATAGTGAGGCCGATGCCGCGCGCCAAGCGGCGGAGCAAGAACGCCTGGTCGCCGAGCAGGCACGTCTGGCGGCGGAACAGGCACGTCTGGCGGCAGAAAACCAGCTGCAGGCAGAAGTGACCGCCAGGATAGCAGCCGAGGCACGTATTGCCGAGCTGGAAGCACGTTTGCGCAGGCTGGAACAGTCGTAGGCTGGTACGTGAGCGCGCCCACACGTTACGTCACGTCGGTCTTACGGTGCCGGAAATCGTCCGTGCTTGAGGGATGGGTGAACGGATGGTGTTTCGCTCTCTCGCAGAGAGCACCGCCCGAGCGCAGGACCGCCTCTTCGGCGATTCCCTGCGCGACGCGCTCGATCCCCGCTTATGGACGTGCCAGGCTTGCATGCTCCCTGAGGTTTCATCCACACGCTCTCCGCAGAACAACAAGACCCCAAGGTGATGACACGGGCCAGGCGAGAGGCAGCGTCTCAATCTTTCCCCACCCCTCAGCTGTGCCTCTGCGCTCGGCTTCCTGCAATTCCTCCGTCTCCAGGGGCTTACGTAAAATCAAGTGCCCTCCTGGAGTCACCAGTGCGGCGCTCAGGCGCATGAGGTGCGTCATACTTCCTACACCACGCGAGACGACAACGTCAAAAAGATCCTGTGGTGCGAGATGACGCGCCAGCTCTTCCGCCGTCTGACTCAATGCCTGACAATGCTGCAGGGACAAGGACGTGATCACACGCTGAAGAAAGGTGACCTTCTTCTCCGAGCGATCCAGCAGGGTGAAGTGGACCTCAGGACAACAGATGGCCAGCGTCATCCCAGGCACGCCAGCCCCGGTACCCAGGTCGAGGACACGCATGCCCGGACGCAAAAAGCCACCGTGTAAAAAATCGAGCGACTCGACAATCAGCACCTCACACATCCGCTCCGCATCGCGCAGCCCTGTGAGATTGAGATACGGACGCCAGCGGAGCAACAGGTCAAGATACTGCGCCAGCGCCTCTACTTGCGCTGGGGTGAGCACCAGACCTCGCTGCTCACACTGCTGGCTGAGGTGTATGTGCCAGTTCGGTGGCATGCGCAGGCCGTTGTCCACGATGTTTCTGAAAATAGACCATGAGAATCGCTACCGCTGCAGGGGTCACACCAGAAATGCGGGCCGCCTGTCCCAGCGTAACGGGTTGTATCTGGGTGAGTTTTTCACGAATCTCATGCGACAGACCAGGAATCTGCCAGTAATCCCAGGAGGCCGGCAAGGCCATCGACTCCAATTGCTCCACACGCGCGACTTGCTCAAGCTGGCGCCGGATATACCCCTCATACTTCAGGTGAATCTCGACTTGCTCAATGACCGCAGGGGGCAGAGTCGGCTCCTCGCCCAGCAAACGCACGACATCAGCATAGGCAAGCTGTGGACGCTTTAACAGCTCGGCAGCCAGGATGGGCTGCGTCAATACGTCAGTGCCTCGTTGTTGGAGTACAGCCTCTGCAGCAGGGCTGGGCACCACCCGGCTGGCAGCCAGGCGGCCAATTTCGGCTTCGATCTGTTGACGCTTCTCACAGAAGCGCCGATACGTGTCTTCAGACACCAATCCAACGTCATGACCCTTCTCACGCAAGCGCAGATCCGCGTTATCCTGCCGCAAAATAAGACGATATTCCGAACGTGAGGTAAACATCCGATACGGCTCAGTCGTGCCAAGGGTCACCAGATCATCGATGAGCACCCCGATATAACCTTCTGAACGCTTGATCACCAGCGGCGCGCGGCCCTGCACCTGCAGCGCCGCGTTGATGCCAGCCACCAGCCCCTGCGCTGCAGCTTCCTCATAACCTGTGGTGCCGCAGATCTGGCCAGCGTGGAACAGCCCGGCAACACGTTTGGTTTCCAGCGTCGGCTGGAGTTCAGTGGGCGGCACGAAATCGTATTCTACCGCATAGCCCGGACGCATGATCTCGGCCTCTTCCAGACCACGTATGGACCGCACCAGCGCCAGCTGCACGTCTTCTGGCAGGCTGGTAGAAATGCCATTGGGGTAGATCTCAACAGTCTCTCGGCCCTCGGGCTCGAGAAAAATCTGGTGCCGCTCTTTCTCAGGAAAGCGTTTGATTTTGTCTTCAATCGATGGACAATAGCGTGGTCCAACACCCTTAATAACGCCGCTATATAATGGCGAACGATCCAGGCTAGCAGCAATGATGGCGTGCGTCTGGGCATTGGTATACGTCAGATAACACGACAATTGTGACTGCGTAATCACCGTCGTATCGAAAGAAAATGGCGGTGGTGGTTGATCCCCTGGCTGCGCTTCCAGAACGTCAAAATTGATCGTGCGTGCATCCAGGCGTGGACAGGTACCAGTCTTCAAACGCCCGAGAGGAAAACCAAGACGCGCATAGTCCTCAGACAGACCATTCGCCGGAAACTCCCCAGCTCGGCCAGCAGGAAACTGCTTGAGGCCAATATGAATGATCCCGCGGAGAAACGTGCCCGTGCTGACAATGACCGCCGGCGCTTGATAAGCTTCGCCCATTTGCGTGACCACCCCACAGACGCGGTGATCTTCGACCAGGAGGCGTTCAATGAGCGCTTGCTTGATATCGAGCCCTGCCTGCCGCTCCAGCACCGCTTTCATTTCCAGACGATATTGCAACTTATCCGCCTGCGCCCGGTATCCACGTACCGCTGGACCCTTACTCTGATTGAGCACGCGAAACTGGATACCTGTCTTATCGATACAACGGGCCATTTCGCCACCTAAGGCGTCAATCTCCCGCACCAGATGGCCCTTCGCGATACCACCAATAGCCGGATTGCAGGGCATCAGCGCAATACTATCCAGGTTTGCCGTAAAGATCGCCGTGCGGCAGCCCATGCGGGCGGCAGCCAGGGCTGCCTCGCAGCCGGCGTGGCCAGCCCCTACTATAATGACATCATACGACCGCGTCGTAGCACCGCGTGTCATTGCTCTCTCCTACTTCCCAATACAGAAACGGCTAAAAATTCGGTCCAGCACCTCACCTGTACAACTCTCACCAAGCACTTCCGCCACATGCTGTAGCGCTTCCGTCACGTCAAAGGCGACAAATTCGAGCGGTATGCCCTGACGCAACCCCTGCTCAGCAGCCTGGACATTCTGTAACACCCTGGTGAGGCTATGCCAGTGACGTTCCTGCGTCAAGAGCACTTCCTCCTGCCCAGAGGAGACGTCTCCCAGTACCTGCTGTCCGAGCGTGTGTTCCAGCACAGCCAATCCATGCCCCTGCGAGGCGGAGATATCTACCCACGGGGCTTCGCCAGCAGCGAGGGCTTCTGGAGCCCAGCACAGCGGCAAGTCACACTTATTGCGCACCAGGACACGTGGCTTGTCAAGCGTTTCCGTTAGTACCAGATGGTCATCCGCGGTCAGCGGCAGACTACCGTCGAACACCACTAGCAGCAGTTCAGCCCGCTCAATAGCCCCACGAGCTCGGCGCACCCCTTCGTGTTCAACAATATCTGTCGTCGCCCGAATACCCGCGGTATCTACCATCCGCAAGAGCACTCCGGCGATATCCAGCGCTTCTTCGATGGTATCCCGCGTCGTCCCAGGGTGCGGCGAGACAATAGCCCGGTCTCGACCAAGTAAAGCGTTTAAGAGGCTGGACTTTCCCACGTTAGGACGGCCAACAATCGCCGTCGCGACACCCTCGCGCAGGGCTCGGCCCCGCGTAAACGTGCTGAGCACACCGCGGCACTGGGAGGCCACCGACCCCAGGCGGTCGATCAATGCAGCAGTAGGCACTAGTTCCAGATCTTCTTCGGGGAAATCAATACCAGCTTCGAGGTAGACACTCACCTGCAGCAAATGTTCGCGCAACCCGCGTAGATGTCGAGAAAGTGCGCCATCGAGCTGATGCATGGCGGCCCGGTGACTGACGCGTGTACGGGCATTGATGATATCAATGACCGCCTCAGCCTGAGTCAGATCGAGACGCCCATTGAGGAAAGCCCGCTTCGTAAACTCCCCTGGTTCAGCAAGCCGCGCTCCCTGGGTGAGTACAGCCTCTAACACGCGCTGGGTCGTGAGCATCCCACCATGGCAGCTAATTTCCAGCACGTCTTCACAGGTATAGGAATGCGGCTGTCGCATCAAACAGAGGAGCACTTCATCTACACGCTCTCCCTGGTCATCCAGTATAAAGCCGTAATACATCCGGTGTGAATCCAGGCGGGATGGCGACCTACCTCGCGGGCGCACGAAGATCCGTTGCGCAATAGCCGGGGCAGCCGGACCACTGAGGCGCACCACTCCAATACCGCCCATCCCCATGGGAGTGGCGATAGCGGCAATGGTGTCCACCTGGTTCATGCGCTAGCCTTTACTGGCCACAGTGGATCCCGCCGTCTGCGGGGCATAGGCCCGATTAATCATCATCTGCTGAGCAATACTCAGCACGTTGTTCACCAGCCAGTAAATCACCAGACCTGCCGGGGCTTTCAAGAAAAACACCAGGAAGATCAGTGGCATAAAGAGCATGATTTTGGCCTGCGTGGGATCAGCCGTTGTCGGGGTCATCTTTTGCTGAATAAACATCGTGACACCCATCAGCACCGGTGTGATATAGGAAGGATCGTAGACAGAGAGATCACAGATGCCCCGGCCAATCCACCACAGCTCGCTCTGCCAGCACACAAAAGGCGCATGGCGCAGCTCAATGGCATAGAGGAGTGCATTGTAAAAAGCAAAAAATACTGGGATCTGCAGCACCATGGGCAGGCAGCCACCCATCGGATTAACCTTGTGTTCGCGGTAGACCTGCATCATAGCACGATTGAGTCCCTGACGGTCATCCTTATAAACCACCTGCAGCTCTTTCAGCTTGGGCTGCAGTTTCTGCATGGCCTGCATGGATTTATAGCTTGCCTGCGTCAAGGGCCAGAAGGCAATTTTAATAATGATCGTAGCGATGATGATGGTCATACCGTAATTGTGTATCCAATCATCCAGCAGACGTAAAAACTGCAACATCGGACGCGCCAACGGCGAGAAAAACCCCAGATCAATCACTTTCGTCAGGGAGGGTTCGGTAGCCTCAAGTACGGGTTGGTGCTTTGGCCCAACATACACACGCACCGTCTGACGCGTACGGTCTGGGGCCAAAGGAGTACGCACGCCTATCTCCAGGGCATCCCCCTCCAGACGGCGTGTCAGCACCGCATCAGCCGCAGGCTCTTTTGGCATGAGCACGGCCGTGAAGTATGTATCAGCGAGAGCTGTCCAGGCCACCTGCCCCTGATCAAGACGTTTCTCACCGGGCTTTTGGGGCACTTCATCGAGAATTTTGCCATTCACATAGCTACGGGAATGCTCCGCAGTCTGCCCTTGCCGGTCAGCATCATGCGTATGACGTAACAACCCAGGCCCCCACAGCAGAAGCATCGTACTCCCAGTGGGCACGGGTGTGCCTTCCAGCCAGGTGCTCACCTCAAACGCATAGTCGCCATGCCGAAAGCGATACAGACGGTGCACCGTCCGCCCATCGCCAAGTTCCGCACGAAAAGCCACGGTGCCTTCGGGCTGGCCGGTAGAGAGTGTCACTTCCGTCTGCGATGGCGTAAAGGCCACCTGGCCCAGCGAGATGAGACGTTGTTCCATGTAGAGTTCAGCCGTCAGAGGCAGCGTCGTAGCTTCCGGCACAGGGGCAATCTCAATAGCCGAAGCACCTCTGGCCAGGGTCGTGCTATAGGCTTGCAATTGCACCGCCTTCACCCCCGCCCCCTGCCCGGCCAGGATGAAACGTGCCACCCCAGTGTCCACAGTCACGAGCACTTCTGGGGCAGACGTTGGAGGGCGTGTTGTCATCCCTGTGGCCGGGGGCACGACGCCAGCAGAGGAAGCCGGGGTTTTGCCAGGAGGTGCGGGACTCGGGGCCGGGGCTGGGGCAGATGACTCGGATACTTCGGGCGGTGGCGGCGGAACCGGGGCAAAAAAGATCGACCACAGGACTACCACTGCTAACGACATAACAATAGCCAGAACGGCTCGCTTCTCCATATGCACTTCGTCCTATTGCGTTGAGGAGCCACCACCGGCAGGCAGATCCACCCCACCGCGTGACAGAGGATGACAACGGAGCAGGCGCCAGATCGCTTTCCCGAGGCCACGTACTGGCCCATACAACGTAATAGCTTGCACAGCATATTCCGAACACGTTGGGTAGAAGCGACAGGTAGGCAGGAACAAGGGGGACAGATAGCGTTGATAGCCCCGTAACAGCGTCAGCAATATCCACGTACAGCTCATGACCTGGCCATTCCTCTTCTTACTGGCCGAGACACTGACGACTGCGCTGCAACAACTGGAGGAACTGTTGTATATAGAGCGCGAGAGGAGCTCCGGCAGCATCACGACGCGCCACACACACCAGGTCGCACGGTGTAAGCAACAACACCTTGTGGTGGCGAAACGTTTCCCGGAGATACCGTTTAATACGATTACGCACCACCGCGTTACCAACCCGCTTGGACACCGCCATACCCAGACGCGAATATGACTCCGACGTCGGTAACACATAGAGAATAAACAACGGGCCAACGAGTTTTTCGCCGTGCTCAAACACGCGCTGATAGGCACGCGGGCACCGCAAGCGCTCTACAGGACGCAGGCGCTGGTCGCCCATGCACCGCCTCTCCCCTAATCGTTACGGCTGGGTCCCACCGTCAGACGATAGCGGCCTTTCAGACGCCGCCGTTTCAACACTTGTTGACCATCGCGTGTCGCCATGCGCGCCCGGAACCCGTGCTTGCGCAATCTCTTTACTCTTTTCGGCTGATACGTTCGCTTCATGCAGTTCACTCCCTTGCCGTACAGGCGGGCGCACACCTTCGGTATATGGATTATTTCGGAGCTAGTGAGCGTAACACCTCACCCAGATACTGTCAAGAGAAAGCCCCCTCCAGCGAGCCAATGCTATTGCTGAAAGTCCGCAATTTTGCTATGATTAGCTACTTTAGCAGGGCAGTAATGCGGGTGCGGAGAATTCCGCTCAGCTGCGCCTCAGATCTTCTCGGCCCGCGGCGTGCCATGCTCGATATCCTCACGTTGTGTGGTTCCCCAACACGATGGATTACACATTTAGCAATTTTGTGGTGGGGTCATCAAACCAGTTTGCACACGCCGCGGCACTGGCCGTAGCGAATCTCCCGGCCAGTGCGTACAATCCGTTACTGCTCTACGGTGGTACAGGCGTCGGTAAAACGCATCTTCTCCACGCGATAGTGCAGCATCTACAGCAACGCCATCCGACCTGGCAAGTACGGTATATTCCAGCTGAACATTTTATGCGTGAACTTGTCCAGGCTCTGCACCAGGAACGCATGCAGGCTTTCCAGGAGCGCTACCGCGAGGCGCACGTATTGCTCGTGGATGACATACAATTCATGGCAGGACGAGAACGTACTCAGGATATCTTCCTGCAGACATTTAATCACCTCTATGACGTCAACAAACAAATCGTGCTGGCCAGCGATAAGCTACCGCAAGATATTGTACCATTAGCGGCACGGCTCCGCTCGCGCCTGGTGGCTGGCCTGGTGGCAGAACTGCCACCACCCGATCTGGAGACACGCCTGGCTATCCTGCGCACGAAAGCCGCCATGTACGGTATCCCCACCCTCTCATCAGACGTTGCCAGGCTCATCGCCACGCATTACCAGGCCAGCGTCCATGCTTTAGAACACGCCCTGACCCGCATTGCCACCTATGCCTCGCTGCACGCCCAGCCAATTGATCTAGCCCTGGCCGAGACCGTGCTCCAGCAGGCCCGTGCAGAACAAGCGCAAGCGATTACGGCGCCGCGCATTCAGCAAACAGTGGCCAGCCACTTTGGCATCAAGATCAGTGAACTCAAATCCAAGCGACGTCAGCATACCGTCGTGTTCCCACGCCAGGTGGCAATGTTTCTCTGTCGGGAACTCACTGAAGCTTCACTTCCAGAAATCGGCCGCGTATTTGGCGGTCGGGATCACACCACGGTCTTACATGCCTGTAGCAAAATTGCCCGCATGGAAGAAACGGACGAAAGCGTGGCACGCGTGCTCTGGCAGCTGCGGCGAACCCTCCAACATTAAGATGTGGAAAAGTAGGATAATGTTATGCACAGACGGCTGGGAACACCAAACTGTGGAAAAAAAGTTTTCCACAGTGCAAAAACTTTCCACAGAGGAAAATCCCGAGAAATTGGGAGTTAGATAACTTTCCCACATATGCACCGGCTTTACTCTTACTGCTATTTTATCATTTCCAACAGGAGTCAGGAAATATGGAGCTCACCACCAGCCAAGATATCCTGGTAAAAGGGTTACAAAAAATCCAGGGAATCGTGGAGCGTAAAAATACTTTGCCTATCCTGTCGCATTTCCTCCTGACTGCTGACGGGAGTGAAACAATTATTCATGCCACAGACCTGGAGCTCGGCTATAAAGGATTCCTGGATACAACAGTGAACAAACCCGGAACAGCCACGCTCCCTGCTCGGAAGACCTATGATATTTTACGAGAGCTACCAGCAGGCGTGCCGGTGACCCTGACCATTGAGAACCAGGGTTGGGCTTATATCTCAGCGGGCTCTGCTACCTTCAAAGTCCCGTGTCTGCCAGCGGAAGAGTACCCAGCTTTACCGCCCGTAGAAGAAGCCCAGTTTTCGTCTTTGGATAGCGAAGTCCTGGAAGAGATGATTCGCCAGACGATCTTTGCGACGTCCCATGATGAAACGCGCTATACCCTCAGTGGAGTCCTCATGGTCTGCGACAGCAAAGAGATGACCATGGTGGCAACAGACGGGCATCGCCTGGCGCATACACGGCGTCCTGTGTCTTTTGGTAAAGAGTTGCGGGTGATTGTGCCGCGCAAGGCACTCGAGGAAGTGAGTCGCTTTGCGGCCGATAGTGATGAAAAAGAGGTAGACGTCGCGCCTTTGCAAAACCATCTGGTGTTCCGTAAGGGACGTGCTACTCTGGTGACGCGGCTGATTGAGGGACAGTTTCCCGATTATGATGGGGTTGTGCCGAAAACGTTTCTGCGTCGTGCTACGGTGGAACATGAGCGTCTAACACGCGCGTTACGGCGTGTCTCTCTCCTCTCCAATGAAAAAACCAAACCGGTACGTGTGGAGTTTGCTCCAGATAACCTGACCTTACGGTCCAATACGCCAGAAATGGGGGAAGCCACGGAACAAATTCCTGCAGAATACCAGGGAGAGAACATGGTCATGGGTTTTAATGCACGTTATTTGCTTGAAGCGCTGGCCGTGACCACCGACGAGCACGTGGCCCTGGATCTGAATGATCCCTTGAGTCCAGGCATCATTCGGCCGCTTGGTGATGAGCAGTACTTCTACGTCATTATGCCCATGCGGGTCTGATACCCATCACCCTCGTGCTGGTGAGGAGACTGATGCGCATCGATCGTTTGACGCTACGGTCCTTTCGGAATTATCGGGATATGACGGTGATGTTTCCTGCTGCAGGAGCGTATATCACCGGCGCCAATGGCAGTGGTAAAACCAATCTCCTGGAAGCCATTTATTTTCTGGCAAATCAGGCATCTTTCCGGACCACGCACCGTGAAGAATTACCGGGGTGGGGGGCGACACAGTGCGTCATTGATGCAGTGATCACAGCGCCGGAGACGCAACGCCAGAGCGAACTGACCGTGCATCTCTCACCACGTGGACGCCGTTTGCTGGTGAACGGAAAAGAAACGAAAGATACGCAGAAATTCGCGACCTACTTTGCCGCGGTAGCGTTTCATCCGGGGACCTTGAATGTGATTAAAGGCGGGCCAGCCGGCCGACGTTTGCTCATTGACCGTGGTGTCGCGAGCCTGCAGCCAGCCTTCATACAGCTCAGTCAGGATTGTCAGCGCGTGTTAAAACAACGTAATGCTTTACTCCGTGCCTCGACCGGCGGCAGTACGCTTGGCATCTGGACCGAGCGGTTTAGCGAGATTGCCGTCCAAATGACGCGGGCTCGTCAGGAACATATTACCCTGATGAACCGCACCCTGGCAGAGCTGATTGAGAGCCTGGACATAGATGTCGGCTCCCTGACACTGGTCTATCGTCCCGCGGTGCTAGCGCACTGTACGCCACAGGAACGTGACGCCTATCTCGTACCCGATGCTTCTGATACTGCCCTGCGCGAGCGTTTTCTGGGGGAAGCCCAGCGCTTGCAGCGCGCCGAGGCGGCCCTGGGACAGACCATGTTTGGGCCACAACGCGATGACATCACCATCAGCTATCGCGGCCGCGAATCCCGCAGTTATGCATCACAGGGCGAACAACGTTTGAGCGCATTTCTACTGATTGCTGCTCTGGCCCTGGCGATTCAGCGCCGTCACGGGCATCGCCCGGTTGTTCTACTCGACGATGTCGTATCAGAACTCGATGAACATAACCGTCAGGTCATTTTTGGTTTTCTCCAGGCCCATGATTTTCAAGTGTTTATTACCGATGTAGAGGAACGACTGCTGTATCGGCATCTTGACGCTTTCACGTCGTTGCAAGTGTGCCAGGTCAATGGACAGGCCGCACTGCGCAATGCCCTGCAGCGTACTTTCCTCTCATGAGTGCTAACGCAGCCAGCAGAAAGAGACCCTATGGACACGTATGACTCCAGTAGTATCCGTGTGCTCGAAGGCCTTGAAGCCGTGCGCAAACGCCCTGCTATGTATATTGGCGGCACCGGGGTGCAGGGGCTGCACCATCTGGTGTACGAAGTCGTTGATAATAGCGTTGATGAGGCGATGGCCGGGGTTTGCAAAAATATCCATGTGACAATTCATCCTGACAATAGCGTAACGGTCGAAGATGATGGCCGGGGCATTCCTGTGGACATTCATCCCACAGAGGGGATCTCGGCTGCCGAGGTCGTGCTTACAAAGCTCCACGCTGGTGCCAAGTTTAGTAAAGATAGTTATAAAGTCTCCGGTGGGCTACACGGTGTCGGGGTCTCTGTAGTGAATGCCCTGTCAGAATGGCTGGAAGTGAAGATTTATCGGGCTGGACACATCCACACACAACGCTATCACCGCGGTGCTCCGCAGACACCCCTGCAGCAAATGGGGACGACAGAACGCGTTGGCACGACAGTCACATTTAAGCCGGATGCCGAGATTTTTACCGAGACCACAGAATATAGTTTTGAAACGCTCTCAACCCGTCTGCGTGAACTCAGTTTCTTGAATCGTGGCTTGCGCATTGTCATTGATGATGAACGGGACGGGCGCGGCCATACATTTCACTATGAGGGTGGTATTGAGTCGTTTGTAGCGTATTTGAATCAAAATAAGACTGTGCTCCATCCCCAGCCAATCTATATTAGCGGGGAGCGCGACGGCATCCGACTGGAAACAGCGCTGCAATACAATGACGGCTATAACGAAGTGCTGATGTCGTTTGTCAATACCATCAACACCATTGAAGGCGGCACCCATCTCATTGGACTGAAAAGTGCTTTAACGCGGACCATCAACGCGTATGGCGACGCCAATGGGCTTTTCAAAAACGTCAAAGACTACCCCTCTGGGGATGATGTCCGCGAAGGTTTAACGGGTGTCATTAGCGTGCAAGTGCCAGAACCACAGTTTGAAGGGCAAACCAAAGGGAAGCTGGGGAACAGCGAGGTCAAAGGCATCGTTGAAACGATCGTGAACGAGCAGCTCGCAATCTTCCTAGAAGAAAACCCTAGCGTAGCGCATAAGGTCGTGGAGAAAGCGCTCACCGCGGCCCGAGCCCGTGAGGCGGCGCGGAAAGCACGTGACCTGACCCGGCGGAAGGGTTTACTCGAAAGTTCAGCACTGCCGGGAAAACTGGCGGACTGTTCCGAGCGCGACCCTGCCCTGTCTGAGATTTACCTGGTAGAGGGTGACTCTGCAGGTGGCTCAGCCAAACAGGGACGTGATCGTAATTTTCAGGCAATTCTGCCGTTACGTGGCAAGATTCTCAATGTCGAAAAAGCCCGCCTGGAAAAGATGCTCAGTAGCCAGGAAATCCAGGTATTGATTACCGCGCTCGGGGCAGGCATTGGGCGTGACGATTTCGACGTGGAGAAGATCCGGTATCATCGCATTATCATTATGACGGACGCCGATGTGGATGGATCGCATATTCGTACCTTGTTGTTGACCTTTTTCTTCCGGCACATGCGGCCGGTTGTCGAGCGCGGCTATCTGTACATTGCCCAACCGCCCCTCTACAAAGTCAAGCGTGGTCAGTCGGAGATGTATTTGAAGAATCAGTCGGCCTTTGACGAGCATGTCTTGCATCTGGCTACGGAGCGGCTGCGTCTCGTGCGCCCAGGTGTTGGAGATGGCATCCAGGGCGAGGACCTTGTGACCTTAACGCGGCGGGTACAGATGTTCGAGCAACTCCTGACACGCTTGGCTCGACGCCACCAGGATGCTCGGGTACTCCGCGAAGTTGCGCTCCATAACTGGCTTATGCCGGCATCACTGCACGTCGAGGAAGAGACCGCGCGTTTCCAGCAGACGCTGCAAGAAAAACTGTCGCAATATGGCGATATCCTGCAAGACAACCGTCTTGAATGGGATGCAGATCACCAATGTTACCGCCTGGTGGTGGTGACGCGTGGCAGTACCACAACCTTTACCACCGTAGTCAATATGGCCTTACTGGGCTCCCAGGAGATGCGCGACCTGCGTACCCTGGCGCACCAATTCGAGACGTTAGGTACGCCTCCCTATATCTTACGCATTGGGGAGATCGAGCACGTTGCTGCTGACTTTCCCGAACTCTTGCAGATGGTGAACTCCGCCGGAACGAAAGACTTGAACATTCAGCGTTATAAAGGTCTCGGCGAAATGAATCCGACGCAGCTCTGGGATACAACCATGGACCCAACCCGACGGACATTGCTGCAGGTAACCGTCGAAGACGCTGTCGAAGCCGACTATATCTTTACCACACTGATGGGCGACCAGGTCGACCCGCGCAAGGCGTTTATTGAGCAACATGCCAAGGAAGTGGCCCATCTGGATATTTAGGTAGGCGAAGAACACCTGTAGTGTATAATGTACCCCGAAAACTGGACCACGGAATAAGCTAAGACGGCAAGGGAGACGAGAGACGCAGCATGAGTCAGAAGAGACGACAGCATAGCGGCGAGTTCAAAGCCCGGGTGGCACTCGCCGCCATCCGGGGTGAGCAGACGGTGAACGAGTTGGCAGTGGAATACGGGGTCCATCCCGTGCAGATTTCC
>Ga0194121_10006445_pt1 | contig 15725 bp, 10 predicted proteins | sample TA2MahCa50mmetaG_FD_148609 | JGI IMG/M metagenome (GOLD analysis project Ga0194121, IMG submission 148609) | Freshwater microbial communities from Lake Tanganyika, Tanzania - TA2015020 Mahale Deep Cast 50m | ecosystem: Environmental > Aquatic > Freshwater > Lake | place: Tanzania: Lake... | reverse complement strand
AAACCGCATGCGCGCTCCGTCGGTACTCGGCCATCTTTCCATTTTGCAGTACCGTGGCTGAAAGCAGCCCGCCTGAAAGGCGGGGGGATTAGACCCGGCGCTGCGATACTAAAACTTGGCGAGCAGGAGTTGCAGTTCCGGGCACGGCCCGTGAAGTGTGTCCCAAAATCCTTCAACAACGGCACAGCCGTTCTCGAATTCACTTCGCCAGCGACACGGAGACAATCTCCTCGTCGTTGCGGGTCACGATGTGTTTGTTGGCATAGGCCGGGTGCGACCAGTGCACCGCGCCAAGCTCCCGGCGGTTCCGTGAGTCGGAGGTCGGTTTAATCAACTTCGCCCGGCTGATTTCTTTGTAGCCTTTGGGCGAGAGTTCGGCGATGATCAGATCCCCGCGGTCGTTGTTGATGAAATACCGCGAACCGTTCTTCACGATGAAACCGGAGGCCCAGCGCGCTTTTTCGCCGGTCACCTCCATCGTTTCCCACACGCGTTGGCCGGTTCGGAGGTCGAGGCAGCGGAACTGGCCGTAGCTGCAGATCCCATAGATGTAGCCGTTATCGATGACCGGTGTGTTGACGACCGCGTGCAGGCCGTCGGTGTTGATCTCGCTGTCGCTCTTGCCGCGCCACAGGAGTTTTCCCGCCATATCCAGCAACATCGAGCCGTTGTAAAAAGCGGAAAGCAGTAGATTGCGGCCGTCGCTGACCGGCGTGGCAAGGGCCATACCGGCATTCAGCTTGAAGGGCTGCTCCCAAAGCACTCGGCCGGTGACCGGGTCGAGCGCCGATACGGCCGATGCGTGCCAGATGATGAGTTGGCGGTCGAACAGGATCGGCGGGCTGTAGCCGGGTTCGGTGTCGGCGGCGAGCGAACGCCAGATCTCTTTGCCCGTCATCTTGTCGAAAGCGATGACCTTGGCGCCCGGTTGGCCGCCGGCGGTGACGATCAGCCGCGGGCCGTCGACGATGGGAGCGCTCGCGATGCCCCAGACTGCCAAGACCGCGGCGTAGTCTTTCACATAATCCTTCTGCCAGATGACTTCGCCGGTGGCGGCGCGGAGCGCGAGCAAGACGCCGCTGGCGCCCGCGACGTAGACGCGGTCGCCGTCAACGGTCGGTGTTGCTCGCGGGCCATAGGCGTAGCTGAGGCCGGAGTAGTTGGCTTCCCACTCGCGGGTCCAGAGAACCTTGCCGGTTCGCTCGTCGAGGGCGATCGCGCGCTCGGTCCCGCGAGGGGCTTTGCCGGGCAGGAAATCGGTGACGAAGACGCGCCCGTTGGCGACGGAGGGGCCGGCGAAACCGGCTCTCACTGGGGTTCGCCAACGCGGGCGAAGTTCCTTGTCTTGAAAACGCTCGACGATGCCGGTTTCTGTCCAGACTCCGCCTCGGCCGGCGCCGCGGAATTCCGGCCAGTCGGCGGCGGGGGCGATCGTGCAGGCGCAAGCGAGGAGTCGAAGTAATTGCATTCTACGATTTTATTGCGAATTGGCAAGCTGGAAGCGGGCGATACGATCGTCGTTGCTGGCGACCCAAACTTGAGCGCCGACACGCATCGCGGCGCTGACGGCCTGCATGGCCGCGGTTTGATCGGCGCCGCCAAGGCGTCTGAACGCGAGTGTTTCCGGGTCGACCTCGAGGACTTCCCAGCCCGCGCCGTCCGGCTTCGGTCCGGCCGTGAGGAGCTTGCCGTAGCCGTCCCAGTGAATGTTGTCAGGGCGGATCGGGACGCGGACGGTGCGTTTCGAAATGGGCGAGGCATGCCGGTCGAACCGGACGATCTCCTGCGAGCCGAAGGCGGCGACGTAGAGGAATCGCCCGTCCTTGGAGACATCGATTCCGTTCGGAAACGAGAGTTCGGTGCTTGCTACCGGCGACAGGCGGCCGCCGGGCTTCCACTCGAAGATCTTTCCCGTATTCCCAGTGGTGCGTTGGCCGGTGACCGGTGTGGCGGCGTCGCGCATTCGAGTGGTCACGAAGCCGCCGCCTGGAAGTTGCGCGACACTGTTGAAGTAGCCGTCCTGTTGCAGTGGGACACACCCTCGCCAGGTGAGGCGTGGGGCCTTCTTGCGCAGGTCGAGATCGTAGATTTCGATGGCTTCGCGCTCGCCGTGGCTGGTGGTGTAGATGCGGAATCGCCGGCGCGAAGTTTCGGCGATACTGAGACCGTGCACATCGAAGGCCTGCATGTTGAGCGGGCCGGGACAAGTTGGAAATGCCTTGGCGTCGGGCTTTTGGAGGAACGCCTCGGAGTGAATGAGTTCGGCGTGGGTGCCGGCGGCGGGATCGATCAGGTACATGTAGCCGGTTTTGGTGGATCGCACGCCATGACCGGAGGCGAGCAGGAGTCCCGTCGAGCCGAGTTTTTCGATGTCTTCGGGGACGACCAGTCCGCAGATGTAGGTGAGGCCTTGCTCGGGCACACAGTGCGGGGGAGCGGCTTGGAGAGCGAGAAGAAGTGCGGTAAGCAACACTGGCGCGGCCTAACCGAGAAACTTCTTTAGCCACGCCAGCACTTCCTGCATGTGATGGCGGTTGTTCTCCGGTTTCAAGATCCAGTGTCCTTCATCGGGGAAAACGATCAGACGCGACGGGATGCCTTGGCGCTGTAGCAGTTTGAAAGTCGTAATACTTTCGCCGACCGGAACGCGGAAGTCCTGTTCGCCTTGCGTGATGAGCGACGGCGTTTGCCATTCGGCGGCGTAGCGGAACGGGCTTTGGTCCATCCACTGGCCCTTGCCGGTCTGCCAAACCGGCCCGCCCATGCGGAGTTCGCGCGACAGGCCACCGTCGTTGACGCCGTACTGCGACTCGTTGTTCACCGCACCGGCGTGGTTGACGATGCATTTGAACTGCTTGGTGTGCCCGTTCAACCAGTTCATCAAATAGCCGCCGTAACTTGCTCCCAAAGCACACTGTTTGTCGCCGTCGATCCACGTGTATAGCCTGCGCGCCTCATCGACCGCTTCGAGAATTTCGCGCGCCGGACCGCGCAGCACGTCGCGTTCGATATCGTCGGCGAACTTCTCGCCGAAGCCAGTAGAGCCGGTGTAATTGGTCTCAATCATGGCGTAACCTTGGCTGGTCAACAGGTGGTTGTTCCAGCGGGTTGAGAACGAGTCGCCCGACATGGAATTAGGCCCGCCGTGCGGAAAGACGAGCAGCGGGTATTTCTTCGACTTGTCGAGCGCGGGGGGAAGGAAGAGCACGCTGTGGATTCGCTTGCCGTTCTTCGCCGTGAACCAGAAATGCTCCGGCTTGGGCATGTCGAGAGCGGCGAGTTTTTCGGCGTTGAAGTTCGAGATGAGTTTGTGGCCGGAAGGAGTGACGGCGGCGACTTCGCTCGGTTGAGTCGAAGCGCTGTACACGGCGATCACCCGCGTGCTGGCGAATTGCGGGTTGCCGTAGCCTCCTTCCTTCACCTCCTTGAAGAACGGCGTGACGGCGCCTCCAGCAGCGCTAACGCTGAAGAGTTTCGAGAAGCCGTCGTCTTCGGCGTCGAACAGAATCGACTGCGAATCGGGCGAGATGGAATAGCCGCCGACGCCGCGGTCGAAGTTGGCGGTGAGGATTTTTCCGTTTTCGAGCGAGGGCCAATCGATGCGGCCGAGGCGGTTCAGGTAGAAGACTTGTTGGGCGTTCGAATTGCGTTGGCCGATGGCGTAGAGGGTTTTGCCGTCAGGGGAGAATTTCGGCCGTGCGAACGACGTGCCCATCGGGGAGATTCGCTCCGGCTCGCCGCCGCTTAGGTTGACGCGGAACAGGTGCGATTCGGTCTCAGCCTTCATCATCTCGTGACGGTTCGTCACGGCGGTGAAAACGATCTGCTTGCCGTCGGGCGACCAGATGGGCTGTAGAGTCGAGTCCGACGACAGGCCGCTGTTTAAGCCCGCGAATCCAGGGCTTTCCACGAGCTTCGCGCCCTGCAGAACGTCGCGCGGCTTGTCGTCGCCAGCCGCGCCGACGAAGATGCGCGGCTTGCCGTGATCGAGCCACGCGTTCCAGAAACGGATCGGCATTGCGTCGTAGACGCGGGCCGTTGATTTCGTGTTCGACAACGGCTTGACGCTCGATTCCCAGAGCAGGAGTTTGCCATCGGGGCTCCACTTGGGATTGGCCAAGGCGGTCTTGGACGACGTTGCGCGTTGTGCCGCGCCGCCGCTGACGTTGAGGATGTAGATCTGGGCGACATCGTCGCCTTCGCGCTTGCCGACGAAGGCGAGCTTGGCGGAATCGGGTGACCACGCGGGGCTGGATTCGGGGCTCTTCGAGTAAGTCAGGCGGCGCGGGGTGGAAGAGCCGTCGGTGGGCGCGATCCAGAGATCGGACGACTGCTGCGCCGCGTCGTAAGCGGGCTCGGTGACAGAGAATACGACGAGTTTGCCGTCGGGCGAAACGGCGGGTTCGCCGGTGCGCTTCAACAGGAAGATGTCTTCGTGCGTGACGGGGCGCTTCTGCGCGGTTGCGGCTAACGCGGCCAGTGTGAGGAGTGCGAGGGTGCGCATGGGGTCATTGTGCCACGACGGCGAAGTAGTTCCGTACGGCTTCGATGCCTTTGTAGAAATTGGGCAGGTGGAATTTTTCGTTGGGCGCATGCAGGTTGTCGTCGGGTAGGCCGAAGCCCATCAGCACGCTGGGAATGCCGAGGTGTTGGCGGAAGAGGCCGACAATCGGGATCGATCCGCCCGAGCGCATGTAGACCGTTTTCGTTCCGAAGGTTTGTTGAAGCGCCTGGGCGGCCTTTTCGATAAGCGGGTGGCTGGTGTCGACGACGCTGGCCTCATTGGCCGCCATTAACTCGAAGCGGGAGGTCACTCCGGACGGCGTCGCTTGGGCGATGGCGGCGCGTAGATTTTCGGCGACCGCTTCGGGGTCCTGGCCAGGCACGAGGCGGGTCGATATCTTCGCCGATGCCTTGGCTGGGATGACCGTCTTGGCGCCGGCTCCGGTGAATCCGCCTACGATGCCGTGGACCTCAAACGTCGGGCGCGCCCAAGTGCGTTCGAGCACGCTGTATCCGGCTTCACCCGTGAGCGCCGGTGAGCCGACCTCGGTTTTGCGGTAGTGTTCTTGGTCGAACGGGAGCGAACGCCACGCGGCGAGTTCGGCGGGCGTAGGCGGTTGAATCCCGTCGTAGAAGTGCGGGATGTTGACGACGCCGTCGTTGCCTTTGAGCGTGGCCAGGATTCGCGCGATGGCTTGCAGCGGATTGGGCGCGGCGCCGCCGTAGACGCCGGAGTGGAGATCCTGCGCGGGGCCTTCGACGTGGATCTCGCCGTAAACAATGCCGCGCAGTCCGGTGCAGAGCGTTGGCAGGCCTTTGGCGAACATTTCGGTGTCGCAGATGAGAACGGCGTCGGCGCTGAGTTCGGCTGCGTTTTCGGGAAGGTACTCTTCGATGTGCGCGCCGTTGGATTCCTCTTCGCCTTCGATCAAGACCTTGATGTTGATGGGCAGATTGGGGTGTAGGCTCCGAACGGCTTCGAGCAGGATTAAAGTTTGGCCTTTGTCGTCACACGCTCCGCGCGCGAAAATGTCGTTGCCGACGATGGTGGGCTCGAACGGCGGTGTGCGCCATTCGCCGATGGGATCGGGCGGTTGCACGTCGTAGTGGCCGTAGAGAAGGAGCGTCGGTTTACCGGGCGCGTTGCAGTAGTCGGCGCGGACGATGGGGTTGCAATTCTCCTTTTCGACGAGGCGGGCGTTGGGAAGGTAGTCGCGAATCCAGGCGGCGGCGCGGAGGCAATCGGCCTTGTGCTCGGGCAGCGCGGAGATGGAGGGGATGCGGAGCAGGTCTTGGAGGGACTCGATGAGGGCCATTCGATTCACTCTATCCTGGAAGTTCATGTTCACCAATCGACTGGCGAAGGAACGTAGTCCCTATCTGCTGCAGCATGCTCATAATCCCGTGGACTGGTTTCCGTGGGGCGAGGAGGCGTTCGCGAAGGCGCGCGCCGAGGACAAGCCGATCTTTCTGAGCATCGGCTACTCGACCTGTCACTGGTGTCATGTGATGGAGCGCGAGTCGTTTGAGAGCGATGCTGTCGCCGAGATTCTGAACCGCGACTTTGTGTCGATCAAGGTCGATCGCGAGGAGCGGCCGGATGTCGATCGGATCTACATGCTGTTCGTGCAGGCGTCGACGGGCGGTGGCGGGTGGCCGATGTCGGTGTGGCTGACGCCGGAGTTGAAGCCGTTCTACGGCGGGACGTATTTTCCTCCTGACAATCGGTACGGCCGGCCGGGGTTTCCGTCGGTGCTGCGGCAGTTGGCGGGGATCTATCAAAATGAACGCGGACGCGTGGAGGAATCGGCGCGTGAGGTGATTGGGCAGTTGAAGGAAATGTCGACGACGGCGGCGGGTTCGGTGGTCGACGACGATGTGACGCATGCGTTGTATCAGCACTGCCGGCGCACCTTCGACAAGCGGTATGGCGGCTTCGGAAGCGCGCCGAAATTTCCTCGGCCCTCGCTGTTGAATTTTCTACTGCGGTACTGGAAGGTGGAGCAGGAAGACGACGCGTTGGATATGGTCGTGAAGACGCTGCGCGCGATGGCGCGCGGCGGAATGAACGATCAACTCGGAGGCGGCTTTCATCGTTATTCGGTCGATGCGCGATGGTTTGTGCCGCACTTCGAAAAGATGCTCTACGATCAGGCACAGTTGGCGGTGTCTTATCTCGAAGCGTTTCAGATCACCGGTGAGGTGGAGTTTGCGGCGGAAGCGCGGCGGATTTTCGACTACGTGCTGCGCGACATGACGCACCGCGACGGAGGCTTCTTTTCGGCCGAAGATGCCGACTCGGTGATCGACGCTTCGAATCCGAAGGAGAAGGGCGAAGGCGCGTTCTACGTCTTCGACGCGCGCGAACTCGTCGCCCTGTTGGGGGCCGAGGAAGCCGCGCGATTTGGACCGGCGTTTGGTTGCCTGTCGAGCGGGAATGTTTCGCCGCACGAGGATCCGCACAGCGAGTTCACCGGTAAGAACATCCTCTATCGCGCCTTGGAAACGGAAGAGCCGTTTACCGAAGCGCGAGCGAAATTGATGGCGCTGCGGAATATGCGTGTGCGGCCGCATCTGGACGATAAAGTGCTGACGGCGTGGAACGGGCTTATGATTTCGGCGTTCACCAAGGGTGCGCAGGTGCTGGGCGACGATCGGTACTTGAAGGCGGCGCAAAGGGCGGCGCGGTTTGTGCGCTCGGCGATGTGGTCGGCGGAACGGCGGGTGCTGCTGCGGCGCTGGCGGGCCGGCGATGCGGGGATCGACGGGTTTCTGGACGACTACGCGTTCTTCGCGCTTGGCCTGCTGGATCTTTATGAGACGTCGTTCGACGACGGCGATCTGGAATTCGCGGTGACGCTGGCGGAGCGAATGATCGAACTGTTCGGCGACCCGGCGGGGGGATTCTTTTCTACGGCCGAGGGCGATCCGTCGCTGGTGATGCGTTTGAAAGAGGACTACGACGGCGCGGAACCGTCGGGCAATTCCATGGCGGCAACGTTGATGCTCCGGCTTGCGGCGATGACAGGCCGCGAGGAGTTTAGCGTTGCGGGGCGAGCGACCCTGGACGCGCTGGCCGAGCGATTGAACAAGCAGACGGCCGCGGTTCCGCAGTTGTTATGCGCCTGGATGATCGCAGCCGGCGCCGAGCGGCAAGTGGAATTCGGCGGCGCCGATCCGGCGGAGCTGATCAAAGCCGTTCATGCGAAGTTCACGCCGTTCGTTGTGAAGCTGCGCGGGAAAGACGTCGGCGGCCCCGCTGTCGCGCGTGTTTGTGAACATTTCGTGTGCAAGCTTCCGGTAAGCGATCCCGCGGAGTTGGCGGCACAAGTAGAATAGAAGTTTCTCATGGAACCTAAATTCCGAATTGCGGCGATCACCGATGAATTTTCGCCCGCCGATCCGGCGCTGGCGCTGGCCCAGATGGAGAGCATTGGCATGACCGGCGCCGAACTCCGCGTGCTTTGGGGCAAAAACATCATGGACCTTTCGCCGGATGAGCTCGCCAAGGCGAAAGAGCTGGCGCAGCAACACAAGATGGAGGTCATCTCGATCGCGTCGCCGATTCTGAAGTGTGTGTTGCCGGGCGCGCCGGAAATCGATACGCGATTCCAGCAAGACATCTTTAATTCGAAACACACCTTCGAAGGTCAACCGAGGCTGCTGGAGCGCGCGTTTTTGATCGCGAAACACTTCGACGCCAAGATCGTCCGCGTGTTTACCTACTGGCGCACCGTGCAGCCCGAGGCGTGTTTCACGGCGATCTGCCGCGCCTTGGCGGATATGGCCGATCAGGCGCGCGTGGAAGGATTGATCATTGGAGTCGAAAACGAACACGCCTGTAATGTCGCCACCGCGGCCGATTCGGCGAAAGTGCTCGATGCCGTCCAGCATCCGAACTTGAAGCTGGTCTGGGATCCGGCGAACGCGCTGGTTTCCGGCGAGGATCCGTACCCTGGCGGCTACTCGTTGTTGCCGAAGGACCGCATTGCGCATGTCCACGTCAAGGACTGCCATATCGACGGGCATAAGCCGATTTGGGGGCCGGTGGGAACGCGCGCCGTGGATTGGAAAGGGCAGATTGGCGCGCTATGGAACGACGGATATCGCGGGTGGTTGAGCCTGGAGACACACTGGGCGGGACCGGGCGGAAATAAGTTCGAGGGATCGACGATTTGCGGGTGGAACATTCGCGGTCTGGCTTCGATGTAAACTAGGCTTACTTTTCGGTGACGTTATGCCCTCGGCACGCGTCATACCTTTGATAAGGGAGTGTGAATGCACAAACGGAGAATCTGGATCACCGGCCTGCTGCTCGCCACGCTCCTTGGTGTGGCTTACGCGCAGCGGCGCGGCGGTTTCCGGGGCGGATTTCCATTCGTTGAATACGAAGACCAGCCGACGCCCGCCGATGCTGGCGACAAGACCGAGTTCGTGTTTGCGCGGATGATGTATCCGAATTGGCGGTCGAATGACCGCATGTGGTCGATGCGCGGGGCGTGGTCGATCGACTACCCGAAGGCCGACCGGCAGTTTGTGCAGGGCGTGCGGCGATTGACCCGCTTAAACATTCGGTCGGTTGAGCAGGCGGTGAATCTGGACAACGGCGACGAGGTGATGAATTACCCGTGGATGTACGTAGTCGAACCGGGACATTGGGATCTGACCGATTCGCAAGTGAAGAAGTTACGCGAGTATCTGCTCAAGGGCGGCTTTCTAATGACCGACGACTTTCACGGCAGCTTCGAGTGGGACGTGTTCATGCAGTCGATGCAGAGAGTGTTTCCGGACCGGCCCGTGGTAGACCTGCCGAAAACGGAACCGCTGTTCCACGTGCTCTACGATCTCGACGACAAGTTTCAGATTCCGGGGATCGTCAACTACCCGTTTGAGCAGACCTACGAGTACGACGGCGTGAACGCCAACTGGCGCGGAATTTACGACGATCACGGGCGGTTGATGGTGGCGGTTTGCCACAACATGGACATCGCCGACGCATGGGAATGGGCCGATTCGCCACACTACCCGGAACGCTACGCGTCGTTAGCGTATAGAATCGGGATCAACTACATCATGTACGCGATGTCTCACTAACCACACATGTTTGAACTTCTCTTCCATCATCCGTTGAGCGTCTATCGCAAGGGCGAACTCGTGTGGCAGAGCGGCTGGCCGCTTTGGATTCTGGCGGCGTTGATTTTCGCGGGTTGTGTGGTGACGGCGTTGTTCGTTTGGCGCAAGACGCACGAGGCCGGGTGGCCGACGCTGCGGGGCGCGACGTTGTGGCTGTTGCAATCGTCGGTGCTGACCGCGCTGTTGCTGCTGTTGTGGCAACCGGTGCTGAGCGTGGCGACGTTAAAGCCGCAGCAAAACGTGGTGGCGATTTTGTTGGACGATTCGAAGTCGATGGCGATCTCCGATGATGGTTCGGTGCGCCGGGACTTGGCGCAGAAGGCGTTGGAGAGTGGTTTGCTCGACAATTTGAAGAAGCGCTTCCAGGTGCGGTTTTACAAGGTCTCCGACCATCTGGAGCGCATCGAAGACTATCACGGCTTGAAGACCGAAAAGGCCGCCAGCCGTATCGCCGATGGGTTGAAACAGATTGCGGCCGAGACGGGCAGTCTGCCGATCGGCGGCGTGTTGTTGCTCTCCGATGGCGCCGATACGAGCGGCGGAATCGACCGTGAAACGGTCAATGCGCTCAAGAGCCGGCAGTTGCCGGTGCACACAATCGGCTTCGGGCGCGAGCGGTATGATCGCGATGTCGCGCTGGTGGATGTGCAGGTTCCGGTGCGCGCACTGGCCGATTCGCGCCTGGGCGCACAGGTGATTTTGAAGCAGCGCGGCTATGCCGGTCAGAAGGCGACGTTGCAATTAAAGGACGCCGATAAGGTGATCGGCTCGAAGCAGATCACGCTGGCCGCCGATGGCGCGGCGCAGACTGAAACACTTCTGTTTAATTCGGGGCCGGCGGGTGTGCGGACGTTGTCGGCCGCTGTCGCCAACATGCAGAACGAGGACAACTTCGGCAATAACGCGCTGACGCGGTTGGTGCAGGTGGAGGCGCGCAAGCCGAGGATTCTCTATATCGAGGGCGAGCCGCGTTGGGAGTTTAAGTTTATCCGCCGCGCGGTGGAGGACGAGAAAACGATTCAACTCGTCACGATGTTGCGGACGACGCAGAACAAGATCTACCGGCAGGGCGTAAAGGATGCAAAGGAACTCGAACAGGGTTTCCCGGCGACGACGGAAGAGATGTTCGCTTATGAGGGCGTCATCATCGGCGCGGTCGAGGCGAGCTACTTTACGCCGACACAGCAGGCGCTGCTGAAGGCGTTCGTCGACCGGCGCGGTGGTGGTCTGCTGTTTCTTGGCAGCCGGGCCTCGCTGGCCGATGGCGGCTATTCGGCGAGCGAGTTCAACGACATTCTGCCCGTCTCGGTTGGCGACCGGCGCACGACGTTTTTGCGCGAGAAGGCCACCGTGGAATTGACGGCGGCAGGCCGCGACAATCTGTATCTGCGATTGGAGGAAGACGCCGCGCGCAATGCCGAACGGTGGAAGAAACTTCCTGAGTTGGCCGATGTGCAGAATCCGGGACCGCCGAAACCGGGCGCCGTCGTATTCGCCGATGCGATTTCCGGACGGGGCCGCACACCCCTGCTGATCACGCAGAACTATGGCCGCGGCCGAACGGCGGTGTTGGGGACAGGCGGCACGTGGCGCTGGCAAATGTTGCAGCCGATCGAAGACAAGTCGCACGAAATGTTCTGGCAGCAGATACTGCGTTGGTTGGTGAGCGGCACGCCGGGAACGGTTGTCGCATCGTCGACACAATCGGTGTTCACCGATGAGACGCGCGTTCCGTTGCGCGCCGAGGTGCGCGGCAAGCAGTTCGAAGTGTTGCCGGACGGACAAGTGGAAGCACGAGTGACGGGACCGGCGGGCTCGGCGGCGACGGTATTGTTGCAGCCGGATCCCGTTCAACCGGGCGTCTACAGCGGTGAGTACGCGGCGGAGCAACCGGGATCGTATCTGGTCGAGTTTATCGCGTCGCGCGCGTTGGAGCAGTTGGGCACCGACACGATCGCGTTCCGCCGCGAGGACGGCTTGGCCGAGAGTTATCACACCGAGCAGAACCGCGAACTGCTAGAACGGCTGAGCGCCGAGACCGGTGGGAAGTACTGGAAGATCGAAGAGACCAAAACGCTGCCGGAGGAGATCACGTTTTCCGAGGCCGGCATCAACACGCGCGAGATTCGCGACTTGTGGAATCTGCCGGCGGTGTTCCTGCTGATCGCCGCGCTGCGCGGCGGCGAGTGGTTGTTGCGGCGGAAGTGGGGTGCGGTTTGAAACGGCTTCTACTACTGGCGAGTTTGGCTGCGCCTGGAGCGACGTTCTACGTGACTGTCTCCGGCATAGGCGGCGAGTCTGTCTACGAACAACGCTTCCTTGCGCTCGCCATGGAGATGGACAAATTGATGCGTTCGACCGCGGATGCGAAGGTGACTACGCTTACTGGTGAAAACGCGACGAAGCCGAATGTGCGCAAGGCGCTAGACGAGGCCGCTAAATCGGCGGCCGCGGGCGATACGTTGATCGTGACTTTGATTGGCCACGGCAACTTCGACGGCGTGGATTATAAGGTCAACATTCCGGGATCCGATGTCACGGCGATCGAACTCGGCGAGTGGATGGACAAGGTTCCCGCGCAGAAGCAGGCGGTGATTAACACGACCTCGAGTTCGGGCGGATCCATTGACGCATTGAAGCGCGACAACCGCGTGGTCGTTTCGGCGACCAAGGCGGGATCGGAACGGTTGGCCACGCAGTTCCCGCGGTTTTGGGTGGAAGCGCTGCGAAATCCGGAGGCCGACGCGGATAAGAACGAACAGATCAGCGTGCTGGAAGCGTTCCGTTACGCGGATCGAAAGGTTGTCGATTTCTATGAGTCGCAGAAGCGGCTGGCCACCGAACACGCGATGCTCGAAGATACCGGGAAGGGAAGCGGCGTGCGGGCGCCGTCGCCGGACAACGGCCACGGGTTGCTGGCGGGGCAAACGACACTGGTGCGGTTTGGGTCGTTGCAGCAGGCGGCGAAGTCGCCGGAGAAGCAGGCGCTGCTCAAGAAACGCGAGGAGTTGGAATCGAAGATCGAGAAGTTGAAGTTTGAAAAGGCGTCCTACGATGTCGCCGAGTACCGCAAGCTGCTGTCGGTGCTGCTGGTCGAACTGGCGAAGTTGCAGGAGGAGATCGATAAGTGAAATCTCTCGTCCTGATGATGGCGATAGCGGCGCAGGCGGCGACTCTCGACGAGTGCCGCGAACATAAGCGGCGCGGGCGGCTGGATCGGTCCAAGGACTGTTTCGTGCAGCTTGTGTCGAGCCGCGATGCGTATTTACAGGGTGAGGCGTTTTGGGCGCTGGGCGATTTCAAGACGGCCAACGACCGTTTCCGCACCGCCGTGGCAAACAAACCCAAAGATCCGCTGCCGCGTGTGCGTTGGGGCAGGATGTACTTGGAGCGCGGGCAGCGTAAAGAAGCCGCGGACCTTTTTTCTGAAGCGTTGGAGATCGAGAAAGACTACCCGCCGGCGCTTGTCGGCATGGGCTATCTGGCGTCGTCGAACTTTGAATCGAAGGCGGTGGAGTTGGCCGAGAAGGCGCTGGAGAAAGATCCGAAATTGTTTGAAGCGCGCGAGATGCTCGCGCGGTTCGCGCTGGAAGAGTACAACGAAAAGCGGGCGCTGGAAGAGATCGACAAAGCGCTGGCGATTTCGGCGGAGGCGCTCGATGCCTTGATGCTGCGCGCGACGATCGACTGGCTGAACGACCGCGACGGCAAGCAGTGGATCGACCGGCTGGAGAAGATCAATCCCAACTACGGCGAAGGCTATTCGATGGCCGCCGGAATACTCGTGATCAACCGCCGCTACGAGGAAGCGATCGCGTTATATCGCAAGGCGCTTGCGAAGACCCCCGAGTTGCTGTCGGCGAAGGCGGAGCTTGGTGTGAATCTGATGCGGCTGGGTGAAGAAGCCGAAGCGCGCAAGCTGGTCGAAGAGTGCTACGAGGCCAACTGGCGCACCGCGCAAGTGGCCAATACGCTCACGCTGATGGACAGCTACAAGAACTTCGTGACCTTCAAGAAGAGCCGAATAATCCTGCGCGTGCACAAGAAGGAAGCGGAGCTGTTGCGACCGTACTTTGAAGCGGAGTTGGATCGCGCGGTCGACGTATTCGAGAAGAAGTATCAGATCAAGCTGGATCGGCCGGTGCAGTTGGAGGTCTATCCCGATCACGAAGACTTCGCCGTGCGAACGATGGGCCTGCCGGGACTCGGGGCGTTGGGCGTGACGTTTGGATATGTTGTCGCGATGGACTCGCCGTCCGGGCGCAAGCCGGGCACGTTTCATTGGGCTTCGACGTTGTGGCATGAGTTGAGTCATGTCTATGCGCTCGCGCTGACGAAACATCGTGTGCCTCGGTGGTTCACCGAAGGGCTCGCCGTTCACGAAGAAACGGCTGTCAATAGAGAATGGGGCGATCGTTTGGATCCGACGACGATTCAAGCGATCAAGGGCAAGAAGTTGCTGCCGGTCGCCACGCTTGATCGCGGCTTCGTGCGGCCGTCGTATCCGAGTCAGGTCGTGGTGAGTTATTTCCAGGCCGGGAAGATCTGCGACTTCATCAATGAGAAACACGGCTGGGAACGGCTGCTGGCGATGCTGAAGGATTTTTCGAAAGGCACGCCGACGATCGAGGTCGTCGAGAAGCGTACCGGCATGAAGCACGAGGAGTTCGACAAGGCGTTTTTGGAGTGGCTGGATGCACGAGTCGGCGAGCAGGTGAAAGGATTCGAGACGTGGCGGAAGAATATTGCATTGGCCAACGAGATGCGCAAGTCGAAGAAGTGGGACGACGTTGTATCGTCGACCGAACGGCTTGTCCGCGCCTACCCCGACTATGTCGAGCCCGGTTCGGCCTACGAAATTCTAACCGAAGCGTATGAGGCCAAGGGCGAAAAAGACAAGGCGATCGCGATGCTCGAGTCCTACGCGAAGGCGGGCGGCCGCACGCCGGCAACGCTTAAGAAGCTCGCCAAGATGCAGGAAGACGCGGGTTTGAAGAAACAGGCCGCCGAGACGCTCGAGCGCATCAACTACGTCTACCCAGTGCAGGATCATGAGTATCACAAGCAGCAGGGCGAACTTTGGCTCGCCGTCGGCGAAAACGCCAAGGCGGTGCGCGAGTTCGCGGCCGTGGTTGCGTTGAAGCCCGTGGATTTGGGCGGAAGCTACTACAATTTAGCCAGAGCCTATCGCGCCGCCGGACAGTTGGATCAAGCGCGCGATGCCATCTTGTTGTGCCTGGAAGCCGTTCCTAGTTTTCGTCCGGCCCAGAAACTTCTCCTGGAGCTTTCAAAATAAACATGTCGACCACCATTGCCCCTTCGCTTGACGCCACGGATCTCCGTGCGCGCGTCGAGCGCTTCCAGGAAGCTCACGCGAACATCGTCGAGCAGATACGACGCGTCATCGTCGGACAAGACGAAGTTGTTGAACAGGTGCTGACGGCGCTGTTCGTCGGCGGCCACTGCCTGATCACAGGAATGCCGGGAACGGCGAAGACGTTGCTGGTGCGTACGCTCGCCGACACGCTCGGACTTGTTTTCAAGCGCATTCAGTTCACGCCCGATCTGATGCCGACCGATATTACCGGTACCGACATTATCGAAGAAGATCAGGCCACCGGCAAGCGCCAGTGGACCTTTGTGCAAGGGCCTCTGTTCACCAACGTCCTGCTGGCCGACGAGATCAATCGCACGCCGCCGAAGACGCAGGCGGCGCTGCTCGAAGCGATGCAAGAGAAGAGTTGCACGGTGCGCGGCAATCTCTATCATTTGACGCCGCCGTTCTTCGTGCTAGCAACGCAGAATCCGATTGAACTCGAAGGCACTTACCCACTGCCGGAAGCGCAGCTCGACCGCTTCCTGTTCAACGTGCTGCTCGATTACCTGCCTTTCGACGAAGAGATGCAGGTGCTGGGGCTGACGACGACGACGCACATCGCCAAGGCCGATCCCGTCACGTCGGCGCAAGAAATTCTCTCGATGCAGGAACTCGTCCGCATGGTGCCGGTCGCCGAGAGCGTTGCGCGGTACGCAGTGGCCATCGTCCGCGCCACTCGGCCGACCGATTCGTCCGCGCCCGACATCGTAAA
>Ga0194121_10006444_pt1 | contig 15726 bp, 10 predicted proteins | sample TA2MahCa50mmetaG_FD_148609 | JGI IMG/M metagenome (GOLD analysis project Ga0194121, IMG submission 148609) | Freshwater microbial communities from Lake Tanganyika, Tanzania - TA2015020 Mahale Deep Cast 50m | ecosystem: Environmental > Aquatic > Freshwater > Lake | place: Tanzania: Lake... | reverse complement strand
GTCGCGGTCGCGCTCGAGCGCGTCGCGCGGGCCGCAGGAGCGCGGCCGCACGGCGCCCGCTTCGGCGCGCTGGTGCACGCTGTGCTGGCCTCGGTCCCGCTCGACGCGGGTCCCGACACGGTCCGCGCCACCGCGGCCCTGCACGCACGGGTACTCGGTGCCACCGACGACGAGGCCGCCGGCGCCACCGACCTCGCCACGCGCGCGCTGGCGCACCCCATCCTCGGCCGGGCCGCCACGGCCGCCCGGCGCGGGCTCTGCCGCCGCGAGACCCCGGTCGCGGTGGAGATCGACGGCGTGCTGGTCGAGGGCGTGGTCGACGTGGCGTTCCGCGACACGGCCGACGGCCCCTGGACGGTCGTCGACTTCAAGACCGACCTGCAGATCGGCGCCCGCCGCGAGGACTACATGCGACAGGTGGCGCTCTACGCACACGCCATCGCGGAGGCGAGCGCCGCCCCGGTCGAAGCCGTCCTGCTACAGCTCTGAAGCAGGCCGCGCCTTGACTCGGCGGGGATCAGACCGACAATTCGACGAGCCCATGCACGAGCACGAGATCCTCGACCAGTGGCGCCACCAGCACCACCACCACCTGAGCGACCTGACCGTCCGCGCCGAGCGCAACACCTGGCGGGTGATCGCCCTGACGGCGGCGATGATGGTGATCGAGATCGCCGCAGGCAGCATCCTGGGATCGATGGCGCTTCTCGCCGACGGCTGGCACATGGCGAGCCACGCCTCGGCGCTCGGCATCAGCGCGTTCGCCTACGCCTACGCGCGCCGCCACGCGAGGAACGCGCGCTACTCGTTCGGCACGTGGAAGGTCGGAGTGCTGGGCGGCTTCTCGAGCGCGCTGGTGCTCGGCGTGATCGCCGTGCTGATCGCCTGGGAGTCGATCGGACGCCTGCGCGAGCCGCTCGCGATCGGCTTCGACGAGGCGATCCTCGTCGCGGTGATCGGCCTCGTGGTGAACCTCGTGTCGGCCTGGATGCTCGACGTGCCGCACGAGGACCACGACGAGCACCGCCACGAGCACGCCCACGCGCACCACGACCACAACCTGCGCGCGGCCTACCTGCACGTGGTGGCCGACGCGCTCACCTCGGTGTTCGCGATCGTCGCACTGCTCGCAGGCAAGTACCTCGGCTGGGTCTGGATGGACCCGGTGATGGGCGTCGTCGGGGCGTTCGTGATCGCGCGCTGGTCGTTCGGGTTGCTGCGCGACACCGCGCGCGTGCTGCTCGACGGCGACGTCGAGCCGGAGCTCGCCGACCGCCTGCGCACCTGCATCGAGCGCCACGCCGACAACCGGGTCGTCGACCTGCACCTGTGGCGCGTCGGGCCGCAGCAGCTCTACGGCATCATCAGCCTCGTGACGCACGACCCCCGGCCGCCCGCCCACTACAGGAGCCTGCTCGACGAGCTCGCCGACCTGAGCCACGTCACCGTGGAGGTGAACCGCTGCCCCGGCGAGACCTGCGCGCCCGCCCCGGCACCCTCGTGAGCGAGCCTCGCACGCCGCGCACCATGCCCGGCTTCGACGGCGCGATGGGCTTCGAGCTCCTGACCGCCACCCGCGAGGAGGTCGTCGTCGAGTACGTGATCGACGACCGACACCGCCAGCCGTACGGCATCGTCCACGGTGGCGTGCACTGCGCGGTCTTCGAGACCGTCTGCTCGACCGGTGCCGCGATGGACGCGATGTCGCGCGGACAGAGCGTGGTCGGGCTCGAGAACCACACCTCGTTCGTGCGCGCCGCGCGCGAGGGGCGCGTGCGCGTGGTCGCGAGGCCGATCACGCGCGGGCGTCGCACGCAGGTGTGGGAGGCGACCGCGACCGACGCGTCGGGGCGAACGCTCGCGACCGGGCGGGTCCGCCTGCTCTGCCTCGATCCCGGCAGCGAGCTCGCCGGACGCCCCGTCGCGCCGGCGGAGCGCTGACCGCGCGCAACCCCGCGCCCTGCCCGCCACCCCCGCTGCCGCTCGGACCGCGCGCGGCAGGCGCCGTCCAGCGGTTGTCCCGCACGCCGGCTACCGTGCAGGAGCTCGTGGAGCCGTCCTGTCGCTGCCCGCACGCGTCGTGACCACGCGCGCGCGTCGTGGTAGATGCGCCGCTCCACGTTCCGGAGCCGCACGCTCATGCACGTTCACCGCAGCAACCGCACCGAGCAGCTGGTCGAGATCCTGTGCGACGTGGTGCGCGCGCCGCTTGCGTCGCCGTTCGCCAGGGAGTGCATCGTCGTGCAGGGCCGCGGCATGGAGCGCTGGCTGTCGATGCGGCTCGCAGAGCGCCTCGGCGTGTGGGCGAACCCCGAGTTCCCCTTCCCGCGGAGCCTGATCGAGCGCGCCTTCGCGGCGGTGTCGCGCGAGGCCGAGGACGTGGGGGCGAAGTACCAGCCGGAGACGCTGCTATGGGTGATCGCGGACCTGCTGCCCGGGCTTCTGGGGCACGACGGGTTCGCGCCGATCCGCGGGTACGTCGGCGAGGATGCGTCGGCCGCGTCCGGTTTGCGGCTGCTGCAGCTCGCGGAGCGCATCGCCACGACCTTCGACCAGTACGTCGTCTACCGGCCCGACATGGTTCACCGGTGGGAGGGCGCAGACGACGAGCGCGACTGGCAGCCGGTTCTGTGGCGGGAGATCGTGCAGCGGCTCGGCGAGAGCCATCTCGCCGCACGCGCGGAGCGCTTCGCGCGCGGCATCGAGGGACGAGCCGGACTCGACGGCTTCCCCGCGCGCATCAGCCTGTTCGGGCTGTCCACGCTGCCGCCGCTGTACGTCCGCGTGCTGTTCGCGCTGTCGCGGGTCGCCGACGTCCACCTGTTCCTGCTGAGCCCGTCGAGCGAGTACTGGGCCGAGATCCGCTCGAAGCGCGAGCAGCTGCGTACCCTGGCGCGGACGACACGGCCCGGACGCGAGCCCACGGAGGACGACCTGCACCTCGAGGAGGGCAATCCGCTGCTCGCCTCGCTCGGACGTCTCGGGCGCGACTTCCAGTTCGTGCTCGAGGAGGGCGGCGACTACCAGACGAGCGACGACGACCCGTTCGTCGATCCGGCGACCGGGCCGATGCTCGGCACGCTGCAGTCCGACATCCTGCACCTGCGCGAGCGGCGGCACGACGTCGCCGGCCGGCCCGAGCGCGTCGCCGCACTGCCGATCGACGCGAACGACCGCTCGATCGCCGTCCACTCGTGCCACTCGCCGATGCGCGAGGTCGAGGTCCTGCACGACCAGCTGTCACGGCTCTTCGAGGAGATCCCGGGGCTCGAGCCGCGCGACGTCGTGGTGATGACGCCGGCGATCGACACGTACGCACCGCTGGTCGAGGCGGTGTTCGGCGAGACCGACTCGCGGCCGAGGCTGCCGTGCCACGTCGCCGACCGCGGGGTGCGCAGCACGGATCCGATCGTCGACGCGTTCTCGCGCCTGCTCGACGTGGTCGACGGCCGCATGACCGCGACCGACGTGCTCGACCTGCTGCGCATCGAGGCCGTACGGCGGCGCTTCGCCATCGAGGCGAGCGACGTCGACACGCTCCGCCACTGGGTGAACGAGGCCGGCATCCGCTGGGGCATCGACGAGCGGCATCGTCTCGAGCGGAAGCAGCCGCCGGCGGTCGAGAACACGTGGCGCTTCGGGCTCGACCGTCTGCTGCTCGGCTTCGCGCGGCCGGGCCGCGACCACGACCTCTACCGCGACACGTTGCCGTACGACGACGTCGAGGGCAGCTCCGCCCTGCTCCTCGGGCGGCTCGCCGAGCTCTGCGACACGCTCTTCGGGCTCCACGACCGGATGCGCGAACCGCGCACCCTCGCCGGCTGGCGCGACGAGCTCGGCCGGCTGCTCGACGCGATGCTCGCCAGCGACGACACGACTGCCGATCAGCACAACGACGTGAAGCAGGCGCTGTCACGGATCGCCGAGCGCGCCGCGTCGACCGGCTTCGCGAGCGAGCTGGCCCTCGATGCGGTACGTCCGGTGGTCATCGCGGAGCTGACGCGGGCGCCGAGCGCGCGGACGTTTCTCTCCGGCGGCATCACCTTCTGCGAGATGGTGCCGATGCGCGCGATCCCGTTCCGCGTCGTGTGCCTGCTCGGCATGAACGGCGACGCCTTCCCGCGCGTGCGCCGGCCGCTCGGCTTCGACAAGGTCGCGCAGCAGCCCAGGCGCGGCGACCGCTCGAGCCGCGAGGACGACCGCTACCTCTTCCTCGAGGCGCTGCTGTCCGCGCGCGACCGGCTGCTGGTGACGTACGTCGGGCAGAGCATCCGCGACAACGCGGAGCTGCCGCCGTCGGTGGTGGTGAGCGAGCTGCTCGACACGCTCGGCGAGTCGTTCGTCGTGCCCGAGGACGGCTCGCCCGGAGCGGCCCCGCGCGACGGGGAGCTGCCTTCCGAGCGCGCCCAGCGGCGCATCCGCGAGCGGCTCGTCGTGCGACACCCGCTGCAGCCGTTCAGCACGCGCTACTTCACCGGCGACCCGGCGCTCTACAGCTACGCCGGCGGCTACTACAGCGGCGCGCAGGCGCTCACCGCAGCGCGCGGACCGGCGCCGGCGTTCGTCCGCACGCCGCTGCGCCCTGCCACCGACGCGACCGTCGAGGTCGACGTCCGCGACCTCGTGCGCTTCCTCGAGCACCCGCCGCGACACTTCGCGCAGCGCCGCCTGCTGGTCTCGCTGGGCCGCGACACGGAGCCGATCGAGAACCGCGAGCCGTTGCAGCTCGACGCGCTCTCGACCTGGGAGGTCGGCAACCGGATCCTGGGCCTCCTCGACGCCGGCTGCGACGTGCCACGCGCCTACGAGGTGCTGCGCGCATCCGGTGTGCTGCCGCTCGGCGCCCCGGGCCGGACGAGCTACGCCGGCATCGTTCCCGAGGTCGAGGCCATCGCCGCACGCGCGCGCGCCCTGCGTGCTCCCGGCCGTCTGGCGCCGCTCGAGATCGAGCACACGATCGGCGACGTGCGTCTCGTCGGCGTGGTCGAGGACCTGTTCGCCGGGCGGGGGCAGGTGCGCGTGCAGTTCTCCCGTCTCCGGCGGCGCAGCGAGCTCACCTGCTGGGTGAACCACCTGCTCCTCCAGTGCTGCGCTCCGGCCGACCACCCGCGCGACGCGCGTCTCGTCGGCCGCTCGCCGGGCGACAGGATCGACGAGATCGAGCTGCGCTACCGCCCGGTCCGGCACCCCGAGCAGCACCTCGCCGACCTGCTGGAGCTCTACCGCCTCGGCGCGACGCGCCCGCTGCCGCTCTTTCCGAAGACCTCGCGCGTCTACGCCGAAGCGCTCGCGAGCAGGAAGACGCCGGAAGACGCGCTCGACAGGGCGCGGCGCGCGCACCGCGACGAGTTCAAGGGCTGGGGCGACAGCTTCGACGCCTACAACCAGCTCGCATTCGCCGGCACCGACGCGCTCGACGGCGATGCCGACGACGAGACGTCGTTCCAGGCCATCGCCGTACGCGTGTTCCGCCCGCTGCTCGACCATCGCGAGGCGCTGCCGTGAACACGCTCGATCCGCTCGCGGTGCCGCTGCGCGACACGATGCTCGTCGAGGCGAGCGCCGGCACCGGCAAGACCTGGACGCTCGCGACGCTCTACCTGCGCCTGTTGGTCGAGAGCGGGCTCGGGGTCGGCGAGATCCTCGTCGTGACCTACACCAACGCCGCGACCGCCGAGCTGCGCGACCGGATCCGGAGCCGCCTGCGCGAGGCGGTGACCGTGTTCGAGCGCGCGGCCGAGGGGCGCCCCGACACGCCCGAGGTCGACTCGGAGGGTCCGCTGGCGTGCCTGGTCGCGCGTTGCCGCGAGGCGGGGACGCTGCCGCAGACCAGCCGCCGCCTGCGCGACGCGCTGCGCGGGTTCGACGAGGCGGCGATCTTCACCATCCACGGCTTCTGCCAGCGCGTCCTGCTCGAGAATGCTTTCGAGAGCGGCGTCTCGTTCGACGCCGAGCTCGTCACCGACGAGCGCCCGCTGTGCAGCGAGGTGGTACAGGACTTCTGGGTGCGCCACCTCCACGCCGCGCCGCCGGCCCTGGTCAAGCACCTCGCGGCGAAGCACGGCCCCGAGGACCTCGAGCGCCTCGCCCGGCTCGTGCTGTCGCGCCGCGACATGCCGGTGCTGCCGAGGAACGCCCCGAAGTTCGAGCCGCAGCGCCTCGAACAGCCGTCGGCCGAGTGGGACGCGGCGCTCGGCGCGGCGCACGAGGCGTGGCCGGGCTGCCGCGACGCGGTGGGGCTCGCGTTGACCGACGGGACGCTCGACGGGCGACAGTACCGCCGCGACTGGGTCGCGGGATGGTGCGCACAGCTGCATGCCGACCTCACCGCGGCGATTGCAGGACTTCCGGCGGAGTTCAGGAATCTCGATCGTTTCACCCCGTCGCGGATCGAGCGCGCGGTGAAATCGGGCCAGCGCCCGCCGTCACACCCGTTCTTCGCGTGCTGCGAGCGGCTGCTCGCCGCGAAGACCGCGCTCGACGCCGAGTGCGCGCGCCAGGCGCGGGCGTTCGAGGGCGCGCTGGCCGCGCACGTCGGCGACGAGGTCCGCAGCCGGCACGAGGCCGCCAACACGCAGTCCTTCGACGACCTGCTCTATCGCCTGCGCGACGCGCTCGCCCGCGACGACGAGCGCGGTGAGCTGCTCGCCCGCCAGATCCGCGAGCGCTTCCGCGCAGCGCTGATCGACGAGTTCCAGGACACCGATCCGGTGCAGTACCGCATCTTCGAGCGCGTCTACCGGGGCACCGGCCAGCCGCTCTTCCTGATCGGCGACCCGAAGCAGGCGATCTACGCCTTCCGGGGTGCCGACGTGTTCACCTACGTGGCGGCGAAGGGCGACGCCGGCGGCAACGCGCACACGCTGCAGGTCAATCACCGGTCGGCGCCCGCGCTGGTCGAGGGCGTGAACGCGCTGTTCTCGCGCGTCCGTACGCCGTTCGTGTTCGACGCCATCCCGTTCGGCTCCGTGCGCGCGAGCGGGACGGCGAGCGCCCCGCTCGGCGGTGCGCTCGCCGCCGGACCGCCGCTCGAGATCCTCTTCGTGTCGCGCCCGGCCGGCGCGGCGGGCGACGACCCCCCGGCGAAGGACTGGGCGAAGACCCACGTGCCGCAGCTGGTCGCCGCCGAGGTCGTGGCCCTGCTCGAGTCGCGGCCGGCGATCGGCGACCGCGAGCTGCACGCCGGCGACGTCGCGGTGCTGTGCCGCACGAACCAGCAGGCGGTCGACGTTCAGGACGCGCTGCGCGAGCTCGGCGTGCCGAGCGTCCGGCAAGGCGACGACAGCGTGTTCGAGTCGCCGGAGGCGGAGGAGATCGAGCGCGTCCTCCGTGCAGTCGCCGAGCCCGGCGACCCGCGGCTCTTGCGCGCCGCACTCGCCACGCGCCTGTTCGGCTACGACGCCGAGCGGCTCGAGGAGCTGCAGGGCGACGAGAACGCGTGGGACGATCTCGCCGACCACTTCCGCGACTGGCTCGAGACCTGGACCACGCTGGGTTTCATGGCGGCGTTCCGCAAGCTGCTCGCGCACTGCGACACGCAGCGGCGGCTGCTCGAGATCGACGACGGCGAGCGCCGTCTGACCAACCTCCTGCACGTCGCCGAGCTGCTGCAAGCGGCGTCCCGGGAGGCGCACCGCGGGCCGCTCGGGCTCGTCGACTGGCTCTCGCTGATGCGCGGCGACCGGGCGGCACGCGCCGAGCTCGCGAGCGAAGCGGCGCAGATTCGCCTCGAGAGCGACGACGAGGCGGTGCAGCTGGTCACGATCCACCGCAGCAAGGGGCTCGAGTACGGCGTGGTCTTCTGTCCGTACACGTGGGACGGCAGCGGGCTGCGCAAGGACGAGGAGCGCTGGATCCGCTTCCACGACGAGAGCGACGGCGCCTTGAAGCTCGACCTGGGATCGGAGGATCGCGACGCGCACCGCGCGCGCGCCGACCTCGAGAGCTTCGCCGAGAGCCTGCGCCTGCTCTACGTCGCGCTGACGCGCGCGCGACACCGCTGCACGGTGGTCTGGGGCTGCGTGAAGAGTGACGAGCTCACCCCGCTCGGCTACCTGCTGCACCAGGATCGCACCGCCGAGCTACCCGACCTCATGACCGCAACCCGGGAGCGCCTCCGCGGGCTCGGCGCCGCCGCCCGGCTCGCAGAGCTGAAGCAGCTCGCGGCGGAGGTCCCGGCGAGCATCGCGGTCCGCGAGATCACCTTGCCGCTCTCGCCACCGCCGCGCCCGCTGGCGCAGCTGGGCGACACGAGGGCCAGCCTCGTCGCACCCGGCCGCGGCCCCGTGCTCGACGCGCCCTGGCGCGTGTCGAGCTTCTCCGGGCTCGCCGCCTCGGGGGGCCGCACCAGCCACCGGGCCGAAGAAGGGCTCGATCACGACGCCGTCGCGGCCGCCGAGGACGGGACCGGCCGGCTCGCGCCGCCGTCCATCCGCCTGCACGACTTGCCGAAGGGCGCCCGCACCGGAGAGCTGCTGCACGCGATCCTCGAGAAGATCGACTTCCAACAGACGGATCGCGACGAGCTCGCGCAGCGCGTGCGCACGGAGCTCGAGTCGTTTGGGTTCGACGCGAAGTGGGAGGCGCCGATCCGGCTCGCGCTCGAGGAGGTGCTCGAGACGCCGATCCCGGCGGGCGACACGACGTTTCGGCTCGCGGACGTCGCAGCCGCGCAACGTCTGAACGAGCTCCAGTTCCTGTTCGGCGTGCGGGCCGGCTTCGACCGCGAGACGCTCGCGCGCTGCTTCGAGCGCCATCCGAGCGCCGCCCGGACCGACGATTACCCCGCGCGCATCCGCGATCTCGGGTTCAAGCCGCTCGCCGGGTTCTTGAGCGGCTTCGTCGACCTGGTGTTCGAGCACGGGAAGCGCTGGTACGTGGTCGACTACAAGTCGAACCTGCTCGGCACGGAGCCGGCGGACTACGCGCCGGACCGGCTGCGGCGCGCGATGTCGCAGCACCACTACCACCTGCAGTATCACCTCTACGTGCTCGCCCTGCAGCGCTACTTGACGCTGCGCCTGCCCGGCTTCGACTACGAGCGCGAGTTCGGCGGCGTCGCCTATCTGTTCCTGCGCGGCATGTCGCCGCGGCACCCCGCAGGCTGCGGCGTCTTCTTCGAGCGGCCGAGTGCCGCGCTGCTGCACGACCTGTCCGAGCTCGTCGGACCACCGGCGGGTCGCGCACGATGAACGCCACGGTCGAAGCGCTCCGCAAGGCGAGCCTGCTCGGCCCGCTCGACGAGCACTGCGCGCGCACCGTGTGCCGGATCGCCGGCGAGCCGCACCCCGACGTGCTGCTCGCCGCCGCCGTCGCGGCACGGCAGGTCGGCCTCGGGCACGTGTGCGTCGACCTGCGCATGCTCGCGGCGAGCGGGCGGCTCGTGGCCGACGACGGCGTCACCGTGCACGACGTCGCGTGGCCGGATCCCGCAGGCTGGATCGACCGGCTGCAGAGGAGCAGCGCCGTCGGCGAGCCGAGCGACGCGGAGCGGCGCCCGCTGGTCCTCGACCGGGCCGGACGGCTCTACCTGCGGCGGTACTTCGAGCACGAGCAGCGTCTCGCCGCCTCGATCGTCCGGCGCGCCACGGCACACGCCACCTCGCCCGCCGACCACGAGCTCGAGACGGCTCTCGATCGCCTGTTCGGTCTGACTTCGGCGGCGTCACCCGACCGGCAGCGCGACGCTGCACGCACCGCCGTGACGCGACGGCTGTGCATCATCAGCGGCGGCCCCGGCACCGGCAAGACCTCGACCGTCGTCAAGATCCTGGCACTGCTCGTCGAGCAGCATCTTGTCGCGCAGCGCCGTCCGCCGCGCGTCCTGCTGGTCGCCCCGACCGGCAAGGCGGCGATGCGCCTCAGCGAGGCGATCCGCCGCGCCAAGAGCGGGCTCGACTGCGGCGAAGACGTTCGCGCCGCGATCCCGGAGGAGGCATCGACGGTCCATCGTGCGCTCGGCTCGATCGACGGCAAGGGTACGCGCTTCCGCCACGACGCCGACCATCCGCTGCGCGCCGACGTGGTGCTGGTCGACGAGGCGTCGATGGTGGACCTGGCGCTGATGGCGAGGCTGGTCGACGCGGTGCCGCCGGACGCGCGCCTCGTCCTGCTGGGCGACAAGGACCAGCTCGCGTCGGTCGAGGCCGGTGCGGTCCTGGGCGAGCTCTGCGCCCTGCCCGACGGCAGCGCGGCGACCGCCGCCCATCCGCTCGGCTCCGCCATCGTCGAGCTCGAGCGCAGCTGGCGCTACCGGGAAGGAAGCGGCATCGAGGCGCTCGCACGCGCGATCAATGCGGCCGACGCGACGCGTGTGCTCGAGATCCTCGACGACCCGGCGTTCGACGACGTCGAGCGCAGCGCGCCGGGCGACGGCGTCGCGCTGTCGGAGCGGCTGCGCGGCGACGCTCTGCGCGGAGCTCTCGCCTATCTCGACCGCCCCGAGCCCGCCGCCCGGCTGCAGGCCCTCGAGGAGTTCCGCATCCTCTGTGCGCACCGCGCGGGTCCGCACGGCGTCGCGAGCGCCAACCGGGAGGTCGAGGAGCTACTCGCGGACCGCCGTCGCATCGACCGCCAGCACGGGGCGACCTACGCAGGAAGGCCATTGATCATCACGCGCAACGACTATCAGGTGCAGCTCTTCAACGGCGACGTCGGCACGATCGTCGCGCAGGGCGACAAGCGCCTCGCGTTCTTCGTCGCCCCCGACGGCACCGAGCGCCTGCTCTCCCCCGCTCGCCTCCCACCGCACGAGACCGTGTTCGCCATGACCATCCACAAGAGCCAGGGATCCGAGTTCGACCACGTCGCCGTCCTGCTCGGCGACCGATCGTCGCCGCTGCTGACGCGCGAGCTGCTGTACACCGCGGTCACGCGCGCGCGGCGAAAGGTCACGCTGTACGCGACCGAGGCGGTGCTGCGCGAGGCGATCCAGCGGCGCACCGAGCGCGGTTCCGGCCTGCGCGACGCGCTGAAGGGAGCGAGCTGAGATGACGAGTTCCGAACCGAGCGAGCGCAGCGGCGGGCCGGCGACCGATCTCGCCGGCAGCAGCGCCTTCGTGACCGGCGCGAGCGGGCTTCTGGGCTGGGCGATCGTGCAGCTGCTGCGCGCGCGCGGCGCACGCGTGCGCACGCTGCTGCGCGACGGGCGCCTGCCGGGCGGGCCCGCCGCGACCGAAGGCGTCGAGGTGGTCACCGGCGACCTCGCGGACCGCGACGCGCTCCGCCGCGGCATGGACGGCGCGCGCTTCGTCTTCCACGTCGCCGCCGACGTGCGCATGTACCGTGCGAACTGGGCGGAGTCGCTGCGCACCAACGTGGCCGGCACGCGGAGCGTCGTCGAGGCGGCGCTCGAGGCGCGGCCCGAGCGGCTGGTCTTCACCTCGTCGGCGGCGACGCTCGCGCGCCCGCTCGACCACGTGCGCGGCGAGCCGGTGACCATCGACGAATCGACGCCCTACGACGACGCCATGGCGCGCGCGGCGATGGTCTACCCGCACACCAAGTCGCTCGCCGAGCAGGAGGTGCTGCGCGGCGTGGACGCAGGCCTCGACGCCGTGATCACGCACCCGACCGCCGTGTTCGGGCCGGGCGACTGGAAGGGCAACCTGCTGCCGCTGTTCCGCGCGTCGCACACGCTGCTCGGGCGTGCGGTGCCGATGGGCTGGCGCACGGTGTGCGACGTGCGCGACGTCGCCGTTACGCACGTCGCGGCGGCCCTGCAGGCGTCGCGCGGACAGCGCTTCGCGCTCGGCGGCGAGTCGATGAGCGTGCGCGAGCTGTTCGCGCTCATCGCCGCCGCCGTCGGGGGACGTCCGCCCGTGGTCGAGCTTCCGGCGGGTCTCGTGCTGCTGCTGGGCCGGGCGATCGAGACCGTCGCGACGCTGCGCGGGCGCGCGCCGCTGCTGGGCGAGGAGATGGCGCTGCAGTCGACGCTGCGCGTGCGCGTTTCCAGTGCGAAGGCAGAGCGCGAGCTCGGCTATCGCCCGCGCCCGGCGCGCGAGTCGATCGCCGACTCGGCGGCGTGGTACAGGGCGCGCGGGCTGCTGTCCTGAGCGTCGTCCCGCCGGGCCGCGTGGCTGCGCGTGGGTTGGCCGGGCTCGACGGACCGTGCTACCCGCGGCTCCGATGGAGTCGCTGCTGCGGATCCACGACGACCCCATGTTCTGGCTGTTCCCGGTCGGAACGATGCTCGTCAGCATGCTCACGTTCATGCTGTTCGCGGCACCGCTCACGCTGCTCGCCGCGAAGGACCCGGCGCGGGCGCGGCCCTACAAGATCCAGAGCCGGCGCCCGCGCGCGCAGGATCTCGTCGGGCCGTCGCTCCGCACGTGGCTCGTGAACAGCCTGTGGACGCTCGTCGGTGCGGTGCTGGCGTGGCCGCTCTTGCGCGAGTCCGGCGTCCACACGGGGCCGCTGCCGCCCGCGTGGGTGATGGTCGCGCAGGTCGTGTTCTTCGTCTACCTCGACGACTTCCTCTACTACTGGATGCACCGCACGCTCCACTTGCCGTGGCTCTTCAAGCGCATCCACGGCTGGCACCACCGCATCCTGACTCCCTGGGCGGTGACCGGACACTACATGCACCCCATCGAATACGTGCTCACCGGCTCGCTCGCGCTGGTCGGCCCCCTGCTGCTGGGCGCGCACGTCGTGACGGTGTGGATCTGGATCACCTTCCGGCAGTGGGAGGCGGCCGAAGGCCACTGCGGCTACGACTTCCCGTGGACGCCGACGCACTTCCTGCCGTTCAACGACGGCGCGCGGCACCACGACGTCCACCACGCGCGCGTGCGCGGCAACTACGCGGGCTTCCTCACCTGGACCGACCGGGTCTTCGGCACGCTGTCCCGGGGCTACGCCGAGGACCTCGCCGCGCGCGGGGCGGCGCGGCCGGGCTGACGCCACCCGCCCGGCAACTTTTTTCGCGGTCCCTCTGGACCCATTGGCGCACCTCGGATAGAGAATCCGAATCCGATTCGGATTCTGAACCCCTGCGATGCACGCCGCCAGCCCCATCACCGTTCTCGAGACCGTCTCGGGCCCGAAGCAGGCCCGCAGCGAGCGCACGCTCTACCGGCTGCTCGACGCGGCCGAGGCGCTGATCGTCGAGCGCGGGCTCGCCGGCCTGTCGATCCCCGAGGTGGCACGCCGCGCCGGGTCGTCGGTCGGCGGCTTCTACGCGCGCTTCCGCGACAAGAACGAGCTGCTGCGGGCGCTCGAGGAACGCTTCTTCCTCGAGGTGCAGAGCCGCCTCGACGCGCTCGCCGACGAGCGGCGCTGGGCGGATGCGCCGGTGCAGGAGATCGTCGCCGCGGCGGTGGAAGAGCTCGTCACCGTGACCGAGGCGCGCCGGGCGCTCATCAAGGCCTTCATGTTCCGCGCGACGGTCGACGTGCAGATCCGCGACGACGCGGTCCGGTTCCGCAACCGCGCGGCGGAGAGGGTCGCCGCCGTGCTGGTCGGAAAGTCGCCGGGCTTCACTCATCCCGAGCCGGTCCTCGCGATCGACCTCGGCGTGCAGGCCGCCTTCTCGCTCATGAACCAGCACGTGCTCCTCGACGGCACCCAGGCCGCCGGGAGGAGCCTCTCGATCGACGACCTGAAGCGCGAGATCGCGCGACTGTTCGTCGCCTACGTCGGCATCGCCGACCAACGGGTCGCCTACGTCGGAACCGCCGACGGACACCCGAAGGCGCACCCACGCGCCGGAAAGAAAGTCAAGCAACAGACGACTGCCTGAGCCGCTCGACGAAGCGCGCCAGACGGAGGACACGATGGAATACCGCCAGCACAACCCGCTGCCGATCCCGGTGAGCGGCGCCTACCAGTCGCTCAACGCGACCATCGAGACCGTGCTCGACTGGCAGTACGAGCTCAGGAAGCAGAACCTGCTCGCGCTCTACGAGAAGGGCAAGACGCTCGCCTGGAACGCGAACGACCTCGACTGGTCGATCGACGTCGACATCGAGAAGATGATGCGCGAGCGCGTCGCGAACGGCGCGGCGACGCTGATGAACACGCTCATGAAGCCGCCGGTCCCGCTGAAGGACGACGAGCTCGTCCGCATGCAGCTGCACATGAACTCGTTCATGCTCTCGCAGTTCCTGCACGGCGAGCAGGGCGCGCTGCTCGCGACTGCGAAGATCGTGCAGAGCGTGCCGTGGGAGGAGGCGAAGTTCTACGCTGCGAACCAGGTCGCCGACGAGGCGCGCCACGTCGAGGTGTACCACCGCTACCTCACCGAGAAGCTCGGCATCTCCTACGGCGTCAACGACCAGCTCCGCCAGCTGCTCGACACGATCCTCTGCGATTCGCGCTGGGACATCACCTTCCTCGGCATGCAGATCATGGTCGAGGGTCTCGCGCTGGCCGCGTTCGGCGTGACGCGCCTGCAGATGGCCGACGAGCCGCTCATCCAGGACCTCATCGGCCGCGTCATGGCTGACGAGTCGCGTCACGTCGCCTTCGGCGTGCTCTCGCTCTCCGACCTCTACAGGAGCGAGATGACGTCCTCCGAGCTCCGCGAGCGCGAAGAGTTCGTCATCGAGGCGACGCATCTGCTGCGCGACCGCCTGCTCATGGAGGCGGTCTTCGAGCGGCTCGACTGGGACACGAAGCTCTGGGTCGAGTGGGCGAAGCAGACGCCGTTCATGGTCGGCTTCCGCCAGATGATGTTCCAGAAGATCGTGCCGAACCTGAAGCGCCTCGGCCTGCTCACGCCCCGCGTCCGCGCCGAGTACGAGAAGCTCGACCTGCTGAAGTTCGAGCACATGAAGGACTCGGTCGAGGATCCCGATGTGACTCCGCCACACGAGCTCGTGGAGCTGCTGATGCAGTTCATGGCCGCCAGCCCGGCGGCACAGGGCAACGGCGCCAGCGCTACGGCCTGAACGGCGGCTCCGGCTGCCAGTCGGACTCGGCCGCACGGACCAGCTCCTCGAGCTCGGATACCACGCGGCCGATTTCGCCTGCGACCTCCGCGGGCCCACCGCGCGCGAACTCGTCGGCGAGCGCGCGGTAGTACCAGAGGGTGCCCTCGCGTCCGCCGGTGAAGCGCCGCCAGAGCTCCGCGCCGAGCTTGCGGTAGTCCGCCAGCACCGAGCGCGCGTTGTGCAGCTTGTCGCAGGCGGTCACGAGGCGCGCCCCGGGATCGGACGACACGGCGAGGTGGCCGATGTAGGCGCGCTTGCGCTCCGGCCACGGCGCCTTGTTCTCGCCGTCGCTGTCGGAGCACGCCTCGACGAGACGCGCGACCTCGTCGCCGAAACGCGTTCGGATGTCCTCGCGCCGCGCCGGCCCACCGGCGTCCTCGATCGCGTCGTGCAGCAGCGCCGCGATCGCCTCGTCCTCCCCTCCCCCCTGCTCGAGCACGAGGCTCGTCACGCCGAGCAGGTGCGCGACGTAAGGGATCTCCTTTGCCGGATCGTGCGCGGCGGCGCCGTCGTTCTCCGGGGGCGTCACCTTGCGGATGTGGTCCCAGTGCGCGCGCGCCGCGTACGTCAACGCCTCCTCGAAGCGGCTGGTCAGCTTGGGGCTCTTCGATCTCTCGCTCATTCGCTTCTCCTCCTCTCGTCCCCTCGATGAGCAGGATAGCGCGTGCCGGGGACACCGGCTGTCTCCGCCGCCTCCTGCATGGACACGCCGATGGCCTTTCCGGCACGGGTGCGGAGCGCGGCGCGCCGAGCGCGGCGCAACCCGAGCGGCCACCAGCGCGGGCCGCGCGGT
>Ga0194121_10006443_pt1 | contig 15727 bp, 13 predicted proteins | sample TA2MahCa50mmetaG_FD_148609 | JGI IMG/M metagenome (GOLD analysis project Ga0194121, IMG submission 148609) | Freshwater microbial communities from Lake Tanganyika, Tanzania - TA2015020 Mahale Deep Cast 50m | ecosystem: Environmental > Aquatic > Freshwater > Lake | place: Tanzania: Lake... | reverse complement strand
GCCGTACCACCCGGACCTCGCGCGGTTGCTGACCGAGCGGGACGCCGAGGGGCGCTCCGCGAGCTACCTCGCCAGTGAAGTGCGGTTTCGCGCGGTGAAGGACCTGCATGCGCGCAACCTGATCATCCCGGTGACGGGCGATTTCGCCGGGGCGAAGGCGCTGGTCGCGATCGCGGACTGGCTGCGGCGCGCGAATGAGCGGGTCGGCGTGTTCTACACGTCGAACGTCGAGCAGTACCTGGGCAGCGGGCTCGCCAGGTTCGCGGCGTCGGTAGCGGCGCTGCCGCAGGACGAACGGGCCGTGTTCATTCGCAGCTGTTTTGTCTGCCGCGCGCACCCGGCCGCGGTCCCCGGATACCATGCGGTCCCGCTGGTGCAGCCGATGAGCGACCTTGCCGCGGCTGGCCGCGGCGGACAAGCGCCGACCTACGGCGCGATCATCGCGATGCCGGTGGTGCCGGTGCTTCCGCCGGCGCGGGGCGCCAGGCCGTAAGCGCGACACCCGCCAGCACCAGCGCGGCCGCGAGCGCCGCATTCGGCGCGAGCGTTTCGCCGAGGAACGTGTAGCCAAGGAACGCGGCGACCACGGGCTGGATCAGGATGTACACCGAGACGATGGACGACTGCACGCGCGCGAGTGCCCACGTGTTGAGTACGTACGGGATCACCGTCGCGCCGACAACCGCGTAGAGGACGGCCCCGAGCCCAGCGGGAGAGAGCCCGGTCCCGAACAACGTCGAAAGGTCCCGCAGGCCGATCGGCAGGATCGTGAGGCCCGCGAACAGGAACACCCAGCTCATGACGCGGATCGGGTCGAGGCGCGCGAGGATCGGGCGCGCGAGGACGAGGTAGAGCGCGTACGTCACGCTGCCGAGCACGAGGAGCGCATTCCCACCGGCCGCGCGCGCGGACATGTCGAAGCCGCCGCGCGGGACGATCATCAGGGTCGCACCGACGACGCCCAGTGCCACACCCAACATCGCGCGCGGTGACGCCGTTTCGCGCTTGAGCAGCACGGCGAACGCCATCGTGAGCACGGGATTGATCATGAAGATGATCCCCGCGTTCGTGGCGGTGGAGCGCGAGAGGCCTTCGAGGAAGCAGTACTGGTTGATGGACGCGCCGAGTACGCTGAGCACGAAGAGCTGGACCAGGTCCTTGCGGCTCAGCGGGCTGCGCGGGACCGAAGGCCGCACAGCGGACATCCAGGCGAAGAGGATCGCCGTCGTACCCCACGCGCGAAGGACAACCAGTGCCGGCGGCGCCACCTCGCGCATCGCGATCTTCGCGGCGAAATAGTTGCCACCGAAGAGCAGTGACACGACGGCAAGCGCAAGGTGCACCGTGTAGGGCGCTCGCGTCCGGGCGGCTGCGGCAGTCGCGCTCACGCGCGCGCTCTCGCTAAGTCAGGCATTCGCGGGTACGGCTACTTCAGCAGCTTCTCGACGGTGGTGGCAATCCGCTGTTCCAGGAGCCCGGTGCTGCCGCACTGGGTCGGGCGCTTCGCTACCCCGCCAAAGTCCTGCGCGCTCGCAACCGCGGCGACCCCAAGCGTGGTCCCACCGCCCGCACTCGGCTGAACCCACGCGGCGATCGCGATGCTCAGTCGGTAGGCGTCGGCATTGGGCCCGGTGGCGGACTCGCCACAGCTGAACCACCGCGACAGCGGCGCCTTGGCCAGGTTGCGCGTCTTCTCGAACCGTTCGCTGCCGACGATCCCCGCCTTGCTGTCGGTGCGCCCGGTCGGGATCTCGAGTTCACCGAAAGCCTTCAACACGGCCGAATACACGGCGGCGGGCTCGGCGTTCAACGGATAGTCCTGCTTCAGCGTGTCCAGCACGATCGGCTCGTGCCATGACGGAAGCGTGATGCGCACTTGGGCGCCGGCACTCCGCGTAGCCACCGCGACCGCCAGCAATACGGTCGCGAACGCGCTGAGCACAGTTGTCCACCGGCGCCGAACATTCATGATCACGCTCCCAGGATTTCAGTCACCGTACGGCCGTCACTGAGCCCGCGCGCCAACAACCCGGTGACGTTCGCTACCGCAAATGATACACCGTGCAGGTTTCGTTCGGGCGGCACGCCGGGGATTGGGCGAGCATAGACCGATGCGGCCACGCACGCTAGACCGTCCCGGACTTCTGAGCGCAGTGCATCGCGTTCGATCGTTGCGTCTCCCACCACGCGTAATATCCCGTCACAGTCCGCGAGTGCACCCGGCAGCCAGCGAGCGCCCTCAGATTCGTACGCGGCGATGACATGCGACCCTTTCTTGCTCGCGTAGGCAACGGCATCACGGAGGAGCGCGTCGCGTTCCGCGTTTTGCGTTCCGAGTGAGAGGTTGATCAGCGCGCAATCGTGGTCCGCCGCCCAGCGGATGGCCGCCGCGAGGACATCGGCGTTCGTCTGCAACGTTCGTTCGAACACGCGCACGGGGATGAGTTCCGCCTGCGGCGCCTTCTCGCTGACCGCGGCTGCCACGGCGGTCCCGTGCCCGATCCGGTCCATAGTGTCCGCAGCGCCCGCGGTGCCCGCACGTTCGCCCACCAGCGCCGTGCCAACGCCGACTGCCGAGATGTGCGGGTGCGGGAACGCGATCCCGCTGTCCACGACTGCTACGCGAATACGCGGCGCCACGGCCCGCCCGATTCCGCCAGCGCGCCCGGCGCGCCCTCGGCAGCCACGCTGCCGCGCTCGAGCACAACCGCGCGCTCGGCGCGCGAGGCCAGCGCTTCGCGATGCGTAATCACGACAGTGGTGCGTCCGCGCATCACGGCGTCGTATCCGGCAACGACCTCGGACTCGGTTGCCGGGTCGAGTGCACCGGTTGCTTCGTCGAGCACCAACACCGTGGGGTCGGCAAGGAACGCCCGTGCGATCGCCAGCCGCTGCCGCTCACCCGCTGAGAGCGCACGGCCCCGTTCGCCGACAATCGTCTTGACACCGTCCGGGCAGCGCGCGACGAACTCGGACAACCCGCTCGCTTGCAGCGCTTCCCGGATGTCGCCTTCACTGGCATCCGGACGTGCGAACCGCAGGTTGTCCTCAATTGACGCGTTGAAGACGAATGGTTCCTGGTCGAGCACGACCACGTGGCGACGGACGTCCGCGACGCGCATGTCGCGCAGGTCATGCCCGTCGAGCACGACGGCGCCGTTGTCGGGGTCGAGGTGCCGCGCGAGCAGGTCCGCGATCGTGCTCTTCCCCGCTCCGCTCGCCCCGACGATCGCGACGCGTTCCCCGGCGCGGACCGTCACGCTCACGCGGTCCAGCACGGGCTCGGGTCGCCCGTGCGCGATCGTGACGTTGCGCAGCACGACTTCGCCGCGCGCGGTGGCAATCGCCGGCGCACCCGGCTTCTCGACTACCTCGGGCGCGACGTCGAGGATTTCCTGCACACGACCCAGCGACACGCGAGCCGTGGCTATGCCCGCGTACAGGCCCATCAAACCTTGGATGGGCGATAGGAGCCGCACCTGGTACGCCACGAACGCGATGAGCGTGCCGACGGTGATCTGCTGCTCGATCACGCGCATGCCGCCGAGGAAGAGCACCGCTGCGCTGCCGAGGGTCAACAGGAGCCCTGGGAGCCCGCCGGCGAGGAACGTGAGCTGGCGCATGGCCATGAGCGCCGTGACGAACCCGTCGTTGCGCGCGCGGAACCGGACGGCCTCGCGTTCCTGCGCATTGAGGCCCACCACGAGCTTCATCGCTTGCAGCGTGTCAATGAGGAACGTGCCCATCGCGGCGCTTTCGTCGCGCATGTCGCGAATCGAGCGCTCGAGTTTGGTCCGGTACCGCACCAGCGCCCAAAACGCGAACGGCACAACCGCCAGGCTCGCGGCGAAGAGCACGGGATCCAGCATGACGAGGATCACGACGGTCCCGACGAGGAACAGCACGTTGCTCACCCAGGCGAGCGCCACCTCGGTGACCACCCGCTGGATCTCGCCGACATCATTGTTGAGGCGCGAGACGATCTGGCCCAGCGGCATGCGCGCATAGAACCGCGGCGAGAGCGCCTGCAGGTGGCGGAAGAGCGCCAGCCGCATGTCGAACAGGATCTCCGCCGAGATGCGCGTGTAGCGCAGTCCGCTCGCGACGTTGATGGCGAAGCTCGCGAGCGTAATGCCGAAGAACAGGCTTACGATTTCAACGAGCGCGGTCGCATCGCGGCCGACCAGTGCGCGATCCACGAACGCGCGAAACAGGTACGGCAGCGTGAGTGAAAGCGCGGTGCCGGCCAGCGAGAAAGCCAGCACCGCAACCAACCGCCAACGGTAGGGCGCGACGTACCCAAGCGCCCGGCGTACGTCTGGCGCGATCAGGGACGTGGGCCCGGCACCAGCGCGATAAACGTCATGTCGTCGTTGTACTCGGCGGTCCGAACCTTCCGGAACGTCTCCGCATCGTACACGTCAATCGTGTTGCCGGCGGTGTGGATGTACAAATGCGAGCCGCTGGTCGCGATCGTGAGCCCCATGCGCGAACGTCCGGCGAACTCCGTCTTCCCGATGACGCGGCGATTCTCCAGGTCGAAGCTCCAGAACTGGTAGTTCCCCACTTCGCTCAGGATCCCGTACGCGCGCCGCTTCCCCGGCGCGAGCCGGAAACTCACCGGCTGGCTCGGCCCCAGCGTGTAGAAATCCACCGAACGCTTCGCGAGGTCCACGCGCGCGACGCCCATCAGCAGGCGACGGTTCACCGGATCACTGACGCGGAAGAGGTTGGTGTAGAACCCCGGCTCCTCGTAGATGTCCGAGCCGAAGCCGGCGTTGATGCGGCCCATGCCCTCTTCATAGAAGCTCTGGGCGAGGTCCCACTTGTCCACCTCCTTCAGCGTGGCGGCGTCGTACACCAGCACGTCGTCGTTCGTGAAGAAGTACATGAAATCGCCGGCGGGCGAGAAGATGATCTGGACATTCTCGCGCTCCTGACCGTTCGGCCAGGCGATCGTGTCGGTCACGGCCTTCTTCGCGAGGTCGTACCGCAGGAGCGTGGGCGCGCCGATCTCGTAGCGGTCCATCAGCTTCTTGTACGTCTTCACGAAGAGCACGGCGAAGCGCTCCTTGGGGTCCACGTTCATGCCCCATATCTGCACCGTGGACTCGCCTGAGTTGAGCGAGAAGGTGCCCTGCGACTTTCGCGAGGCGAGGTCCAGGATCTCGACCTTGTCGCCACGCGGATTGCGCACATAGGCGCGCTTGCGATCGGCCGAGAGCACCAGCGAGGTCGGGATGCCGATCGAAAGCTTGATGGAATCGCGCACGGCCAGCGTGGCCTCGTCAATGACGAGGATCTTGTCGCTGTACGTGCCCATGTAGAACGTGCCGTTCGCCTGGGCGCGCGCGTCCGGCGACACGACCGCCAACGCAACGGCAACCGCACTTGCAGCGAACGCCGCTCGGGCGCCTGTGGACATGTCGAATCTCATGGGAAGATCAGGTCAATCTTGCGCCAGTCCTTCTGGGCGGCCGCGCATTTCGCGGTCCAGTCGGGCGCGTGGTTGTAGAGGTCGGGCACGTGCACCGGCCAGAAGCACGTGATGTAGCAATCGTAGAGGTCGCGCTCGACGGGCTGGCAGAGGCCGGCGGTTCCACCGCTCGAGTCCACTTCCCAGCCGGGCGAGAACACGAACGAGCAGCCCAGCGGAATGTTCGGTCCGGTCGGGGCCCCGCCCTGCTGCAGCGCTACCACGTCGTTGCCGGCTGCGGCATCCGGTGCGGCAGCGGCGGCGAGTGGCGTTGCGAGCGTGTCCGCGTCTACGCGGCGGGCCTTCTTGTTGATCGGTTGCACTCGTGCCATGGGATCGCTCCTCTGTCGCTCAGTCGAATTGCTGCAGGAACTCGGGACGCTTCGCCGCGATCGTGCCGTACACCTCGAGACAGGTGTTCGTCCAGCTCCGGATCCATTCGCAGTAGTGCAGGTTGGGACGGTGCGTGTCGCCGTAGCGCGTGTGTGCTTCGTGATAACAGCCGCCGGCGCAAAGCGGTCGCGCCCAGCAGGTCTTGCAGTCGGTCTTCGTCGCGATATGGTGCTCGGCCAGCCACGCCTGTTGCTTGTCGTGATCCACGCCGCCGTGCACCGTGCCCAGCTTGTGCGCGTCGGAGCCGGCAAACCGGTGGCAGAGCGCCACATCGCCGTCCGTCGCGACGCCCATCAGGCCCATTCCGGCGCCACACGGGTGGGACTTGTTCAGTCCCTTGTGGATCTCCTCGAGCGTGTCGCGCACGTTCGAGAACTTGTGCCGCTTGCCCGCGAGCGCAAACTCGAGATACTCGGCCGCCAGCGACTGGAACTGCGTCAGCATGTCGTAGAAGCCGTCTTCCTGGATCGCGTAGTCGCGCTGCCACGACGTCGTAACCGGGGCGAAGCCCACTTCCCAGAAGCCGAGCGTGTGGGCCAGGTGGTCGTAGATGCTCCGCACGTCCAGGTTCTGCTTGGTGAGCGTGACGCGCGCGCCGACCGGGCGCCGCGTGTGCCGCGCCAAGAGTTCCTTTACGTTCGGCGCAACCGTGCCGTAGCTGCCCATTCCGCCCTTGAAGACGCGGAACGTGTCCTGCTGCTCCTTGTTCCCGTCCATCGAGACGGTGACACCGACGTCGTTCTCGACCAGCCAGTCAATGATCTCCGAACGCAACAGCGTCGCGTTCGTGGTCAGGCTGGCCTCGACGCGCTTGCCGAGCGTGGCGCCGCGTTCACGCGCATAACCGAGCGCGGCCTTGAGCACCTTGAAGTTGAGCAGCGTCTCGCCGCCGAAGAACGTCAGGTTGACCAGCTTCTGGTCGCCCGACTCGGCGAACATGAAGTCCACGCTGGCGCGCGCCGTGGGTTCATCCATGAAGCGCGGTTTGTCGGACGCCTCGCTGAGCCGATCCTCGCCATACTCATAGCAGTAGGCGCAGGAGAGGTTGCACTTGCTCGTCACGTTCATGACGAGCGTCGAGAGCGGCACACGCTTGCCCGATGCGCGCTGCAGCGCGGCCGGCGACGGCGCGGGAAGTTCTGCAGGCGGTGCCTTGCGAGGGGTCTCGAGGAACGCCTCGACCGCGCGGATGCGCACGAGCTCCTCGATGGCTTCCTTCACCTCGGGAAGCGGGAAGCGCGATCGCAACGCCTGCGCGAGTTCGTCGGGACTGCAGTCACCCTGGGCCAGCGTGTCGAGCACGGCGACCGATGCGTCGTCGAGCCGGTACACCGCCGCCGAGGGCGTCATGTACACGAACGGCGCGCCATCGCCCGCGAACGCGTGAAACTCCCCGCGCCGAAAGCGCGTGGAGCGTCGCGAAACCGTCTGCGGCTCGGCGGTCGCGGTGCCGTCAATCATGGAACTGCCCGCACTCCCGGATCGAATCGCATGTAGAGCGGTACGGTGACGACCAGATGCGCACGCGCGCGGATCGGCCGCGCTCCGGATTCCGGTGGCTGCCAGGTGGCGACCACCCAGATGTCGCCGATGTTGTTGCGATTCCCGCTCCGCTGCGTGTTCGGCCCGTCAACGTTCGGCGTGAATAGGCCCGTGGCGTCGAGCGTGCCGACAAACTTGAGGTCATCGTCGGCATACGTGACGCCGTACTCTTCCATGCTCCACGTGACGTCGGCCGGTCCGATCTCGAAGTCATCGTCCGTGTCCGGCTTCGCATCGGCGCCATTGTGCCAGGCGGTTGCCTCGAACTGCTGCAACTGTCGCGGGAACCGAATCCCACCGACGCGGGCGAGGCCGGCGTTCGGCGTCACCTTAATGCGGCTCACCTTGTCGTACACGTTGATCGCGGCGCGCTTCGACACATTCGCGAAGAACAGGTCGCGCGAGCCCAGCGTGACCGCCGAGTCCACGTCCACCTTCATGACGATCGAGTCGGCGGTCGAACGCGAGACGCTCGTCACGCGGATGCCCGGCCCGAAGTCCAGCGCCGCCGCCTGAGTCTGCAGCGGCAGGTTGACACCGTAAAGGGTCAGGTCCTGCGCCTTGGTGTTGGTCTTGAGCGCGCGCTTGGAGAACCCGGCGATCGCCGCCGCCGCCGTCACGCGCGTGAGTGACACGTCCACGCCGATCTCGTCGTAGCCGCCGCGGAACCAGCGGCCCGACATCTCCTGCCAGCCGGGCTCAATGAACATCACCTCGCGCATGCCGCTGTCGGCCGGCGTCTCCGCGGAGCGTCCGCGCCACTGAAAGCCCGTGTACACGATGCTGCGCCCCGTGCGCGTGACCGTCTTGCCGTCCTTCACGTACCGGTACGTCGCGCGCGTGGTGAACTCATCCGTGGTGTTCGGGACCTTGGTGATCGTGAGGCGCCCGTAGAACGCGCCGCGTCCGGGGTGCGAACCGGCCAGCGTCCATGCGCCATCGAGTGACGGCAACCGCATGGAGCCCGACCACTGCGTCCACTCCGGCGTGCGCAGCGGGAACACGCGCGACAAGTGCGAGACGGCGGCATCCATCGGGTGCGGCGCGCCCGCGCTGTCCGGCGGAGCCGGCGCACCGCGCCGGAACCCCTGGAAGTCGGCGTCGGGATACAACCCGCGGTGCGTGGCGAGCAGCAGGTCCCACTCGTCGCGCGTGCGGCGCTGCGTGATCACGCGACCAAGCGAGTGACAGGCGCGGCACGTGCGCTCGGTCAGCGCGTCCGCTGCGTAGCGGAACTGCAGCATCCGGCGCTCGGCCTCGAACCGCCCGGGACGCATCTCGCCGGGTGCAAGGCCCTGCGCGTTCGAGAAATACCGCACGATGCCGCGCGCGTCGGCCGGATCGAGCGTCACGCCGTTCAACGATGCCATGCGGCGCACCGACGTCTCCCAACCTTCGGGCGTCTTCCGCATGAACGAGAGGCGCTGGATGATTCCGCTCGTGTCGCGCATGTGACAGCTCGTGCAGTTGGCGATCACCTGCGGATCGTTGATCGGGAATCCGCGCGTCGTGTCGCGCGGTCCGCGGCCTCCGCGTCCTTGCGCGTCCGCGGTCGAAGTGGCCAGGAGGCTGGATCCGGCCACAAAGGCCGTGGCCAGGGCGAGGCGAATGCCTGCGCGAAGTGTGGAGCGACGCCGAGCGGTCATCGGGCGGTTCGGGCAAACGGTGAAGTCAACAGTCCAACGCGTGTCCTGCATTCATCCGGTCCTGACGCCTGCACACTGCCTGTATTCGACAACTATAGATAGCGTCCGGGCGAGATTACGACCCGGCCCGCGGTTAGTCAAGGAATTCGAGCACCCCGAGCGCCACCAGCACGGCCAGAGCGCCAACCATGTCGGTCAACTCGGCGGGACCGTACTGCCGGACGTAGCTCGCGTAGAGCGCCGGGATGTCGTCCGTGCCCGGCGCGATCGCGGCCAGGCGCCCGAGATCCACGTTGCGGAGCGAGCGAACGCCCTCCGGCGCAATGTGGCCGACGAAGTGCTCGGCGAGCACAATGCGGTCACCTTCTACGGTCGCACGCATCACACCGGTCGCATCGGGGCGGCGCCGCACGCGGAGTTCGCGGCGCTCACGAATCGCGTCGAAGGCCGTGCGCACACGCGCATCGGCGCGAATGACGTCGAGGTCGGGTTCACCCGGAGCGGCGAACGCGGTCCCGATATCCGGATTCGTTCCGCTGCCGTCCCAATAGCCGACGGCCGCAGTGCCGTGTGCCGCGCCGGCCTTCCCGACGAGTTCCGCCAGCCCGCGCTCGAGCGCGCCGACCATCGCGTCGTTCCGTTCGGCGAGGAAGGCGAATGCCTGCGCCGAGCTGATGCGATCGTCGAGGACGGTCCGCACGGCAACCGCCGCGAGCCAACCGCTCACGAGCGCTTTCTTGACGCCGAACGACGAAAGCGGATCCACAAAGGCGGCCGAATCGCCGACGGCGATCACGCCGTCCGACGAAATCGCCTGGCGACGGTACGGCGTGGCGTCGCGTGCCCACGGGTTCCCGATGAACCGCGCACCGGACGTGAGCGTGCGGATCATCTCAGTACGCGCGAGTTCGTCGCGATACGTGGACCGGATGCGCGCACCCGCGGCGACTTCCGTGCGCGACGGATCGAGCATCACCGTAACTTGCCGGCGTGTCTTGCTGATCGGGACCGACCAGGCCCAGCCGCCATCGTAACTCTCGACGTGCGTGTGCGTGGGATGCTCAAGCGCCCACGCAGGTCGTCGCTCCCAGAGTCCAACGAGCGCCGTGGTGCGCCGCGGGTGCTCATCACGCGAGGACGGCGCGCGGCTCGTCAGTCCCGTGCGGCCGGTCGCGTCAATGACGAATCGCGCGACGATTTCCTTGCGTGCGCTTCGTTCTTCGTATGACACGCGGAAGCATCCGTCCGCGCGAATCACGCGGCGCACGCTCGCATGGCGGTGGACAGACGCGCCCGCCGATGCCGCGCGCTTCAGCAGGAGCTTGTCGAACGCGTCGCGCGGGACCTGCCACCCCTTGGCGCCCATGGCAAACAACTCGACCCGTTCCGGCTCGCGTCCCCAGCGCACGGTATGGCCCGTGCAGCGCACGAACGCAGGGTCGTTGACTGCCGTGAGGAGACCCAGGTGGTCGAGCACACGCTCGACGCTCGGCGTCAGCGATTCCGCGAGCGGCGGCCCGGGCGCGGGGCGCGTGAGCAGGATGACGCGCTTGCCGTGGCGAGCGAGCGTGATCGCGGCGGCCGCGCCGGCTGGTCCGCCGCCGAGCACGGCGACGTCCCAAGGTCCTCCGTGCGGTGTGCGATGGCCGGTCAACACGACGAGGAAACTACCGACATGACGGTGACAGGCGCCGCGTCCGCGAGTAATGTCCGTCCCTGTGACGCGAACGGACAAAACCATTGCGATCGTCGGCGCCGGTCCGGGCGGATTGACCGCCGCCATGATCCTGGCGCGGCGCGGGTACCGCGTCAGGGTGTTCGAAAAGGACGTGCAGGTTGGAGGGCGCAACGCGGCGCTGCGCGCCGGCGATTTCACGTTCGATACCGGCCCGACATTCCTGATGGTGCCGCAGATCCTCGACGAGGTATTCGAACTCGCGGGGGCGCGGGTGCAAGACCACCTGGAGCTGCGGCGGCTCGATCCGCTGTACCGCCTGCAGTTCGGCGACCGCTCGGAGTTCTTGCCGTCGGCGGATCACGATGAAACAGTCCGGCGCATTGACGCGCTTTTCCCCGGCGAGGGTGCGGGCTACCGGCGTTACCTCGATCACGAGCGACGCAAGATTGACGCGGTCTTCCCCTGCCTGCGCGTGCCGTACGACAAGCCGTGGCATTACCTGCGTTTGCGACTGCTCAAGGCATTGCCCAAGCTCGACTTGAACAAGTCGGTCTATGACTGCGTGGCGCAGTTCTTTCGCCACGAACACCTGCGGATCAGCTTCACGTTCCAGGCGAAATACCTCGGCATGTCGCCGTGGGAATGCCCGGGCACATTCTCGATCCTGTCCGCGTTCGAGCACTTGTTCGGCATCTACCACCCGATCGGCGGGCTGTTCAGGATTTCCGAGAGCATGGCTGATGTCGCGCGCGGACACGGCGCGGAGATCCACACGGCGAGCCCAGTGCGTCGCGTCCTGTCACGGAACGGACGCGCCACCGGACTCGAGCTGGCCAGCGGCGAGCGGGTGGATGCGGATGCCGTCGTGCTCGGGGCGGACTTCGGTTACGCCATGACCCAGCTGCTGGACGCGCCGGACCGAGGCCGGTTCACCGACGAAAACGTGCGGCAGCGCGAGTATTCGTGCTCCACGTTCATGCTGTACCTCGGTATTGACGGCGGCTGGGACGCCGCGCACCACAACATCTTCTTCTCGGACGATTACCGCAGCTACGTGCGGGATATCGGGACCGGACGGCTGTCGCGTGACCCGTCGTTTTACGTCCAGAACGCCAGTGTGACCGATCCCACGTTGGCGCCAACGGGCTCGTCCACGCTGTACGTCCTGGTGCCGGTGCCGAACAACACGTCCGGCATGGCATGGAACGCCGACGAAACGGCCGCGTTTCGCGAGACGGTATTGTCGAAACTGGAATCACGCACCGGGCTTCACGGGCTCTGCGGCCGAATCCGCGAGGAGCGCATCATCACGCCCCGCGACTGGGAATCGCGCGCGAACGTGTACCACGGCGCGGTATTCAACCTTGCGCACACGATCAACCAGATGCTCTACTTCCGGCCGCACAACAAGTTCAGCGAACTGGACCGGTGCTATCTGGTGGGCGGCGGCACGCACCCTGGCAGCGGACTGCCCACGATCTACGAATCGGGACGGATCGCGGCTGACCTGATCCTGCGCGATATCCACTGAAACACCACGGCCCGCATTTCGCGGGCCGTGGCGTGACATGCGTTTGGACGGTGGCGCCGCGCGAGCTTACCGCGGCCGGATTGCGTCCGACGCCGGCCGCTGGCGCCGCTGGTCATCCACCATCTTCGCGACGTCGGCCATCAGCTGGCGGGCATCGTACACGATGCCGTCCTTGATGGTCCAGCGCACTGAGCCGACTTGCTCCGGCTTCCCGGTGCGATCGTTGAGCTTGAGCGCGCCATTGCCGTAGAGGACCTTGAGGTTCTCGAGCGGGTTTTGGTCCACGATCGCCATGTCGGCCAGTGTGCCGATACGCACCACACCGAAGTCGAGCGGCGCGCCTTTCGGCTTCACGAGTGTCTCGGCCGGGTGGTAGGTCGCCGACCGCAGCACCTCGAGCGGATGGAATCCCGCTTCCTGCAGGAGCTCCATCTCCTGGATCGTCGAGAACCCCGGCGTGTTGTAGATGAACCCGGCGTCGGAACTCGCCGACACGCGGCCACCCATGTTCTTGTAGTCATTGAGGAACTCCATCCAGACGCGATAGAAATTCCGCCAGTTCACTTCGTCAGCCGTCGTCCAGTAGAACCAATACGAACCGTGATTGGTGCGGCTTGGCGTGTAGTAGTCCCACAGCGTCGGCAGCGTGTACTTCTGGTGCCAGGACGCGCCCATATGGTGGAACATGTCGCGGCTCGTGAGATACGCGACCATGGTCGGGTCGAGCGTGACGTCGCGTTCCCTGAACTTCCTGAGCAGCGCGTTCCACTTCTCGCCCTTCGGCTGCACGGAGTTGTTCTCGTACATCGCCTCGAACAACCCGTAGAAGTGCGTGATGGTGCCGAGCCCGAGGCGCGTGGCTTCGTCGGCGTTCATCTGCGCCACGCCGGTCTGCTGCAAGTGCGCCGTCGTGCCCAGCCCCAGCTTCTTCGCTTCGTCCATCAGTGCCGCCATCACTGACGGCTCCTCGGCGCCCACCTTGAGTCCGTCGCCGCCATTCTGTGCGAGCCAGCGTACCCAATCACGCGCCTGCTCGGCGTTTCGCACCGGACCGCGATCCCAGCCGGAACCCGGGCGCTGGTACACCCAATAACGCGGCGCGGTTATCTCGTTCTTCGCGCTGCGCGCCTTTTCCTTCATTGAATAATCGAAGCTCGCGAATGGAACGCCGCGCACCGTCGTGATGCCGTGGCCCATCCAGAGCTTGTTGTAGTACTCGGACTCCGCGGCCTTCACCGTGGTGCCCTGGTGGACATGGAGGTCAACGAATCCGGGCATCACGTACATGCCGGCCGCGTTGATCTCGCGGTTTCCGCCGCGCGGGCGTCGGGCGGAATCGATCGGGACCATCGGGTAGCCGACGCTCACGATGTCCACGATCCGGTTCTGCTCGACGACGATATCAACCGGCCCACGTGGCGGGGCGCCGGTGCCGTCAATGAGTGTGGCGCCTCTGATCACCAAACGGCCGAACGGGCCGTCGCCCTCACGCCGTGCCGGAGCCGCCCGTGGATCTTCGCGTCGCTCGGCCTGAAGCGCCGCCGGGATCGCGGGCCCCGGCTGCTGGCCAGGGCGTTGCTGCGCGGCGAGGAGCGCCGGAGCGAGGCTGGCCGCGGCGGCCGACAGCCGAATGGAACGACGAAGCGAAGGTCTCATCGGTCGATCTCCATAGTGGGCGCGTTGCGGTAGCACGATTTGCGCCGCGGAGAATGTACTGATCGGGCGCTTGCGATTCGAGGCAAGCGCGGTCGCCGAGATCTGCCGGCCGTTGGAGCCAGGCGGCGAGCTACCCGGTCAGCTGCCTTCCCAAGGCCCGGGGGCGACGTCGGGAATCTGCTTCTTTCTTGACTCAGTCCGGACGGGCTTGAACCCGCGGGCCGTGTAGTTCGCGAGGGCCGCCGGATGGTCCAGGTTGCAGGTGTTGAGGAGGACCCGTTCGGCCCCCATTTCGAACGCGCGCTTGGCGGCCGAGCTCAACAGGTGTGCGCCCACGCCCTTTCCGATGAACCCGGGGAGCAGGCCGAGGTAGTCGATTTCGACGGTGGTCGGGTCGCGGCGCTCGAGCTCGACGTACCCTGCCGGCACGCCTCCGACCGACAGAATCCAGGTCTCGATCCGGACGGAATCGGCCAGCTGGTCCTGCCATCGGGCCAGGGTCCACGGGCGCCGGTCAGTCCAAAACCATGGCCCCCCGACGGCCATGTAGAAAAATCTGTTTACTTCCGGCATCGGCAACGGCATGTGCGAAAACGACACATCTTCCCTGGTTGTCCATTTCGGCCGGAAGTCCGTCTTGGCGAGCTCGAGGTACGTGACCTCCAGATCGAAATCGCGCATGGGAAACAATGTATCTGGAGCAGTACGATGGCAGTAGCCACCAGTCGTTGAACCCATTTCTCACCTTTTCCGGCACGCCGGCTGGCGCCCCGACAACCACGAAATGCCAACTATTTTCTTGGCGGTATGCACGCAGCGTGACAGAAAATCCTGCTCCTCGTCTTGTTGGGCGGATGCAATACCAACTTTGGGGCGAGCCCGCCTGATGGCTCGCCGACTCAGTGTTATCCAGCTCCGGCAGCTGGAGGACCGTCTCGACCGAATCCGAGGTTCGGCAGCGGTCGATCCCCCCAGGGACGGCTGGCTCCGGACCATCCGGCTGGCCATCGGGATGACCACCGAGCAGCTCGCCGACCGGCTCGGAGTAACCCGTCAGGCGGTTCTTCAGCTCGAGGCCGCGGAGCGGAAACAGACGGCGTCCTGGACGTCGCTCCGGAAGGCCGCCAACGCCATGGACTGTGACGTGCTGGTGGCACTCGTTCCTCGGGGTTCACTGACCCAGGTGCTCACTCGCCAAGGTCGCGTACAGGCCGAACGGCACCTGGCTCGGGCCTCCCATTCAATGAAGCTGGACGCCCACGTCGTCGGACAGGACGAGATGGCTCGCCAAGTGGAAGAGCTGGCCGACGAGCTGGCAACCGACCGCCCACGCGGGCTCTGGGCGCCGGAGCCGACACCGCCACCGCCGGAGCCACCGCCCAAACCGTTCCATGGCAAGGCGCGGAGGGTCGTCTGATCCGGATGCGCGAGGCCACATGAGCACGATCATCCTCCCCGAGCGCACGTGGGCGCTCGACGTTGACGACCGCAAAGCGCTGATTCCGTCGCACCTGGCGACGCGGTACGAGCTGGCCGCGTGGGAGCAGGCAAACATGGTGCGCGCGATTGCGTGGCTTGAATCGCGGCGGGGGGGTGTGACCGTCCTCACGGGCCGGTTCATGCGGACGCTGCACCGCAAGATGTTCGACGAGACCTGGGACCACGCGGGCGCGTACCGTAAGGGAAAGGCCAATCGAGGAGCGCCGCCATGGACCATCTCGACCCGCGTTGAAGACGTGATCGCGCGTGCGAGCGGATGGGTGCGCATGCACGCGTACCCGGCCGACGAGACCGCCGTGCGATTT
>Ga0194121_10006439_pt1 | contig 15734 bp, 13 predicted proteins | sample TA2MahCa50mmetaG_FD_148609 | JGI IMG/M metagenome (GOLD analysis project Ga0194121, IMG submission 148609) | Freshwater microbial communities from Lake Tanganyika, Tanzania - TA2015020 Mahale Deep Cast 50m | ecosystem: Environmental > Aquatic > Freshwater > Lake | place: Tanzania: Lake... | reverse complement strand
GAGTGCCGCGGCATAGTCGAAGCGCGTCTGGCCGAAGCCCGCCTTGTAGATGTAGGTGATCAACAGCTCTGTGGCGTGGCCCGGCCCGCCGTTGGTCATGACATAGACCAGGTCGAAGCTGGTGAAGGAATTCAGGATGCCGACCACGATGCAGAGGAAGATCGAGGGCCTGAGCAACGGCAGGGTGATGCGGAAGAAGCGCGCCATCGGCGGCACGCCGTCGACCCGCGCCGCTTCGTAGAGATGTTGCGGGATGCTCTGCAGGCCGGTCAGCAGGATGATCATGTAGAAGCCCAGCACCTGCCAGAAGTCGGCCAGGATCACCGAGGGCAGCGCCCAGTCGAAGCTCTGCAGGAACTTGACCGGCCGGTCGACCAGGCCGGACGAACGCAGCACGTAGTTGATGAAGCCGCCGCGCTCGTCGTACAGCCAACGCCAGATGATGCCGACCGCCACCGTCATCAGCGGGTAGGACAGGAATACGATGGTGCGGTAGACCGCGGCTCCCTTGAGATCGCTGTTGACCAGAAGCGCGATGCCGAGCGCGGCGGCGATGGCGAGCGGCGAGCAGCCGATGAAGATCAGCGTGTTGGCGAGCGCGTCCCAGAACACGTCGTCGTCGAGCAGCATCTCCTCGTAGTGCTCGAGCCCGATCCACTTGGCGGGCTTGAGCGGCGACCAACTATGGACCGACAGCCAGGCGTTCCAGCCGAGCGGCAGGATGCGATAGAGGAAGAAGATGGCGAGCGAGGGCAGCAGGAAGCAGGCGACCAGCGCCACCTCGCGCGTTCGTTTGCGCTGGAACCAGGTCATCTTGCCGGAGCGCGGGCCTCCAGGCCCGCATCTTGGTTGTCGACATGACCGTATGAGCGGACCTGGAGGTCCGCGGTCCGGCAAGACATGATCTAAGCCCGCCGCAGCTCGCGGCTGACGCGGCGGTCGGCGTCGGCGAGGGCGGCGGCGGCCTCCTTGCGGCCGAGCACGGCGCTTTGGAACTCCGGCCAGAAGGCGTCTTTTACGCGGCTGTCGTTGCCGAGCCGCCAGTTGCCGCACATCTTGTCGGTGTGCTGGAGCTGCGTGCTTAGCACCTGGAAGGCGAGCGGATCGTCCTTCTCGAAGCGCGCGAGCTGCGCCTTGTCGACCTCCTTGTTGCCGGTCAGCAGGCTGGCGGTGCGCGCGAACGCCGTCGCCACCTCGGCGTCGGTCAGGTACTTCACGAAGTCCCAGGCAAGATCGGGGTTCTTGGAGCCCTTGGAGATGCCGAGCCCATGGCTGTTGGGCGTCGCCCAGTTGCCAGGCATCTGCGCCGCTCCCAGCGTGTCGGCGTTGATCCACGGCCCCTTGCCCTTGATCCAGAAGAAGGCCGGCGCATGGGCGTGCAGCATGCCGACATTGCCGGTGGCGAACGCATCGTTGGGCTCGACCCAGCGGCCGGTCCACGAGATCGAGTTGATGGCGCCGCTCTTGGTCGCCGCGGCGAGCTTGGCCACCACCTCGGCCGCCTTGGGCGTGTTGAAGGTCGCTTTCTTCAGATCGGGCGTCAGCAGGTCGACGCCGTTCATCTGCATCAACGGCCAGTACAGCCAGTCGAAGTTGAGCGTCAGCAACCCGGTCTTCTCGTTGCCCTTGATCTTGTCGGCAGCGCTCAGGATGTCGTCGAAGGTCGCGGGCGGCTGGGCGATGCCCGCCTCCTTGAAGCGCGTCTTGTTCCAGAACAGCAGCGTCTTGGAGACGTAATACGGCACCATGTAGCTCTTGTCCTCGTACACCCAGTTGGCGAGGTAGGCGGGCTCGTAGCGCGCCTTGACCGCACCTTCCGCGGCGAGTCGTGGCGTGAGGTCGAGCAAGGCGCCTTGCGCGGCATACTCCAGGCCGAGCGCGCCCTGGATGTCGATGATGTCGGGTGGCGTGTTGGCCGCGAGCTGGGTCTGATAGTAGGACGGCAGCTCCGGCCCCTTCTTGTCGACCCATTCGACCTCGACGCCCGGCCGCGTCTTCGTGAAACCCTGGATCCATTTCTTGAGATGACTTTCCAGATGCACCAAGTTCCACGTGAGATAGGTGATCTTCCTGGTGCTCTGGGCGATCGCGGGAGCGCCGAGCGCGGCGGCGGCCGAGAAGGCGGCGGTCGTTTGCAGCAGTTGCCGGCGTTTCATGTCGTTCCTCCTGTCGTGGGTTCTCGTGGATCTGGCCTACGCACTCACAGGCGACGTCCCGTCGCCTTGTCGAACAAATGAAGATTGGAAAGGTCGGCCGACAGGCGGACCGCTTCGCCGGCGCGGCGCACCAGGCGCGGCGGCAGGCGGGCGATCACCGGCGTGCCCGCGACGTCGAGCGACACCATGGTGTCGGAGCCGAGCGGCTCGACGACGCTTGCCCGGCCGGCGAGCAGCGGCGCAGCCTCGCCTTGGTGCCATAGCAGGTGCTCGGGCCGCACGCCCAGCAACAGCTCCGACACCGGCCGGTCGCTGGCCGGCAGCCGGTCAGGCGCGACCGCCGTCGCCGGCAGCAGATTCATCGGCGGCGCGCCGATGAAGCCCGCCACGAACAGCGAGGCCGGCCGGTCGTAGACGTCGTCGGGCGAACCGATCTGCTCGATGCGGCCGTGATTGAGGATCACGATGCGATCGGCCAGGGTCATGGCCTCGACCTGGTCGTGCGTGACGTAGATCGTGGTCGTCGGCACGCGCTCGCGCAGGCGCTTGATCTCGGTCCGCATCTGCACGCGCAGCTTGGCGTCGAGGTTGCTGAGCGGCTCGTCGAACAGGAACACCTTGGGATCGCGCACGATGGCGCGGCCCATGGCGACACGCTGGCGCTGGCCGCCCGATAGCTGACGCGGGAAGCGCGCGATGTACGGCTCGATGTCGAGGATGCGGGCGGCCTGGTCGACGCGCTTTCTTATCTCCTGGCGGCCGATGCCGCGGTAGCGCAGCGAGAACGCCATGTTCTCGAACACCGTCATGTGCGGATAGAGCGCGTAATCCTGGAACACCATGGCGATGTCGCGATCCTTGGGATCGAGCTCGTTGACGACGCGCCCGTCGATCGCGATCTCGCCGTCGGTGATGTCCTCGAGGCCGGCGATCATGCGCAGGAGCGTGCTCTTGCCGCAGCCCGAGGGGCCGACGAAGACCATGAATTCCCGATCGGCGATGTCGAGGTCGACGCTGTGCACGACCTTGGTCTCGCCGAACGACTTTGAGACTCCGCGCAGGCTGAGTCCGGCCACGTCCGTGGTTCCCCCCGATTCTCGCGACGACCATAACATGCAGGCGGTGATTGCCACAGCCTCCGGCCCATGCTTGGCTCGCCGCGGCGACGAGGAGAGAGCATGCGCATCGGTCTGGTGGGATATGGCGCCTGGGGCCGCATGCACGCGGCCACCATCGGCCGCATCGAGGGGCTCCACCTGAGCGGCGTGGTGTGCGGCAGCGAGGCCTCGGCCCAAGCGGCCGCGGCCGATCTGCCGGGTGTGCCGGTGCATCGCACGCTCGATGCGCTGCTCGGCGATCCTGCGATCGAGCTGGTCGACATCGTGGCGCCCAACCACCTGCACGCCGCGATGGCGATTGCAGCCCTCGACGCGGGCAAGCACGTGCTCTTGGAGAAGCCCATGGCGACCAGCCTCGTCGATGCCGAGCGCGTGGTCGCGGCGGCCGAGCGCTCGGGCCGCTATTGCGGGGTCGGGCTCGAGCTGCATGTCTCCAAGCAATGGGCCAAGGTGCGCGAGTTGATCGCCGAGGGCGCGCTGGGCCGACTGCGCTTTGGCAACCTCACCTTGTTCCGCCGGCCTTTCCGCGGCGGCTCGGGTGGCTGGCGACTCGATCGTGCCCGCGTCGGCTCATGGATCCTGGAGGAGCCGATCCACTACTTCGACCTCCTGTTGTGGTACTTCAAAGAGTGCGGCCTGCCCGTCGAGGTGTCGACCGACGGCGTGCCGTCGCCGCTGGGGCCCGGCATGTACGATGCCTTCACCGCGACGCTGCGCTTCGCCGATGGTTCCTACGCGGTGTTCTCGCAGTGCCTGGGTGGCTTCGAGCATTCGCTGGTGCTGGAGATCGCGGGCGATCACGGCGCGCTCCGCACTTGGTGGGCGGGCGCGCTCGATCGCACCCACACGCCCGACTTCGAGCTGAAGCTGCAGCGCGCCGGATCGGCGGACGCCGAGATCGTGCCGATCGAGAAGTCCGGCGAGGTGTTCGAGCTCGAGGAGCAACTGCGCCGCTTGATCGGCGATGTGCCCGCACGCACGCCGCTCGTCTCGGCGGGCGCGGCGCTGCCCAGCCTGAAGGTCTGCCTCGCCGTCGAGCAGGCGCTGGCCGACCGACGTGCCATCAAGCTCGCGTGGTCTTAGGGACTCTTTGCCAAGCATACTGAGAGACACGCTCCCCTACGGCAAGTCGTGCCCCCGCCGCCACGCCGCCGCCCGCTCGAGCAGGCGGCGGGCCCGGACCACGACCGGCAGGTCGATCATGCTGCCTTCGAAGGCGACGGCGCCCGCCCCTTCCTTGGCGGCGGCGTCGAAAGCGGCGATCAGCCGGCGGGCGCGGTCGAGCTCTTCGGCCGAGGCGCCGTACTCCTCGTTGATGATCGGCACGTGGGCGGGATGGATGCACGAGGCGGTGGTGAAGCCCAGCGCGCGGCCGCGCTTCAAGCCGGCACGGTAGGAGTCGAGATCGTCGATATTGGCGAGCTGGCCCATCGAGCCCATCGGCAGGATGCCGGCGGCGCGGCAGGCGGCGAGCCCCTGCATGGCGAAGACGTACATGCTGTCGGCCGACGGCGTGGCGCCGAGCTCGGTCGCCATATCCTCGCCGCCGACCGACATGCCGGCCATGCGCGGCTCGGCGGCGATGGCGTAGAGATGCGGCAGGGCGGCCGGCCCTTCGATCAGCGCGAGAAAGCGCGTGTGGCCGATCGCCATGCCGAGTGCCGCCTCACGGTCGGCCACCAGCTCGGCGAGCAAGCGGACATGCTCGGGTCCCATGACCTTGGGCAGCATCAGGGCGGCGACGCCCGGCATGATTGCGGCCGTGATGTCGGCCACGGCGAGATCGATTGGCCGGTTGATGCGCACCACGACGTCGGCGCCGGCCTGGGCGACGCGCGGCACGGCGGCAGCCAGGGCAGCACGCGCCGCTTCCTTGTGCGTCGGCGGAATGGAGTCCTCGAGATCGAGGATGATGGCGTCGGCGCCGCGAGTGTGCGCCTTGGCGAGGAAGCGTTCGGACAGCACCGGCACGAACAGCAGCGATCGCCAGGCCGGCAGGGGGCGGGTCACGTCACAAGGCTCCTCTGGTCATCGATCCGGCCCGCATCATGCCCGCACTTTCCGCGAAAAGGACAATATTCCTGCATCAAAAAGCGCTGGCCGATCACTCTACTATAGAGGGTCTATACATTTGCGGCGCATTCATAAGTTGCATTAAGGAGACCTTCCATAAGATCATCCTTCTCGGGCTTCTGAGCACCCTGGTCGGAGGCTGCACCTTGTACTGGGAGAAGCCGAGCACCGGAACGGCGGAACTCGAGGCCGCCAGCGCCCTGTGCCTTTCACAGGCCGCCGCGGCCTTTCCGCCGTCGCCCCAACTCGTCGCCCTGCAGCTGGCTTACAACACGCCCATTCAGACCAACTGCACATCCCGCGGACCCTACATCGACTGCCGGGCGACGGGCGGTGAATATGTGCCGGCGAAGACGACGATCGAGGACAGCAACAAGGGCAATCGGGAACGTGCCCTTTACAGCTGCCTCTATCGGCACGGCTGGAACCTGGTCGGAACGTAGAGCGCGACCGGACGAGATGGCGCCGCAGGTGGTTCCCCCTTGAACGCTTACCGCTTCGACGCCAGCAAATTCGCCCTCGCCGGCCGTTGCCACGGCGCTACAATGGGCCGGCGTGGGAGCAAGCTGACGACATGGCCGAGACCGAGTCGGGATCGCCGCGGGCGCCGTCGGAGGTCGACATCGTCGCCCTGAAGCCGGGCGCCCGTATCGGCCGGCACGAGGTGCTGGCGGTGCTGGGCCAGGGCGGCTTCGGCATCACCTATCGCGCGCGCGACAGCCAGCTCAACCGCGAGGTCGCGATCAAGGAGTACCTGCCGACTTCGCTCGCCTACCGCGCCGACGGCGCGACCGTGCTGCCGCGCTCGACCAAGGTCGCCGACGACTTCGCCTGGGGCCGCGAGCGCTTCGTCGCCGAGGGCCAGACGCTCGCCAGCCTCCACCATGCGCCGGGCATCGTGCGCGTGTTCGACTTCCTCGAGATCAACGGCACCGCCTACATCGTCATGGAGATGCTGCGCGGCGAAACACTGGAGGGCCGCCTCAAGACAGCGGGCCCACTCGACGCCGTCGCGGTCGGACGCATCCTGTGGACCCTGCTCGACGGGCTGGAGCAGGTGCACGATGCCGGCTTCCTGCATCGCGACATCAAGCCGGCCAACATCCTGCTCGACGGCCGCGGCAATCCGACCCTGATCGATTTCGGCGCCTCGCGCGCGGCGATGGCCGGCCGCAGCACGGCGCTGACGGCGATCTTCACCCCGGGCTACGCCGCGGCCGAGCAGATGACCTCGGCCCGGCAGGGACCGTGGACCGACATCTACGGACTGTCGGCCACGCTCTACCACGCCATCACCGGCAAGACGCCGCCCAACGCCTTCGACCGCTTGCTCGAGGACGAGTACCAGCCGCTGGCGCGCCTCGCCCCGGCGGGCTTCGCACCGGGCGTGATCGCCGGCATCGATGCCGGGCTCGCGGTGCGCGCTTCCGATCGGCCGCAGTCGATCGCGGGCTGGCGCACGGTGCTCGCCATGACGCCGGCGGCGGCACAGGACGCCACGCAGCTCGTCTCGCCGCGCACGATCGATCCGGCGGCCACAGTGGTGGCGCGCGCACCGACGCTGCAACCATCGCAACCGCTTGCGCCGCCGCCGCCAACAACGCCGCCGGCGCCGGCTCCGTCCAAGAGCCGCATGCCGCTCTATGCCGGCATCGCCGCGGCCGTGCTGTTGCTGGCAGGCGGCGGCGGATGGCTGGCGTTCGCCCCCTCCAAACCCGAAGCGCCCGCCGCCGGTCGCGCCGTGGCGCTGCAGGACATGAAGGTCGAGGAGCTGGAGCGCGTGCTGGCCGAGCGTCGCGCCGCCGAGGCGGAGGCGGCCGAGAAGAAACGCGCCGAGGAAGAGGCGCGGCGCAAGGCCGAGGCCGACGCCGCGGCCAAGCAGTCCGCCGACGCCGATCTCGTCAAGGCCGAGGCCGCGCGCCAGAAGGCCGAGGCCGAGCTGGCCCAGCTCAAGGCCGAGATCGAGGCCAAGCGCCAGGAGGCGCAGACCGAGGCGCGCCGGCTGGAAGCCGAGGCGGCGCAACGCAAGGCCGAGGCCGAGATGGCGGCCCTGCGCCAGGCCGAGGACGACGCCCGGCGCAAAGTCGCGGCCGAAGCCGAAGCCAAGCGGCTGGCCGACGAAGCGCTGGCCAAGGCGCAAGCCGAGCGCGAGCAGGCCGAGGCCGACGCCAAGCGCAAGGCCGATGCCGAAGCCAAGGAGAAGGCCGAGGCGAGCGCCAAACAGATCGCCGAAGCGGAGGCCAAGGCCAAGGCGGAGGCTGATGCAAAGACCAAAGCTCAAGCGGCGGAGACGGCCTTGCGTCTCGCCGTCGCCGACCGCCAGCGCGTACAAGTGGCGCTGACGGCGCTGGGCTTCGACACGCGCGGCAGCAACGGGTCGCTGGGCAGCCGCAGCCGCGAGATGATCGCGGCCTGGCAGAAAGCCCGTAGCCAGCCGCCGACCGGCTTCCTCGACGGCAGCCAGCACCAGGCACTGTTGCGCGAGGCAGCGCCGGCGCTGCAGAGATACGACGAGGAGCAGAAAAAGAAGGAAGACGAGGAGAAGAAGAAAGCGGAGGACGCCAAAGCCAGGGAGGCGGTCGCCGCCGCGACGGTGCCGCCGCCCGCCGCTGCGCCACCGGCGGCGCCCGCAGCGCCCGCGGCGGCCCTGGCGCCGAGCGGCTTCGACGGTACCTATGGCGGCGCTTTCACCATGCCGGGTGGCGGCACGCGGCCGACCACGGTGCACATCACCGGCGCCGCGGGCAGCGGCACGCTCGCCAACCCGCGCTGCGGCACCGTGAACTTCTCGCTCAAGGTCGCGCCGTCGGGCGAGGTGACCGGCAGCGGCATCGGCTTCGACAACAATTGCGGCAACGTGCCGATCAATCTGGCCGGCCGCGTCAGCGGCGGGCGCCTGCAGCTCGCTCTGAGCGCGCCGGGCGGCTTCAACATCGCAGCGACGCTCGCCCTCGGCGCCACCGCGCCGGCGGCGGCCGCTCCAGCGCCGCCGGCGGCTCCTGCCGCCGCCGCGACCGCTCCGCCGGCTGCATCCGGCGGCAACCCCCATGACGGCCGCTGGAGCGGCACCATCGCCACCGGTGGCGGCGGCAACGTCCGGCCCCTGTCGTTGACGTTGCGCAACGGCACTGGCCGGACGAGCTGGCACATCAACCGTTGCAACGGCGAGGCCACCGCGTCGGTGACGATCCAGCCCAACGGCGCCTTCACCGTCGCGTTGGACACCTTGGACGGCCGCTGCCGGCCCGTTTCGTCCAGCCACAGCGGCACGGTGTAGGCAACGCGCTGGGCTTCGACTTCGGACAAGGCAACCGCTTCGCCCTGCAACGCTAAAGCGGCTTGCGCTTGATTGGAACCGCTTGCGGTTCCAACTAAAAAGCTGCTCTAAAAGCGGGCCGCCGTGACACCGACCGACACCGCTTCCCTTCCCCGCTCCGCCGTCCAGCGCGCCGCGTTCGGCCGCGTCTCGGTCTTCTTCGGCGACAAGAGCGGCAAATATCCCGACGGCAACCAGGTGATGGTCCGCGGCAGCGACACGCTCGCTGCGTTCGACACGCCGATCGTCGCCAACCATATCGGACCCGATTTCGACGCCGCCGAGCTGGTCGTCATGGGCCATGTGCACGAGGATCACATGGCGGGGCTGCATCACCTGCCGGGCGCCGCCGTGCATGTGCACGAGGCCGACCTTGCGGCCGCGCAGAGCTGGCAGGGCCTGGCCGCCGCCTACGGCACCAACCCGGCCCGCCTGCCCGACATGCTCGCCAAGTTCCAGCGGAGCTTCTTCTATGCGCCGCGTCCCGATGCACAGGGTTACGTCGATGGCGCATCGTGGGACGTGGGCGGCAGCCGAGTACGCGCCATCCACATGCCGGAGCACACCGCGGGCCACAGCGTGCTGCTGGTCGAACCCGAGGGCGTGGCCTTCATCGGCGACATCGATCTCACCGGCTTCGGCCCCTACTACGGCGACGCGACGTCTAATCTCACCGACTTCCGCCGCACGCTGGCACGGCTGGCCGACGTGCCAGCCAGAGTGTGGGTGACCTCTCATCATCGCGGCGTCTACACCGACCGCGCGCGGTTCCTGCACGATCTCGCGGCCTTCGCGGCCAAGATCGACGAGCGCGACCGCCGCCTGGTCGAGCTGCTGCGCGCCGCACCGCGGAGCCTGGCGGAGCTGGTCGACGAGCGATTGCTCTACCCCAAGCACTATCAGGAGCTTTGGGTGATCGACGTCGAGACCCGCACCATCGTCCAACACCTCGACGCCCTGGTGGCCGACGGTCGCGTGTCTGCCGACGAAAGCGGCGTCTACCGGCTGGCCTGACGGCCGCCGTGCCGTCGATGACCGGAGCCTTCATGCCTGCAGACCCGCTCGATCGTTTCCGTCTCACCAACCGGACCGCCCTGGTGACCGGCGCGCGCCGCGAGATCGGCCGGGCGATCGCGCTGGCGCTGGCCGGTGCGGGTGCGCGGCTTGCCATCCATCACGCCGGAACGGCCGAGGAGGCAGCCGACGCCGAGCACGTGGTGCGCGAGATCGAGGCGGATGGCGGTGCAGCGCGCGCCTTCGGCCAGGATTTCGCCCTCGACGATGCCGGACAACGGCTGGCCGCCGCGGTCACCGCCTGGTCGACGATCGACATCCTGGTGCTGAACGCCTCGATCGAGCTGCCCGAATCGTACCAGGCGATCGCGCGCGACCGCTTCGATCGGCAGATCGCCGTCAACTTGCGCAGCCCGCTCGAGCTCCTGCAGGGGCTGGTGCCGGCGATGGCCGCGCGCGGCTGGGGCCGCGTCGTCACCATCGGCAGCGTGCAGCAGGTGCGGCCGCATCCGCAGATGCTGGTCTATGCCGGCACCAAGGCAGCGCAGCTCAACTGGGCGTGGAACCTCGCCCGCCAATTCGGCGGCCGGGGCGTCACGGTGAACAACCTCGCGCCCGGCGCCATCCTGACGGCGCGCAACCGCGCCCAGATGGCAGTCGAAGGCGAGGCGCTGGTGCAGCGCATCCCGACCGGCCGGCTGGGCACGCCCGACGACCTCGCTGGCGCGGCGCTGCTGCTCTGCTCGGATGCCGGCGCCTACATCAACGGCGTCAACCTCTACGTCGATGGCGGGCGCGCCATTGCCTGAGGGCCGACGCGACGATCGTCAGTCGCCGGCGCGTCGGCGCTCGGCGGCGGCGCGCAGCTCGTCGCTCGGCCGTATGTCGGGCACGCGGGTATAGATCGAAACGGCGACGATCAGAACGCCGCACATGACGCCGAATAGCGTACGGTAGGCGAGCTCGGAGCGCGCGCCGTCGGCCAGCGGCGCGAAGGCGCCCAGGATGACGCCGGACAGCGTCTGCATGCAGGCCACGCCCAGCATCACGCAGGTGTTCATGACCGACATGCCGCGGCCGACCAGCCGGTCGGGGAAAATGCCGCGGCCATGGGTCATCACCATGGTGCTCGACGCGCTCAGGAAGCCGATCGAGACGATGGCGCCGATCGCCAGCCAAGCCGGCGGCCGGTCGGCCAGCGCCAGCACGCCCAGCACCAGGGCGATCGACGACGTGCCGCCGACGGCGATCCACTTGCGCGTGTCGAGCAGCCGGTCGAGCGGCCCGAAGATCATCATGCCGCACTGATAGGCGACCACGGCGACCAGCAGCACGTTGGCCGATTGCACGATGGTGAGGCCATGGACCTCGCGCAGGAACGGCCCGCCCCACAGGCCCTGCACGGTGAAGGTGCAGGCATAGTTGGTGAAGTTGAGCGCCAGGATGAAGGGCAGCCGCGGATTGCGCAGCACTTCGCCGACGCCCGCCAGCAATTCGCCCGGCGTCTCGACCTTGCGGGCAAGGAAGGGATGGCCGGGCGGCGCATCGCGCACGACCAGCCAGACGGCGACGGCGGCGCAGGCGGTGAAGACGACGACCAGGCCGAACACGCCGCGCCAGCCGATCAGCGCGGTACCCCAGGCGAGCGGCGTGGTGGCGATCAGGTTGCCGATCAGGCCGATCGACAGGACCATGGCCGACATCGTTGAAAAGCGGTCGGGCGGAAACCAGCGCGAAATCACCACCATGCTTCCGATCAGCATGACGCCGAAGCCCGCGCCCATCAGCGCCCGGCCGGCCAGCAGCACCGGCCAGCTTTGTGCCAAAGTGAAAATGGTGGCGCCGACCACGGCGAGCGCCAGCATGACGCACACCGTGCGGCGCGGGCCGAAGCGGTCGAAGAACACGCCGCACGGCAACTGCATGGCCGAGAAGCCGAAGAAGAAGGCGCCGGTCAGCGCGCCCAGCGCCTCCGGCCCGATCTGCAGGTCGCGCATCAGGTCGAGCCCGATCGTGACATTGGCCGCCCGGAAGAAATGGCTGGCGACATAGGCGGTGGCCAGGGTGGCGACGATCACCAGACCCTGGCTCCGCAGAGCGGACGACATCGACGGGCGTTTCCTGTTCTCGGTCTGCCCCTACCGTAGGCAGCACCGCTCGCCGTGGGAAGACCTCATCGAGGACGGTTGACAGTCCCGCCGCATCATTCCGCAATGCACGCCGCAAGGACCGTGCGAAATGCGGTAGCCTCACCCTGAGGTGCGCACGAGGTGCGCGTCTCGAAGGGTGGGTAACAGGGTGATTGTAGCCCATGCTTCGAGACGCACACCTTCGGTGTGCTCCTCAGCACGAGGAGCTTGGAGGATCGTATCGATGACCGAAACGCCGACGTTCGGGCGCTATGCCGAAGTGCCCTACGACAAGATGACGCCCGAGCAGAAGGCGGGCTACGACGCGATCGTGGGCGCGCGCGGCCGGCTGCCTGGCCCCAACAAGATCTGGGTACACAATCCCAAGCTCGCCAAGGTGATCGGCCCGTTCGGCGCGCACTTCCAGCCCGGCGGCTACTCGCTGTCGGAGCGCGAGCGCGAGATCGCGGTTTGCGTGATCACGTCACACTGGCGGGCGGCCTATCCGACCTCGGCGCACGAACGCATCGCCAAAGAGGCGGGCCTGCCGGCCGACAAGGTCGAGGCGATCCTGGGCGGCCGCACGACCGGCTTCGACGATCCGCGCGAGCAGATCGTCTACGAGATGGCGACGGCGCTCGCCGCCGCGCGCTGGATCCCGCGCGGCCTCTACGAGCGTGCGCTGAAGGCGCTGGGCCATGTCGGCATCACCGACGTCATCACCCTGATGGGACACTACACCAGCGTCGCGCTCACGCTCGCCTTCTACGACGTGCCTGACGGCGCGCCGGGCCTGGCGCGCTGAACGACGAATCGGCTTCAACGAGAGTGACGAACGATGTCTGACGGACTATTCGCCGGCTTGCGGGTGATCGATTGCGCCAGTTGGATCGCAGGGCCGGCGGCGGCGACCATCCTGTCGGATTTCGGCGCCCAGGTGATCAAGCTCGAGCCGCCCCGCGCCGGCGATCCGTGGCGGGCGGCGACGCCGGTTCCCGGCAAGGTCACCGACTATTGGTGGCAGCTCACATCGCGCAACAAGCAGAGCCTCGCCATCGACCTCAAGCACGCCGCGGGCCTGGCCGTCCTGCAGCGCCTGATCGCCTCGACCGACGTGTTCATCACCAACTTTCCGCTGCCGGTGCGCGAGCGGCTGAGGATCGCCGCCGCCGACCTGCTGGCGATCAACCCACGCCTGATCTACGGCTCGATCAGTGCCTATGGCGAGGCGGGTGCCGAGGCGGCGCGCACCGGCTTCGATGCCACGGCCTATTGGGCGCGCACCGGCTTGATGGACATGGTGCGGGCCGGTCCTGAGATCGAGCCGTCGCGCTCGATGCCGGGCATGGGCGATCATCCGACCGCGACGGCGCTCTACGCCGCGATCGTGACGGCGCTCTATCGCCGCGAGCGCACCGGTCGCGGCGGCGTGGCGCAAACCTCGCTGCTGCAGAACGGCCTGTGGGCCAATGGCTGCTTCGTGCAGAATCGCCTGTTTGGCGAGCCGGTCCGCCACCGCCCGCCGCGGCTCGACACGCCGAGCGCGCTCGCCAACCACTATCGCTGCCGCGACGGCCGCTGGTTCCTGATGGCTTTGCACAACGAGGCGCGTCAGTTCCCCGCCCTGCTGAAAGCGATCGATGCCGAGCATCTCGCCCGCGATCCGCGCTTCGCCACCCAGCCGGACCGGCGGGCCAATGCCCGAGCGCTGTCGGAGATCCTCGACGGCATCTTCGCCCGTCGCGATCTCGCCGAGTGGCGGACGGTCCTCGAAGCGGCCGGCGTGACGTTCGGCGCGGTCTACACGGTGAACGAGGCGGCCGACGACGCCCAATCGCGCGCGATCGGCGCCCTGGTTCCCTTCGCCGATGGCGCCAGCCTCACCGTGTCGAGCCCGTTCCATCTCGACGGCGAGACCAAGGTCGCGCCGCAGCGCGCGCCCGCCGTCGGCCAGCACTCCGAGGCCGTGCTGCGCGGCGCAGGCTACTCGGCCGACGAGATCGCCCGGCTCCGAGCGCTCGGCGTCCTTTAGTCGGGGATCACGATATCGACATCGAACTCCACCAGCATGTCGGCCATGGCGAGTCCCGAGATGATGAGGCCGGTGCCGCACGGTGCGACGCCGCGCAGATGGCGGGCGACGGTGTTGTAGACCGGCTCGCGGTGGGCGCGGTCCAGGAGATAGGTCGTGACCTTGCAGACATCGGCGAGCGTGCCGCCCGCCTCTTCGACAAGAATTTTGAGGTTCTTCATCGCCTGGTCGGCCTGCGCGGCAGGATCGCCCTTGCCGTGGAAACGGCCGTCGAGATCGAAGCCGGTCAGGCCGCCCAGGAACAGGTTGCGGCCGCTGGCCCGCACCATCAGCGAGACGTCGTAGTCGATCGCCTGGTTCGGCCAGCGGCCTTTGGTGTTCACACGGCGAAAGCGTTCGTGGGCCATGGTCATCCTCCTTGATTTGGCGGGGCATGACGCCGTGGTGCCCTACCATGTTCGGACCAGGCTCCAGTTTACTCAGGTCACCGGCCAACGGCAGCCATCGTGCCAGGCTTGCCTCTAGGCTTCATCCCCGAAGCCCACGAAGGTCGTCGCTTCATCGACCGACTTGCGCTCGGAAACGACGGCATTGGCGGGAAAACTGTGATCCGGCCAGCCCAACGCAATACTCTTCATGATCACCTGGTCGTCGGCGATGCCAGCATGCTCGCGCACCACGGGGGATTGCATGATGCCCTGGCTGTTGATCACCGCGCCAAGTCCCCGCGACCAAGCCGCGTTGACCAGCGCGGTCGCGACGGCGCCACAGTCGAAGGCGGTGTCGTCGCTGGACGCCAGCACGCGGTCATAGGTGACGATCACGCACACCGGCGCGTCGAACTGGCGAAAGCCACGCAGCACCCAGTCCTGCCGGCCCGGCTTGTCGTCACGCGCGATCCCCATGGCGCCGAACAGCTGCTTGGCGACGCCGACCTGCCGTTCGCGATGGACCCCGTCGAACGGTTGGCCGATGCGAAACTCGCGCGAGTGCGGCACCCCCGCCAGATTGCGCTCGGTGTTGCCTTGCCGGATGCGATCCAGCGGGGCGCCGGTGATGACATAGAAATTCCACGGCTGGGTGTTCATCGACGACGGCGCGCGCATCGCGAGCGCCAGGATCTCCTTGATCAGCTCCGGCGGAACGGGATCGGGCTTGTAACCGCGAATGCTTCGCCGGCCGAGAATGACGTCATCGAATTCCATCTCTGAATCTTCCTGAAGTTGCCACGCTTGCTCGACGACGGACACAAGCAAGCCGATCCTGGAGAATCAAGTCGGCGTTCTTCCTCGCGGCTTCGCGGTGGAAGATCTTGGGCGTCCCGCCGAGGCGGCGCCCGCGGGGAGCGTTGAGATGCTTGCGTTCAGCAGTAGGCCGGACATGGCGCCGAGGAGCTATCGCACGGTCTCTCGCTTCAAGACGAGCGAGATCGAGACGTCACTCGATACGATGGCAGGTCAGCACGGCATGCGACGATCCCGCCAGCGGAAAACGTCGGCGAGATCGGGCACTTGCAGGACATGAAAGGCGAACTGGTGCCCCCGGTCGGACTCGAACCAACACTTCCGTGAGGAAACCTGATTTTGAGTCAGGCGCGTCTACCAATTCCGCCACGGGGGCACGGCAAGGTGCGGCGCGAATAAAGCCGATGCGCGGAACCGGGTCAACGCTGGCGATGGCCCGCTTGCAGCCGGGCGGGCGGTCCGGTCATATGCCGCCCGCCATGCATCCCTACATCCACGCCGCGAAGCACCCCGACAAGCCCGCCTACATCATGGCGGGTAGCGGCGAGACGGTGACCTATCGCCAGCTCGACCGGCAGTCCAACCGCATCGCCCAGCTGTTCCGCTCGCTGGGGCTCGTGGCGGGCGACCATGTCGCGCTGTTCCTCGAGAA